>OLQE01000093.1_pt1 | contig 78323 bp, 71 predicted proteins | sample 1643161 | NCBI WGS metagenome assembly OLQE01 (sample SAMEA3136650, study PRJEB25190) | human gut metagenome
ATCTCATTCCTGCAAATCCGGACTGATAGATCAGATCTACGATCAGTTTCATCTCGTGGATACACTCGAAATATGCGTTTCTCGGATCGTAACCAGCCTCACAAAGAGTCTCAAAACCAGCCTGCATCAGAGCTACAACGCCGCCGCAGAGAACTGCCTGCTCACCGAAAAGGTCTGTTTCCGTCTCAGTACGGAAGGTGGTCTCCAGAAGACCTGCTCTCGCGCCACCGATTGCAAGACCATACGCCAGTGCCAGATCTTTTGCTTTTCCGGTGTAATCCTGCTCTACAGCAATCAGGCAGGGAGTTCCTTTGCCAGCCTGATACTCACTTCTTACGGTATGACCCGGAGCCTTCGGCGCGATCATGGTAACATCCACATATTTCGGCGGTACGATACAGCCAAAATGAATATTAAAGCCATGAGCAAACATCAGCATATTGCCTTCTTCCAGGTTCGGCTCGATGTCGTTCTTATACATATCAGCCTGCTTCTCATCATTGATCAGGATCATGATAATGTCAGCTCTTTTTGCTGCCTCTGCAGCTGTATATACTTTAAATCCCTGTGCCTCAGCCTTTGCCCAGGATCTGCTTCCCTCGTAAAGACCTACGATCACGTCACAACCGGAATCCTTCAGGTTCTGAGCATGTGCATGTCCCTGGCTGCCATAACCGATAATGGCAATGGTCTTACCTTCCAGTAAAGAGAGGTTACAGTCTTCCTGATAGTAGATTTTAGATGCCATGATTCTATTCCTCCATATCGTATAAAGAATTATAAATATATGTTGTATCTATCTGCATTCCGCTCTGACGGGATAACAAATGGAGCAACCGATCATTACAGGTACCGGACGTCGTCGGCACCTCTAGAAAGTCCTGTGATACCGGTTCTTGCCAGCTCCAGGATCTCATTGCCCTCCAGCATTTTCAGGAAAGCTTCCAGCTTGTTCTGGTTTCCTGTCAGTTCAATGATCAGGGAATCCAGAGATACATCCACGATCTTCGCACGGAAAATATTGGCGATTGCTATGATGTCCTGACGGTTTGCAGCGTCCGCACGTACCTTTACCAGTACCAGCTCACGCTCCACACAGTCCCCTTCCTCCAGAGTCTTGATATCTGCCACATCCACAAGCTTTGCCAGCTGCTTTGTGATCTGATCCAGGATCTGCCGGTCTCCCTTAACAACAACCGTCATACGGGAATATCTGGGATCTGCCGTTTCTCCAACAGTCAGACTGTCAATATTATATCCTCTTCTGCTGAAAAGACCTGCGATCCGGCTCAGTACACCGGCTGTATTGTCTACAAGCAGAGATAACACACGTTTTTTCATGGATTTTTCACCTCGTAATGATTTATCAGTATTCTAGCAACTATTCTTTCCTTTGTCAAGTTGCAATTCGTTAAAGTGTGACACTGTCTCCACTCTGTTTTTCGGCTTTTTTACAACGATCATAGCAGTAAGCAATGATATCTTTTCTCCGGATGATACCAATGAAGATCTTCTTGTCATCGATGACAGGGACAAAGTTCTGATTCATGGAGGTAAGGATCAGATCCTCGATCTCACAGTCCACATTGACCGGCTCGTTGTGCCAGCGTCTCTTGATGCTCTTTAAAGGGATCTTTTCTGTTTCTTTCAGATCAATGACATTGTGGTCTTTGATATACCAGAGGAAATCCCCCTCTGTCATGGTTCCGATATAGCAGCCATTCCGGTCGATGATCGGAATGGCGCTGTAACGGTAGTGTTCCATTTTTTCCAGTGCCTGACGAAGCGAATAATCTTCATAAAGATATGCCACTTCACTCTTTGGCGTTATAAAAAACAATACATTCATAGTCGTGCCTCATTCTCTTATTATGATTACATGGGTCTTAAGCTTTTTCCCTGTCCTTGTACAGACACAAACAGGGTAATTTTTCCACGTTGCAATCAACATTATACAAAATCAGCAGAAACACGTCAATGAATTTGAAGTTTTTAATCAAATTTTCACAAAATCTTCCAGATTTCTCTCATTTTTGCATTCGCTCAGCAGACAAACGAAAGATGACTTCCTTCCCGGTCTTTGCGGATGACAAGCTTCCGGTCCAGCTGTTTTTTCAGCTCCTCCACATGGGAGATGATCCCCACCTGCCGTTCCTCTCCCGCCAGTTCCCGGAGCACCCGGATCGCCTGCTCTCTGGATTCTTCATCCAGGGAACCAAAGCCCTCGTCGATAAACATGGCCTCCAGACGTACCTTTCCTGCGGTCCGCTGAACGATATCTGCCATACCAAGTGCCATGGCCAGGGCTGCCATAAAGGATTCTCCTCCGGAAAGAGTCCTTACATCGCGGATCGAATCGGTCACACAACTATAGACATCCAGATCCAGTCCCACTTCTCCCTGGAGCTTCAGATCACTGATATCCCGGCATTTCAGGTAGAATTTCCGGTCTGTCATGAGCTCCAGCCTCCGGTTCGCCTCCTGGATGATAGCGTGGAAATACCGACGCTGCACATAGGTCTGAAAATCCAGGCCGGCCGCCTGTCTCCGTTTTCCGTTGGCGATCCGGTCCAGACGGCCGACCATACCGTATTTTTCCGTCAGTTCTTCCCTTTTTTGGAGAAGAACCGTAAGCTTTTTCTCAGCGGCCTCATTTTTCCGGTGGAGGTGATCCAGTTCCCTTTCTTCGTCCTCCAGAGTTTCTTTCTTTTCTTTCAGCTCCAAAAGGCTTTCCGGCAGGATCCCGTTCTTTTCCTCTGCTTCCAGAGCCACTGTCAGGCGCTTCTCCTCCTCCTTCTCGCTTTCCAGGGCACCGGAACGCCGGTTCCGTTCCTCCAGGATCTGATCGAGAGCCGCTTTGGAGCGGTCTGCCCCGGCTCTGAGCGTCTGTTTTTCCTGGACAAGAGCCTGATAGACCGCCTCGGCCTTTCGTTTTTCCGGATAGGGAAGACGGCTCTTTTTCAGCTCCAGCTCCTTTCGGTCCAGTTCACAGGAAACCCGGGCCTTCTCGAGTTCTGCCCTGCTTGTCTCCAGTTTTTCTTCCAGTGCAGCAGCCTCAGTCTCCAGAACCTTCAGCCTTTCTTTTCCTGCTTCCAGGCGTTTCTTTTTCCTAAGAAGCTCCTCGCGGCGTTTTTGCAGAGTCCTGCCCTCATCGTCAAGAGCCAGCTCCTTTTCCCGGCGTTTTGCCCGGTCTTCCTCTTTCCAGGAAAGCGGCTTTGGGAACCATCGGGCACTCTCCTCCTTCAGATGGGCATTTTCCACCTGAAAACGCTGTTTTTCAGCTACAAAGCCTTCCTTTAATGCGTTCAGCTCCCCCTGGAGTCTTTCTGCCTTTTCCTTTGCCGCATCCACTTTTTCCTGCGTCACATCCTGGCGGACCGCCTTTGCCGGAGCCGGGTGTTCCCGGGAACCGCAGACTGGACAGGGCTCTCCCTCTTTTAGCTGTCCGGCGATCAGTCCTACCTGTTCCGCCAGAAAGCAGGTATAGAGCTCGTTATACTCCTCCGCCTGCATTTTATAACGGCTCAGCCCCTGCTCCGCAGCTGCTTTTTTCTTCCGCAAAGAGGCTTCCAGCTTCTGAAGAAGCTCCTGCAGATCCTTCAGGTCTGTGCAGGCCTCCCTTGCAAGACTCAGCTCCCGGAGGCGTTTTTCAAGGTCCGGGATTTCCTTTTCCGCCCCTTCCAGAGACTCCTGCTCTTTTTTAAGTTCTTCTGCTTCTTCTTTTCCGTTTTTCCGTTTCTCCTGCCAGAAATTCTGAACATTTTCCAGCTTTTTCCGGTCCGTTTCTGCTCTTTTCAGCCTTCCCTCGAGATTTTCCAGTTCTTCATAATCCGGAAGGAGACTCTTGATCTGAAGAAGCTCCGCTTCCACCTGAGCGCCGCGGGTCTCCAACGCTTTTTCTGCCTTTTCGGCTGTCTCTTTCAGCTCCTGTTCTTTTCGTTTTTCCTCCAGAAGCCAGCTTTCATGCGCTGCCATCCGGTTTTTACAGTCTGTTTTCCGTTTCAGAAGCTCCTGATAAAGCTCTTTTTTCCGGATCTCCTTCTGAACCGTCTCTATCTGCCCTTTCAGAAGGAGCCGTTTTTCTGCAAGCTCCTGCTGCACCGCTTCAATGGTCTGCTTTGTACAGCCGTTCCAGTCTTCCTCCTTCTCCGCCAGAGCCTGAAGCTCCTCCGCCCTCTCGCTTCCCGGCAGGGCAGAAAGAGCATCCAGTTCACGAAGGCAGTCCTTACGGTTCTCCGAAAGCGCCTCTTCCAGGTTACCTGCCTCTTCCCGAAGCTTCGCCTGGATTCTTCCATAGATCCTGGTATTGAAGATTTTTCCGAAAATCTCTTTCCGCTCTCTGGATGGAGCCAGAAGAAGCCTGAGAAAATCCCCCTGGGCGATCATGGCGATCTGAAGAAACTGACTGGCATCCAGACCTACGATCTCTACGATCTTCCTGTTTGTTTCCGGGATCTTTCCTTTAAAAATACTGCCGTCGGGAAGCGTCAGTTCCACTCCTGCGCCTTCCCTTGTCATGGCATAGACGCCTTCTTTGTTCTTTCTTCTGCTTCTCCTCTGATATGCAGGATTTCTCCGGACGGTATACTGCTCCTTTCCTGCCAGAAAGGTAAGCTCCACATAAGTAGGCGTCTCATCGGAGGCATACTGGCTCCGCATCATTTCCCCGTCCCGTTTTCCGCCGCTGGTCTCATCAAAAAGGCAGAAGGTGATGGCATCAAAGATCGTGGTTTTTCCTGCCCCCGTATCTCCGGTAATGAGAAAAATCCCGCTGCCGATCCTTTCAAAGTCCACGATCTCCGTTCCGCCATAAGAACCAAAGGCGGACAACGTGAGTTTCAAAGGTTTCATATCTCCTCCCTCGCTTTCTCCAGTATCCGGCTCATAAAGGCCTCCTCTTTTTCATCCAGTGCCACACCCTGCACTTCTTCATAGAAGGTTCGAAATACCGACAGCGGATCTTCCACTTTCAGGTCTTTTTCCGACTCTTCCATAAAGTTTCGGGTCCTCCGGTTCTCTATGCGGTATTCCAGCAGATATTCATAGGCCTTCTGAAGCCGCTCTCCGGGCCGGTAAAGTTCCTCCTCATCTGTCAGCGTCACACTGACAAAATCACCGGAGCCTTCTTCTTCTGCCTTTTTCAGCACCTCTTCCAGTGTGCCTTTTATCCGGCGTACATCCCTCATGGGATGAAGAGGCAGCGTTTCGATGAGGGGGTCTGTTCCCTTCTCTCCCAGTGTCACCATCGTGATGGATTTTTCCTGTTTTTCTTCGCTGAGGGAGTATTTCAGCGGTGTCCCGCAATAACGGATATGGGGAGATTTTACCTTCTGCGGCCCGTGAATATGCCCCAGCGCCACATAGTTGAAAGGTTCCACCAGAGAAACATCCACACTGTCCAGTCCTCCGATATTCAGAGAAGCCTGCTCTGAATCCGAGGTCTCGGGACCGGTACTGCCGTTCTTATAAAACTGATGGGAAAGAAGCACATTTCTTTCAGAAAAATCAAGATTTTCCCGTTCCAGGATCCGCCGGACAGCCGTCTCATAATCATTGATCTCTTCTCCCGGAAAAAGCCGGCGCACATAAGCCGGCTTCAAAAAAGGAAGCAGATAAAAATGGACCGGACCAAAAGCATCTGTCAGCGTTATTTTTTTCAGATACTCATCCGTTCTTTCCGGAGCCGAGACAGCGATGTGGATCTGATGCTTTTCCAGAAACCCACTGGCATAATCCAGCCGTTCGGCAGAGTCATGGTTTCCGGCAATGAGAAGCACCGGGATCTGCGGTGTGATCTCTGAAAGACCGGTGAGAAATTCGTCCAGCACCGTATACGCCTCCCCGGAAGGGATGGAACGGTCAAATACATCCCCCGCGATCAGAATGGCATCCGGACGATATTCCTTCGCCCGCTCCGTGATCTCCTTTAAAACCGCTCTCTGATCCGGAAGCAGACTGTAGGAATAAAGCTGTTTGCCGATATGAAGATCCGATATATGAAAAAAACGCATGGTTTCCCTCCTTCTTAACAGGCCTTCTTCTCACAGATATTCATGGAAAAAAACATCGATACCAGGAAAAGCCAGAATGAAACAGCTGCTCCTCCCCAGAGCACCTCACCGGATAACACGATCCGCCAAGCTGCGGAATTTTCTCCTGTGATCCTGGTGGAAACGGCTACAGCCGCGATCGCCAGGCCTGCCAGAAAGAGATAGCCCAGCTTTGCTTTTCCGATGCCAAATCTGTAGATCAGCGGAAGCTGAAACGCAGGAAAAAGAAGACCTACGATCAGGATCACCGGCAAAAGTTCCAGAAGGACAGAACCATTCGTTCCTCCGATGAAGTTGAAGATCAGATTGATCAGGATGCCGGAAAGCAGGCCGGCTGCTGAAAGCATGTATTTTTCCGCTGTCTGTATTTTTCTGGAAACAGGCAGGAGCACACCGTAGCTGTTCCATTTTGCCTGCTCTTCCAGTCCCAGCAGCGTCAGTACCGTCATAGAAAGGTAAAGGGAACTTAAAAGAGAAAAGAAAAATACATTTTCTTCCATATTGATAACACCAAACAGGGCAAAGATCACCGTAAAGCCAAAGTACATCTTTCCCTTTTTCATAAGCATCCGAAGATCTTTATACAAAAGTGCTTTCATCGTTTCACCGCCTCCTTCGTCAGACATTCCATGATCGTCGTAAGTGCCGGAACTTCCACCGGAAGCTCTGCTGCCAGCTCTTTTGGCAGAGCAGCCCGTTCCAGGAGAAGACAGCCGCCGTTTTCCGTCCGGCGGATGCCGCACCAGGCACTTCTTGGAACCAGCTCCAGCTTCTCATCGGAAGCCTCCAGAAAACCGTACCGTTTTCTGAGCGTTTCCTGGCTTTCCGCAAAGATCAGTCTTCCTTTATAAAGGAAGGCCAGGTTATCACAGTTCTTTTCTGCTTCTTCCGGCTGCTCCGTGAAGGACAGGACTCCCTGATCCTCCTGTTTTCCAAATTCCCGGAAAAGATTTTCTGCCAGTTCACGGTCCTCCTGCTCCAGTCCCTTCAGTGGCTCATCCAGCAAAAGAAGCTTTGGCTCATGACAAAGCGCCGCCAGGATCCGCACTTTCTGCCCTGCTCCCCTGGTAAGCTCCTTCAGTGGTCTGGTAAGTGACAGGGAAAAACGGTCTGCCAGTTCAAAGAAACAGGCTTCCTGCCAGTTTTTATAACAGCCCTTCAGAATTTTATTGATCTCCTTTGCATTCAGGCAATCCGGGAAACCACCCTCCGCCGGAACGATCCCGCAATATTCCAGCATTTCACTTTTGTCTTTCCCGGTCTCTTTTCCGAAAAATTTCACTGTCCCTGCTTCCGGCCGGATCTGTCCGGTCAGGATTTTCAGAAGCGTGGTCTTTCCGGAACCGTAAGCGCCCATGACTCCCATGCTGCTCCCTGCTTCCAGAGAAAAACTCACCGGTTCCAGCGTGAACTCTTTATATTTCTTTGTGACTGCTTCGATCTCCAGTATTTTTCTGCCCATAATGACTCCTTTCCCCAAACGTTTTGTTCGTGTATAAACAAGGATAAACAGGATCCTTTGGATTGTCAACCGCCATTTTTACCGGATCCCATACCTTTCTTCCGCAAAATCACTCTTTACCGGAAACCCCTGTCTGTGATAGGATAAAAGCAGAAAAAAGGAGGTCTTTATGCAGCAGACAGATGAAACATTTTTAACGACAACGCAGGAGCCATTAAAGCTCTCCATCGCCATTTCCCGGTATTTTTCCGATGAAACCATCGATTCCTCCCTCAAAGAGCGCTATGAGAAATTTTTAAGACAACGCAGCCGGGCGGCAATGCTTCATATCATCAAAAACGGATCGTTTCAGGAAATGGTAAAAATGGCCGAGGGCGGTTTTCTCTCTCACCGCCTTTACCAGGAAGCGATCCTGAAAACGGCAGATGCCGGACAGACAGAAATGACAGTCTATCTTCTCCGGCACCGGGAACGCCTGGATCCGGCCACGGAAGAAAACGATCCCTTTGCCCTTGATTTCTGAGGAGGCAGTCCATGAAAACCCTTGACCAGCAGATCCTTTCCTGTATGACCGTCCGGCTGACCGAACGGTTTCCAGGTCTCAGTCCCGCTTTTTCCCTTCTCTCTTTTCAGGAAACCGTGGAAAAAGAAACCGGAACTGACGGAAGTTCTTTTTATTATGAGGAAAACCTTCTTCGAAAAGCCTTTCTCGAAGACCGTCTGGATTTTCTCTTTCTCCACACACTCAGCCATGTGCTTTTTCTTCATTTTCTTCCGGAAGCTTCCGTGGAACAGGAAATCTGGGATCTGGCAGCAGACACGGCTGCCTCTTATTTTGTCGATACTTATCTCCTGCCGGAGAGTCCGGGGAGTCCGGAACGCAGAAAGGTCTATTCCGGACTGCCGGCCGGTGCCAGAAGTGCAGAAAAGCTTTATTCCTTCCTGCTGGAGATACCGGCAGAGGAACGGCAGCGCTTTCTCTGCTGTCAGGCAGATGACCACCGGCACTGGTTTTCCGGTGGAGATGAAGTCTTTGGCTCTTTTATGGGCGGTGATGGCAGCGAGGCTTCCACGAACGGTTCCGGCGGCACTTCCTGTCCTAAGAGTCCTTCCGCTTCCCGTACCGGACAGCTTCAGCGGATCCAGAAAACACTGGAGCTTCTCTCTCTTTCTCCCCTCACACCCTCTCTCCGGAAAAAAAGCCGCCGCGGAGCTGCTCCCGGCAGCCGTCTGGAGTGGCTTCTTCTTGAGAAAAAAGGGAGTTATGACTTCCGCCGCTATCTCCGCCGTCTCACCATCACCCGGGAAGAGACAAAACCGGATCTTGACAGCTTTGACTATATCCCGTACTGCTACGGACTTTCACAGCCGGAAAAGTTTCTCTTTCTGGAACCGCTGGAATACCGGGATTCCACAAAGGTACAGGAACTGGTCATCGCCATCGACACCTCCGGCTCCTGTTCCCTTGAGACCGTCAGCCGTTTCCTTTCCGAGACACTCTCCATTCTTTCTTCCAAAGAACATTTCTTTGAAAAAATGAATGTCCATCTGATCCAGTGCGATTCCGCCATTCAGGAGCATACGGTCATTCATTCGGTGGACGAATGGAAATCCAATTCCGGCAGGATCCGGATCCTCGGCCGTGGAGGTACCGATTTTACTCCTGTTTTTTCTTATGTAAAAAAGCTTCAGGAAAAAGGCGAACTTACACACTTAAAGGGACTTCTCTATTTCACTGACGGCGACGGCATTTATCCTTCCACTCCGCCGCCCTATGAAACGGCTTTCGTTTTCACGGATTTTTCCTTTCTGAATTATCAGGTCCCGGCTTTTATCACAAAACTCTGCCTGGACACAGATCAGGCCGGAAATGAGGTTTTTCAATATGAACATTAAAGATGCAAAAGATGAGATCCGGCGCACCCTCCGCGCCTATACCGCCCCCGAAACTTATCGGATCCCCAGGGTCCACCAGCGCCCCATCCTTCTCATCGGCCCGCCCGGGATCGGCAAAACAGCCATTGTCGAACAGGTGGCCCGGGAATGTGGCGCCGGTTTTCTCTCCTATACGATGACCCATCACACCCGTCAGAGTGCCATCGGCCTTCCGTTTCTCACGGAAAAGGAGTATCTGGGAAAGCATTTTTCTGTCACGGAATATACCATGAGTGAGATCATCGCCTCCGTCTACCAGTATATGGAAGACAGCGGCCACAAGACAGGCATCCTTTTCATCGATGAAATCAACTGTGTCTCGGAAACTCTCACACCGATCATGCTCCAGTTTCTTCAGAACAAAACTTTCGGAAATCATCCGGTACCGGAAGGGTGGCTCATCGTGGCAGCCGGAAACCCTCCGGAATATAACCAGTCCGTACGGGAGTTTGACATCGTCACCATGGACCGGGTCAAATACATGGAAATCGAAGCAGAACTCTCTGTCTGGCAGGATTACGCCAGAGATGCCGGCATCCATCCGGCCATCCGTTCCTATCTTTCTCTTCACCCGGAGCATTTCTATGCTATGGAAGCCAATGCTGACGGCAGACATTTTGTCACAGCCCGCGGCTGGGAGGATCTGTCCTGTATCCTTTTTTCCTACGAATCTCTGGGAGAACCGGTAACCGAGCTCCTTTTCAGCGAATATCTCCGGAAAGAGAGCATCGCCCGCAGTTTTTCACTCTATTACCGCTGGTATGAAAAGGAACAAAAAGACCCTAGGCTGGCAGATTTTCTTTCCGGCATGCTGGATACGGCTTCTTCTGCCGTTCTCAAAGAGGCACTGGACACGGCTTCTGTCGAGGAACGCTTCGCCGCCGCTTCCCTGACGGTTTCTTTTCTCCGGAATATCTTTGAACAGTGGTCGGCAGAAAAAGAACGGCTTCTCAAGTACCGGGAGCTTTTTTCAGACTGGCATCGTCAGGAAACAGCGCTTCCCGTTTTTCTGAAAAAACGCCTGGAAAGCCTGTCCGTCCGTCAAAAAAACGGTCTGATCTCCATTTCCGATGCCCAATGGGAGCGTGAGATCCTGGAGAAGGCAGAAGATCTTACCCTCTCTTCCGTAAAAGACCGTTCCCTGAATGAAATGGTCCGTCAGTTCTACGAGGAGAAAAGAACGGCTTTTCAGACAACCGAAAAAAGGACAGCCGAAGCGGTACGCCTTGCCTGCTCTCTTTTTGATCCCGGCATTTCCGCTGATCCGCCCTCTTTTTACCTCATCACAGAGCTTTCTAAAAATCCTCTGTCCGCTTCTTTTCTCGGCTCTCACCCCGTAAAAGCCTATCTGGATGCCTCTTCCGCCCTTCTGGTCTCTGACCGGGAAGAAGCACTAAAAAAAGCCATCCGGGAAGTCAGCCCGGACAGCCTCTGATTTTTCCTTTTATTTCTGACCTGTGGTGCTTCCGAAGCCTCCGTTTCGGAGCTCCACTGCGTCATCATCCACCGTGATGCCATATTCCACAAAAATACCTTGCATAAAACCGGTGCCTTTCTCGATGCACACGACCTTTCCCTCTTTGGAATCATTGGTCAGCTTTGCAAAGATATGACCCTCATTATCGGAATAAAAATAATCGCTGTCGATGATACCTACGGTATTATTCAGCTGCAGGCGGAACTTAAATCCAAGTCCGCTTCTGGGATAAAGCTTTAATACCCAGCCCTCTTCCATCTCCACACGGATACCGGTTGGAATCTTCACCATTTCTCCCGGTTTCAGGATGATGTTAAAGGGAGTATAGAAATCATATCCTGCAGAGCCTCTGGTCGCCCGCTTCGGAAGCTTCAGTTCCTCATAGACCGCCTTGATCTCGTCTTCTTTTGCCTCCGGAAATTCTCCCTTCCAGGCCTTCTCGAACTCGCCATAGCTTACTTTATGGAATTTCGCAATTTTCTTCATTGATTGATCCTCCTCATGTTCAGCTGTTGTGCAACACTACCTGTCCTCTGCGGAGAGAATCCTGCACATTGATCACCCGCTGGTTGGAGCTGCCTTTCCAGTGGAGCTGTGTGTCGCGTTTGTCGCACTCATACTCACCGTCCACAAGCACATCCACATATTTCATGACTTCATAATTTTTTACCGTCTCCCAGAGACTGCCCGTATACATCCAGATCGTCTTCTCCGGAAACCTTTCCCGGATCTCTTTCGCCAGAGCCGTGATCTCCATACGATTTCCCGGATAGAGCGGATCTCCGCCGCTAAAGGTAACGCCGGAAATATAGCTTTTCTCCAGCTGGTCGAAAATCTCCTGTCTGGCCGCCTGGTCAAAAGGAAGTCCCCCGTTGGGATCCCAGGTCACCGGATTCTGACATTCTTTACAGCAGTGATTGCATCCTGCCACCCAGAGAACTACCCGAAGGCCGTCTCCGTTAAGCATATCATCTCTGGTAATATTGTGGTATCTCATGTTGTTGTCGCCCCGTTTCATCTATACTATATTTAGTATTTTTCATTTTTATCTTTACACCATATGGTGCGCTGTTCACTATAGTAACATTTCAGGGCGGGTGAGTCAAGCCTTGTTTGCAAAAAAGAAACAGCTTCCAAAACTTTCGCTTCAGAAGCCGTCTGTACATTTTCCGTCAGTTTCCACATTCAATACTGATCTCATTGAAAAGATCGAGCACATCGTCTACTTTCATCGCTTTCTTTTCATCGCCTTTTTTGTCCAGGATGATCTTTCCCTGATGCATCATGAGGATACGGGTTCCATATTCGATGGCATAACGGAGATTGTGCGTCACCATCATGGAGGTGAGCTTTTTCTCACGGACCAGCTGATCAGTGAGGCGCATGTTGATATCTGCTGTCTTTGGATCCAGTGCCGCCGTATGCTCGTCCAGGATCAGAAAATCGATGGGTGTCATCGTGGACATGAAAAGGGACATGGCCTGTCGCTGACCACCGGAAAGGGCTCCTACCTTCACATGGAGCTTGTCCTCCAGTCCCAGGTTCAGCGGCCGGAGCATCTCTTTGTAATGCTCTTCCCGTTTCTTCTGAACACCGAGTCCCAGGCCGTAGCGTTTGCCCTTGTTGTCTGCCAGAGCCAGATTTTCCAGGATCGTCATGCTCGGACAGGTTCCCATCGCAGGATTCTGAAAAACACGGCCAATCTTGCTCATTCTCCGGTACTCTTTCTGTCCGGTGATATTTTCCCCGTTGATGGTAATACTTCCGGAGTCCACAGGGATACTTCCGCAGATCAGATTTAAAAGAGAGGTCTTTCCGGAACCGTTGCTTCCTACAATAGCTACAAATTCGCCATCCTCCACAGTCAGGTTCAGATCCTGAAACAGACACATTTCATTGACCGTACCCGGATTGTAATATTTATAAATGTGTTTCATCTCAAGCATGGATATTCACCTTCCTCTTCCGCTCCATTCCCAAGACCAGAATGATCAGAAACAGGGCCGCAGTAATAAATTTCAAATCTGTGGATGCAAAGCCAAGATTGATCGCCAGAGCCACACAGGCTTTATAGATCACAGAGCCGACAACCACACTGGTAGTCACACGAAGGAAGGTTACTTTTCTGAAAAGGCTGGTTCCAATGATCACGCTGGCAAGGCCGATGACCATAGTTCCCGTTCCCATGGAAACATCGAAGAAACGCTGTTCCTGGGCGAAAATACAACCGCTTAAGGATACCAGACCGTTTGCAATGGCAAGACCGATGATCTTCACCTTGCCTTTGTCCACACTCAGGGAAGTGATGATCTTGTCGTTATCTCCCACGGCCCGGAGAAGCATACCTGCTTTTGTCTCCAGATACCAGTCGAGAATGTATTTGCAGGCGAAAGTAATGATCAGGATCACCACTACATTCTTAAAGGGAAGAATGGCTTCCGGCACACTTTTGACCAGACTGTTCTCAAAGATCGTTACCTTATTATAAATAGGAAGGTTTGCTCTTCCTGCGATCCTTAAATTTACTGTGTAGAGGGCTGTCATCATGATAATTCCGGAAAGAAGATCCCTTACCTTCAGCTTTACATGGATGAGACCGGTAAGGGTTCCCACCACTGCTCCTGCCAGGAAACAGATCGGCAGCGTCAGCACCGGATGAAAGTCCTTGCTGATGAGTACCGCCGCGATGGCTGCTCCCATGGGGAAACTGCCGTCCACCGTCAGATCCGGAAAATCCAGGATCTTATACGTGATATAAATTCCCAGGGCCATGATGGCGTAGATCATTCCCTGCTCCAGTACACTGATCAAAAGTGTCATACGTCATAAACCTCTCAATTCTTAACCTTTTCTCTTTTTCACTCTACTGTGATCGTCTCGTAAACCTCTGCTGCTTCGTTCAGGACATCATCAGAAATGGTAAAGTCAATGTTTCCTGCTGCCTCTGTGTTTACATAAACATTACCGCCCTCGCAGATCTCAAACGGAGTCTCTGCAGCAGTTGCCTCGCCCTTCAGGACTTTGGCTGCCATCTCACCGGTCTGTTTTCCAAGAGCCACATAGTCGATACCGACAGCTGCCACACAACCGTTTTTCACCTGCTCTACCTCAGAACCAAATACCGGGATCTTTGCGTCGTTTGCTGCTGCCAGAACGGTCTGGAGAGCAGAAACAACGGTATTGTCCGTCAGGTTGGAGATACAGTCTACTTTGGATGCCAGGTCCTTGGCTGCCATTTCCACATCGGCGATGGTATTGATACCAGTATCTACGATCTCAAAACCATATTTTTCTGCATTGTCCTTGTATTCCTGGATCGTGCTGACGGAGTTTGCCTCGCTGGTGGTATAGAGAATACCGATTTTCTTTGCATCCGGCATCAGTTCGCGGATCAGTTCCATCTGCTCCGTTACCGGCAGTTTATCAGAAGTACCGGTGATATTTCCTACGTTGGTTCCGTCCTCATTGACAAGACCGGCACCGACCGGATCGGATACTGCGGTGTAGATCACGGGAATGTCTGCATCCATGGCACTGTTATAAGCGCTCATAGCACTCGGAGTAGCGATGGCACAGATCAGATCCACTTTCTTATTGACAAAGCTGTCTGCGATGGTCGCTGCGCTTCCGGTGTCTGCCTGTGAGTTCTGATATTCCACGGTGAGGTTTTTGCCCTCCTCAAAACCTGCCTCTTTTAAGCCTTCCAGAAAACCCTCCCGGCAGTTGTCCAGAGAACCATGCTCTGCAAACTGGCTGATACCGATCGTTACGGATTCCTCGTCTGCCATTGCCGGAACTGCCATTGCTGCTGCCATTGTCATTGCTGCCATTACCATTGCCATTACTTTTCTTCTCATCTTTCATTCTCCTTTTCCATACTGTGGTTTTTGTTAACGCATTGCTGTTCTCAAAGATACACCGGTGTCGGAAAGAAAATGAGAGAGCTCAGGGCCGGAAGCGATCTTCTGTAGAAAAAGAAAACCGCCTCAGATCAGATCTTTCTGATTTGAGGCGGTAATAAAATCTTATTATCGCGGTACCACTCAACTTAGCTGTGCTTTCACACATGCCCTCTCTTGCACGTACTATCATACGCTCCGGATTGATAACGGGTTCGGTTCCCGGCTGCTCCTACTCTGTGACTTCATTTCAGGCCGCCCTCGAAAGTCCATTCAGCAAATCAGTCCATACTGCAATCTCACCATCTGCAGCTCTCTTTGATCTTCCAAGATGCTTACTACTCTTTCTCATCGGTTTGTTCTTTGTTGTGGTAAAGTCTAACACTAAATATCCGACTTGTCAAGCTTGTTTTTTTATTTTTTTCATACCATTTTCGGGAAAGGGGAGTTTTCTTTATATTTTTGGATCAAATCATACTATTGTCAGGTAATATTGAGTTTTTCACACTCTTTTATGAATATCATCACCTGTCATACCACTGGGACTGCAGCTCATAAAGCCGGGCAAACTCTCCTTGTAATTGCATCAGTTCATTGAAGCTGCCATCCTCTTCTATCTTCCCGTTTTTGAAGACGATGATCCGGTCTGCAAGCTTCGCGACGGAGATCCGGTGGGTGACGTAGATGACGGTTTTATCCTTCGCCAGGGAATTGTATTTCTCAAAAATTTCCGTTTCCGCCAGAGGATCCAGGTTGCTGGTAGGCTCGTCCAGAACGATCAGATCCCGGTTCCGGTAGGCCGCCCGGGCAATCGCGAGCTTCTGCCACTGGCCTCCGGAGAGATCCGTTCCCCCCACATATTTTCCCAGAAGCTTATTTTCCAGAGCCGAAAGCCCAGAAAAAGCAAGGGCGCGCTCTATCGCCTTTTCCTCATAGCGCTGGTGGGTTTCTCCAAGAAATACATTCTCATAAAGCGTAAACGTTTCATAATGGGTCGGGTCCTGGACAACCACGCTCTGGGCGTCAAAACGAGACTCCGGATGGAGCTCTTCCGTCGGTTTCCCGTTCAGGAGGAGCGTCCCCTCAGACGGACTCAGCATGCCGGTAAGAAGCTTTACAAAGGTCGATTTTCCTGCGCCGTTTTCCCCGACAAAGGCGACCTTCTCGCCAGGATGCAGGGTAAAATCCACACCGTTTAACGTATATCGTGTGGTCAGCGGATAGCGGTATTTCACGCCTTTTGCCTCCGCCCTATGGAGCGACACTTTCTCCGATTCCAGAGTTTCATCCTCCTTAAGATTCATCAGGTCAAAAAACTGTGCCGCCCGGTTTTTCTGTGCCTGAAAGCTTCCGAAGGCCCGGATCAGCTGGGCGGAATCCGTGATCAGCGTCCCCGTCATAGCAAAAACCACGCTCATGGCTCCCAGAGAAAGCTTTCCCTGGGCCAGGAGAAGAATCGCCAGAACCATGCCGCCCACATGGGCCACATTGTAAAAAAGAGAATTTACGATCTGTAATAACGCGCGGTTCCGAATCAGTTTTTTCTGGCGGATCACATAGGCATCCGCCCGCTCTCTCCATTTTCCGTAAAAGAAGTCATGAAGCCCCAGCGTTTTGATCTCTTTTTCCGCCGGAGAAAGCAAAAGCTCCTCAAAATATTCGGTCTCCCGCTGAAGCTCCGTACTCTCCTTCACAAAACGGAACTGCAGCTTTTCCCCCAGAGAAACGCTGTAAAGGGTCGGAAGAGGCGCCAGAAGTACAAGGACACTCAGCAAGGGATGATAAAGATAAAGCGCCGCCGCAATCGTCAGCACAGAAATTACCTTTGCGACCACCACATAACCGCTGATCATCACTTTCCGGTTGATTCCGTTCCAGCTGTCCCCGGCAAAGTCAAAGACCTGGCGCATCCGGTCTTTCATCACAGGCGCTTCCAGGTACTCCGGCGAAACGGAATTGACTTTTTTCAGCAGATGTACCTTGAAAAGCTCCTGCTGCCGGTTGGCCTGAACCATATCCAGCTGCTCGAAATCTCCGCCTCCTTCCGGTGCAAGGTAGCTCTCCAGAAGATCCGCCGCAAATGAGATTCCCCAGTAAAGCACGAGCATGAGCGCCGCCTCTGTCACACGGTTCCCGGCATTTTCCACCACGGAAATATACCGTCCCCAGATTTCCGCAATGAGCGGTCTTAAGAAAGAGAGCAGAACAAAAAGTCCCAGATAGATGCAGCTGATCCCTTTTGTTGCGCGGAAAACATAGAGAAACAGGCGAAGCAAATGACGAAAAGAGGGCTTCTGTTCCTTCTGGATCTCCCGTTCTTTTTCTGCTGTGCGATCATTCATGGGGATTTCACCTCCTTCTTCTGGACCCATTTCTTCTGGTACCACTGCTTCTGGGCCTTCCACATATCTGCGTAGATACCGCCCCGCTCCAGCAGCTCCTCATGCGTTCCCGTATCCACGACCCGCCCCTTTGAGATCACCAGAATACGGTCTGTGATCCTGGTAGAGCCCAGACGATGGGTGATAAAAAGCGAGGTCTTGTTCTCTGCGAGCTTCGCAAATTCACTGTAAAGTTCACTTTCCGCCATAGGATCCAGCTGGCTCGTAGGCTCATCCAGGATCAAAACAGGCCTGTCGCCCATCAATGCCCGGGCCAGAGCAATCCGCTGCCACTGCCCTCCGGAGAGATCTACGCCGCCCTCAAAATCCCGGTTCAGCATGGTATCTTCTCCTTTTGGCAGGCGTTCCAGAAAAGGCAGCACCTTTCCCTTCTGCATCGCCTCTCTCACTGCCTCCCTGTCAGAAAGCTGCTCCACATCACCGATTCCCACGTTTTCCCTTAACGAGATACTGTACCTTGTAAAGTCCTGAAAAACCGTTCCGAATATTTTTTCCCGCGCTTCCCTCGCATAGGCCTGCAGAGGCTTTCCTCCAATCAGAATCCGGCCGCTGTCCGGTTCGAAAAGCCCGAGCAGGAGTTTGACCATCGTCGTTTTTCCTTCTCCATTCATTCCCACAATGGAAATCTTCTCTCCGGCCCTGATCTCAAAGCTCATATGGGACAGCACCTGCCTGTCCGTCCCGGGATATGTAAAACAGACGTCCTCAAAGGAAATGGAACAGTCTTTGGGAACTTCCTTCGCCTCTCCATAGGTTTCTTCCGAAAGGTTGAAAAACCTGTCATAATATTCATAGGCCTTTATGTGATAGCCCATGTTTGCAACGATATTCGTGTAATAGGAAAGATTTTCCGCCAGCGTCGTAAATATAGCCCCCGCCAGGGCCACAAACGTCGGAAAAGAAAGCTCCCCTGTCTGATAAATCCACAGAAGAAGGCCTGCATTTATCAGCTGACCAACTCTGGAGATATTTCTCTCTGCAAAATGATGCCTCAGATTCTGGAAATAATAGCGTTCATATTCCCGGTTTCTACCTCCGAGCCGCTTCTGAAACGTGCGGATCAGGAAATCGGACGACTGGTTTAACCGATTTTCCCGGATCGTTTTTGGCTCACAGAGCATTTTTTCCAGCTTTTCATACTGGATCTCCTTCTCCCAGTAAGTTTCCATCTCCTCATAAATGTTGAAGGAGTTTTTAAAGCACAGCACACGTTCCAGCACAACGGGAGCCAGAAGCGTGAACAGAAACCACCAGCGGATTTTTAGAAAAAGAATCAAAGTTCCGGCAGTGGCCACCGTCGCTGTCAGCGCATTGCAGAAATATTTTGGAAAAAGATGCAGGGCAGCTGTTTCCGCCCGGCCGTAGGCTTTGTCTATGATCTCTCTGGATTCTTTGTTTTCGTAATGCTCATAGCGCAGTTTTTTCAGTTTCTGCAGCATCCTTCCCTTGTAGGCAGACCGGAAAATCAACTCCGTCTGGGGTTCCACATAGACCTGCTGCAAAAGATTCAGAAGATCAGGCAGCACCGCGCTCACGATAAAAAACAGCATGGTCGGAACAATCGCCGAAAACGCTAGCTCTCCCCGGGCGATCGAAAGTCCATCCGTCATCAGCCGCTCGCTCGCCAGCACAAAAACTGGCGGCAGAACGCCAGAAAGCACCGCCAAAACAAACGCCAGAGGCACCAGAAACGGATTTGTGGATGATAAAATGGTAAAAAGATCTTTGTAGGCCGATTGGATTCGTTTCATTTTGGGGTGTCCTCCGTACTTAGTCTTCTGCTTTTTCATATCGCATTCTGCGTCAGAAATAATTTTGCATAGCCACCATTAAGCTCCATCAGTTCGTTATGTTTTCCATTTTCGGTGATTCTTCCGTCTTCCATGTAAAAAATCTGGTCGCAGGGAACGACGGAGGTCAGTCTGTGCGATACAAAGATGATCGTCTTATCTTTCAGATATTTATGGACTAATTCATAAAATCTCTTCTCAAACAGCACATCGATCGCGCTGGTGGGCTCATCCATCACAAGAATTTCCCGGTCTGCATAGATGGTCCTTGCCAGAACAAGTCTTTGCAGCTGACCGCCGGACAGAAGTTTGCCGTTTTCTCCAAATTCCTGCCCGATTTTCTGATCGAGATCCGGAAGCTCCTGCAAAAGCTCCACTTTTTCCAATGCGTCCCGCACCCGTTTTTTATCCGGCTGACGGCTCATGGCAACATTTTCCGCCACAGAGGCTTCATAGATGCTGAAATCCTGAAACATTGCAGAAAAACAGTTCCTGTACTCATCGACTGCGATCTCCTGCACGGTTCTTCCGTTGTATTTCATCTCCCCCGCATCCGGCTCATACAGGCGGAGCAGCAGTTCGATCAGCGTTGTTTTTCCGGAACCATTTCTTCCTACCACAGCCACTTTCTCACCTTTATGGATGCATAAATCAATATTTTGCAGCACTTGCTTTTCAGGAGAATAGCCAAAACACACCTGTTTCATCTCAAGCTCCCGGAAAGGAATTTTATTCCACTTTTTCTCCAGATTCTTCTCCGTTTCCTGAGGCAGCTGCTCAAACCGCCGAAAACGTTCAATAAAAAGTCCATTCTGCCGGAAAACTGCAATCTCATCTGATAAATCCCCCAGGCGCATCTGAAGTGAAGCGCTGCCGTTGATGATCGCCAGAAAATCTGCCGCCGCTATATTTTTCAGCACCAGTATCCGGATCGTCAGATAAAAGGGAACAAGAAAATCCATACAGACCGCTTCACAGAAAATCCGCTTCCATGCAGAAAGTCTGCCGATTTCACCTCCGGACTGCCGAATCAGAAGTTCCCTGCTTTTCATAAGCGTATGATAACGCCTCATTACCACATCCCGAATCCCCGTAAGCCTCCCCTCCCGGGCATATTCCGGGAGAAACAGAATCCGTTCGTAAGCATTTTCTTCTTTTCCTTTTTCTTTCAGCTTCCGGTCATATGCCACCTGAAGCTGAACCAGCTTCTGATTGATCGCATAATTGACTGCCAGCGACAGGCAGCCAATCACCGGCGCAATGACGTCAATCGTCAGGGAATAACCGATGATACTGACAAAAACTGCTGCATACTCCAGAAGACGCAGCGTATTTTCCAAAACAGAAACCATCCGGTCCTTACACTCCTCGTTGACCAGTGTGATCATCGTATAAAACTCCTCGGAATCATACACCCTGATATCCAGCGATCTCGTCTTTTCAAACACTTTATGCTGCAAAACACCGGTCAGTTTTTCCTGATAAACCGGAACCTTTTTGCAGTTGAAAACAGCTTCCGCCCAGAAGCTCACTGCCACAATCAGAAAGCTTACAGCCGTAAAGCATAAAATTTCCCTTATGCTCCGTTTCTGCTCCACGCAGGATACGATATAAGAGAGAAAATATACGCTCAGAAAAACCGACCGGACACCACCCACCACCCGGAGTAACCCTGCTGTGAGAAGATACTGAGGTGTGATACGCAGCGCTAAATACAAAAAGTACCCATTATTCCGAACACTTTTCCAAAATTCTTTCATCTTCTTTCCCCCGCATTTCAGAAAGCCCTGCTCCATATAACTCCTGATGAGCCATATACATGTTCCAGTATACTCCCTGCTGCTCAATCAACTGATTATGGCTACCGCTTTCAACGATCGTACCGTCTTTCATTACCAGAATCCGATCCACCAGCCGCGTTGTCGCCAGACGGTGAGAAATAATCAGAACCGTCCGGTCTTCGGCAGCCTGAAGCAGAAGACGGTCGATTTCACGTTCTGTGATCGGGTCCAGCGCACTCGTGGGCTCATCCAAAATCAAAAACGGAAAATCATTCGCAACCACCCGCGCCAGCGCCAGCCTCTGCATCTGCCCTCCGGATAAAAGAAGTCCCTCATCCGAAAATTCATGCGTCATCTGCCTGTCCAGATCCGGAATTTTTTCCTTCAATCCCATTTTTTCAAGGGATTTCCATAAAATATCGTCTGAGACAGGACCATTTACGCAAAGATTTTCCCGTACCGATAACGGATAGATCTGAAAATCCTGACTCACAACTCCAAAAAAGCGATTTAAGTCTCTTCTGCTATATGTAGAGAGGCTGCTGCCATTTAAAACTACGCTTCCTTCCTGACAGGGAAAAAGATTCACCAAGAGAGAGGCCAGCGTCGTCTTTCCTGCTCCGTTTTCGCCTACAACCGCTATTTTTTCACCAGAATGAATCTCCAGACAGACATCATGCAGCGCTTTTTTCCCACTCGCATACTGATAGCCCGCATTCTGACATTCCAGCACCCAGGAATCATTTTTTCCGGGGATTTTTCCTGTTTTTACTGCCGTATCTTCTGTTTTCTCTTCCTGAGCCGCCAAAAATTCTTCATAATCCTGCACATACCGGAGAGAGCTCCCGATTTCCACAAACTGATCCAGCAGCATTTCCACATCCCAGCCCAGAATTGCCACCGACTGGGCAATTCCAACAAAATCACCCACCAGCATCTGTGCGCCTGATAAAATGCGAACCGCCACATAAGCAATCGGAAAGAGAACGATCACCGCATCGCCGATACAGGCTTCCAGAAAAGAAAACAGCGCAAGTTTCCCGCCAAATCTCTTCTGCTCTCTGATGATTTCTTCCGTTCCTTCCTCGTAAATTCCTTCTACCAGGTCGGATTCCGCATACATTCTGAGATCCTTTGCATACTTTGGAAGATAAAAAATCCTTCTCGCATACTCTTTTTTCCGTTCCGCCTCCGTCGTCGCATGGTTGAAGGTATATTTTATCTTCTCTCCAATACTTCCCGCCAGAAACGAATAGACGAGTGAAAACAGACAAAACAGAATTGCTCCCAAATCCACCTTCACAAGATACACAAGCACAAGGCCCAATGCAAAACAGAGGCCACAGGCAGCCCCGGAAGTCTGCGCAACCCCTGCCATTTTCACAGCTGTATTGTCCAATACCTGGCGATATTGATTCAGAAACTTCGGATCACAGAACGCTTCATAACCTGCGCTTCTGGCCGCACGGAAGATGTTTTCATTCACATTTTCCTTCAGTTTTGTCTCAAAATTGACAAAATATACCTGTTTCAAATGATTATCCAAATGATAAAAAACAATCTCCACGCAGGCCATAAACAGCAGCAAAGCCACGATCCGTAAGACCGACTGGCCATTTTCTATATATGCCAGCAACGTACGCAGAAAATATACACTGTAAAAAACATTAAAAAACTGTTTCAAAAGATTGTAAACGATCGTGTAAAGAAAATAAAAACGATCGACAGACCAGACTGTTTTGTAAGTCAGCATGGCGATATTCCATCTCTTTTTCATTTGCAAATATCCCTCTCCACAATACTATTATTTCTCAAGCAGATCGTATCATAAAAAGCATGAAAAGTTTAATCCTACAATTTATATACCATATAGCATGATTTTCCCAGTCAGCGGAATATGAATGTTCAGACCACGAAGTACTTCACCTAACGCATTTTCATAGGAAAAATGAAGGTTTTCTATTTCTATTCCTTCTGGAAGTACCGTTAGCACTTCTTTTTCCGCGGATTCCTAATCCCTGTAAAAAACAGAAATCCGTTCCTCCAGATTTCTTAAAACGGGAAGCTGTGTCACCATATATTTCAGATCCGAAATGAGTTCGTTATATTCGTAAAAATAGCCAAGCATCACAACCAGAGCTCCAGCATTCAGCGCTCCTTTCGCCACACCCAGCGCCCCGCAGAGCAAAAGAACGATTCTGCAAAGAGGATCTAACGCTTCCATAAGTGTCTCAGTTACCGTCTCCAGCCCAGTAACCGCAAGCACTCCTACAATACAGTAAGTTCCATAAGACAAAAGCTGACTCAAAAACTCATACAGCGCCATTTCTCCGTTTGAGGCATAAAGGACTCTTTGCCGATTCTGCGGTAACGGACATAGAGTTTCTCCAGTCTGTTTAGCCACCATTCTGTCAGATTGTAAATTTTTATCGTCAGAAAGCCAGAAAAAGCCGTGATGGTGAAATCTGTGATCTCCGCCTCGATATCCCGGCAATTTTCATAATTAACCTGCATATATTTTTTAACAATCAGCGGCGGGACAAGCTGCACCAGCCCCATCGCCAGAAGAAGAACCACTATCAGCGGATTCAGAAAGAAAAGATACCCTCCAAAAATCAAAGCCTCTGCAACAGCTGCCACAAGCGAAGGAAACTTTTCAAACCGTTTTTCCATCACCGTATCAAAATCATTGGTAAAATGTTCCAAATCCTCTCCCACAGAGGAATGATACAGTTTCTCCAGTTGGAGCCTCAGATAGGATTGGTAAAAAGCCAGCTTGGCGATCTGGATCTCTGTCCGCTTTTCCTTCTTATATTTCATTTTCAGTACCATGCTTATCCCATGATAAAAAACCAGCATTCCCAGCAGGATTCCGCCGTAAAGCCCTACTTTCCTGACCTCTCCGTCCGTCGCCGGCAGGACAAGCTGCGACAACAGAAAGGCCTGGAGTAACTGAAAGGGAATGGGCATGAGTTTTAAGCCTATTGCTTTTTCATATCGCATTCTGCGCCAGAAATAGTTTTACATAGCCACCATTGAATTCCATCAGTTCGTTATGTTTGCTTTTGATAGAATGGCTTTTGCCCTAGCTTCGTCTTTCTCTTCTACCAGCACTTCATAAAAATCTTTTACACTTCCATCTCTGCTCAGGGCAACGCTTGAACCAGTAAGATTATTCATGGATAATCTTAAATTATTATTTGTAGTGTTTGTCTTGTAGGCTATGTTTTGGGCGTCCTAATAATATAACAGGCTCCTTTCTCAGATCGTATCATAAAAGGTAGAAAAAGTTTATAACACTTTATGCAAAAACCTCGAATTACAATTTACATACCATAATGTATTCTTCGTCATTTTCCTCAACAATATGGAAGCCGACTTTATGATACATGCGAACAGCATAATTTTTCTTTTGAACAGACAGGGATGTTTGCTTATATCCCTGATTTTTAAGTTCCAAAAGTATCCTTTTCATCAATTTCGTTCCAATGCCATGATTTCTGTACTCTTTAAGCAATGAAATAGCAAGTGAAGGAGTTGCATCGTTAACATGCCCATAGTCATCCATAATACGAACCCAGACTGCCCCTACTATTTTCTCACCTGATTCAGCCACATAGCATATATCGCCTTTTTGCCTGCCAAAATCCGCTACATATACTTGTAATTCCGGTTTCTTTATTATTTCATAGGGTGGGGCATCTATGCCATCTGGAATAAAAATGGCTTCATATAAAAAGATGCTTAATATATTCACTTCATCCTGTTTTAATTCTCTTATTTTATAATTCATCAGAACCCCTCCAGCCGTCTCTGTTTCCGCAGCTGGTACCGTTTCTCTCCTGCCTCCCATTCGGCTTTTTCGCTCTCGGTCTCTACGATGAGGCCGGGAACGGGGACGGCTTTTCCTTCTTCGTCGATGGCTACCATGACCACATAGGCCCGGTTGATGACGTGGCGCATGCCGTCCAGGGTCTCCACATAGGTGTCCACCCGGACTTCCATGGAGCTTCTGCCCACATGAGTGATCTTTCCGATCAGAACGACGGTGTCATTCAGGAAAGCTGCTTTTTTAAAGTTCAGATTGTCGATGGAGGCCGTCGTGATCCGGCTCTCGGAATGACGGGTTGCTACGATCCCTGCCAGCTCGTCGATCCACATGAGAAGCTGACCGCCGAAAAGCCGGCCGTAACCGTTGATGTGCCGGTGCATCAGAAGATACGTCTGTTCTGTGAGGGAGTCCTCCACATGTTTCATTTTTTTCAAAATAATCATCCTTTCTATTAAAAACTGATACTTGCCATATCATTTTTTTATGTTAAAATAGAGATAGCGTTCAGAGCCTCTCTACATTTATGGCCTGTTGAACGGAATGCCCCGTTTTTTGTATTACAAGAAGCAAAAAACGGTATCTGACAAAGGAGCATCCAATTATGTCCGTAAATTTTGAATATTACAAGATTTTTTATTATGTTGCAAAGTACAAAAGCATCACCCAGGCTGCGTCCCTGCTCTATTCCAGCCAGCCGTCCATTTCCCGGATGATCAAGATCCTGGAACAGGAGCTTGGCTGTACGCTCTTTATCCGTACCCGGAAGGGTGTGGCCCTGACTCCGGAGGGAGAAGAGCTTTTTGACCATGTGGCTCCGGCCTGTGAGGAGCTCTTTGTAGGAGAAGAACTGCTCTCCCGTTCTTACGGCCTTCAGGGAGATACGATCCGCATCGGTGCAAGCGAAACTGCCCTTCGCTGTTTTCTTTTTGAAAAGCTGGAGCTTTTCTATACGGAACATCCGGCTATCAAGCTGAAGATCTATAACCACACGGCTTCTGAAGCTCTGGAAAATCTGAAAAACGGCAACGTGGATCTGGCTGTTGTATCCACACCCCTTGAACTGGTACCTCCTATGCGGATGACACGACTGCTTCCAATCCAGGAAATCTGTATCTGCGGTCCCCGTTATCAGCACCTTCTGGATCATGCCGTTGATCTGGACGAACTGAGCCGTTATCCCCTGATTACTTTGGCCAAAGGAACGAGAACCCGGGTCTTTTATGAAAATTTCTTCTCACGCCACGGACTTAATCTGAATCCGGATATCGAAGTAGAAACCTCTGATCTGGTTCTCCCCGGTGTACGGTGCAATCTCGGAATGGGCTTTATCCCGGAGCCTTTTGCCCATGTTCCTCTGGAACGTCAGGAAGTTTTCCAGCTGAATCTGACCGAAGCCATACCGGAGCGCTATGTCTGCCTGGTAGAAGATACCTCCAAGCAGCCAGGTCTTGCCGCAAGGCTTTTGATCAAATATCTGAATACACACAGCGATATCGGTTCTTCCAGAGAAAACGGAGCCCTTTCCTGAATACATCCCTTTTACTATAACAGACTTTCTTCTTTTTTTCTATCCCCTGTCTGGTCAATCTTTTCCGAACGTGATACAATGGAGAAGATTGTCAGAAAGGAGTGTTTTTTTGAGTAATCTTATTTTTTGTCTGAATGCTACGATCCCCATTTTTCTTACCTTGCTTCTGGGCGCCTTTTTCCGGAAAGTCGGACTTTTTACACCGGATTTTGTCAAACAGGTAAATCGTTTTGTCTTCCAGGGTGCTCTTCCGGTGCTTCTTTTTCAGGATCTGGGAACTTCTGATTTTTCCGGGCTCTGGGACGGAAAATTTGTTCTGTTCTGTTTTCTGGCCACTTTTTTCAGTATCCTTATCAGTATCGGGATTTCTTTTTTGTTAAAAGACGGTTCTCTGAAAGGAGAATTTGTCCAGGCCTCTTACCGGAGCAGCGCCGCCCTTTTCGGCATTGCTTTCGTGGAAAATGTCTACGGTGATTCCGGCATGGCTCCATTAATGATTCTCGGCACCGTTCCTCTTTATAATGTCATGGCTGTGATCGTGCTTTCCTTCTTAAAGCCCGGTGTCAAATCCATTGACCGCACGCTTCTGAAGAAAACCATTAAGGGCATCCTCACAAATCCCATTATCCTGGGCATTGTGGCCGGTTCTCTCTGGTCTCTCTCCGGCCTTACCATGCCGCTTATCATGGAAAAGACCGTACATAACGTGGCTGTCCTGGCTACTCCTTTAGGTCTTATGGCCATGGGAGCTTCCTTCGATGGAAAAAAGGCCGTCGCCAGTTTAAAACCTGCTCTGCTGGCCAGCTTCAATAAGCTGGTGCTTTTTGCAGTCATCTTCCTGCCCCTGGCTGTTCTGCTGAAATTCCGCGGAAGTGAACTGCTCTCCATCCTCGTGATGCTGGGCTCCCCCACTACCATCAGCTGCTACATCATGGCCAAAAATATGGACCACGACGGAGCCCTGACCTCCAACACGGTCCTCATCACCACTCTGGCCAGCGCCTTTACCATGACGGGATGGCTGTATGTGCTGAAGGTGATGGGATTGATCTGACGTTAATATTCAGGGTTGACTTTTCCTGTTGTTTTGCATATACTAAAAATAGCTAAGAAAACTAATGAGATTCCATCTAGCAAAACGAAAACCCCCAGAGTTGCAGCTCTGGGGGTTTATTTTTCCCATCCAGCATCACCTCCTTTCTGCTGGAGGTTCGGCAGCTTTTATAAAATTGCAGATATATTTGCATAAAAAAATACCGTGGCGATCAGACCACGGTACTTTTTTATCTTATTTCAATTGTCAGCTCAGATTAGAATTTACCCTGAGAAGCTGCCTCCTCGATGGATACAGCAACTGCAACAGTCATACCAACCATCGGGTTGTTACCTGCGCCGATCAGACCCATCATCTCAACGTGAGCCGGAACGGAGGAGGAACCTGCGAACTGTGCATCGGAGTGCATACGGCCAAGGGTATCGGTCATACCATAGGAAGCCGGACCTGCTGCCATGTTATCCGGATGCAGGGTACGTCCTGTACCACCACCGGAAGCAACGGAGAAGTATTTCTTACCAGCTTCGATACGCTCTTTCTTGTAGGTACCTGCTACCGGATGCTGGAAACGGGTCGGGTTGGTGGAGTTTCCGGTGATGGAAACGTCAACATTCTCTTTCCACATGATAGCAACGCCCTCACGAACGTCGTTAGCGCCGTAGCAGTTTACTTTTGCACGGGGGCCATCGGAGTAAGCCTTGCGGAATACCTCTTTCAGCTCGCCGGTGTAGTAATCATACTCAGTCTCAACATAAGTGAAACCGTTGATACGGGCGATGATCTGAGCAGCGTCTTTTCCAAGACCGTTCAGGATAACGCGGAGCGGTTTCTGACGTACACGGTTTGCTTTGGTAGCGATACCGATAGCGCCCTCTGCTGCTGCGAAGGACTCATGGCCTGCCAGGAATGCGAAGCACTCGGTATCCTCTTCCAGAAGCATTTTACCAAGGTTACCATGTCCAAGACCTACTTTACGCTGGTCAGCAACGGAACCCGGGATACAGAAAGCCTGAAGGCCTTCTCCGATAGCTGCAGCAGCCTCGGAAGCCTTGCGGCAGTTCTTTTTGATAGCGATTGCTGCGCCTACGATGTATGCCCAGCATGCATTCTCAAAGCAGATCGGCTGAATGCCTTTGATCTGATCGTAAACGTTCAGACCGGCATCTTTGGTGATCTTCTCAGCCTCTTCGATAGAAGAGATGCCGTAGCTGTTCAGGACAGCGTTGATTTTATCAATACGTCTTTCATATGATTCAAATAAAGCCATGATCTATATTCCTCCTCGATTACTCTTTTCTCGGGTCAATGATTTTAACAGCATCTGCGATACGGCCATACTGACCTTTTGCTTTCTCGTAAGCAGTGTTCGGATCATCGCCCTTCTTGATGAAGTCGGTCATCTTGCCGAGGTTTACAAACTGGTAACCGATGATGCAGCCCTCTTCGTCCAGGCCGATTCCGGTAACATAACCCTCTGCCATCTCCAGATAACGCGGGCCTTTTTTCAGAGTACCGTACATGGTACCAACCTGAGAACGAAGTCCTTTACCAAGGTCCTCAAGACCTGCTCCAACCGGAAGTCCTTCTTCGGAGAATGCACTCTGGGTACGTCCGTAAACGATCTGCAGGAAGAGCTCTCTCATAGCAGTATTGATAGCGTCACATACAAGGTCGGTGTTCAGAGCCTCCATAACGGTTCTTCCCGGAAGAACTTCAGCAGCCATAGCTGCGGAATGGGTCATACCGGAACATCCGATGGTCTCAACCAGAGCCTCCTGGATGATGCCCTCTTTTACGTTCAGGGTCAGTTTACATGCACCCTGCTGCGGAGCACACCAGCCGACACCGTGAGTCAGACCGGAAATGTCTTTGACATCTTTGGCTTTTACCCATTTTGCTTCTTCGGGGATGGGAGCTGCGCCGTGGTTAACACCCTGTGCAACTTTACACATCTGTTCTACTTCCTGTGAATAAATCATTGTAAGACTCCTTTCAAGTTAAATACTTTCCCGACAGCTTCCCGCAAATGGCTGTGCAAAATCCTCCCGGACGTCCCGGAAATCTTTCCCACATCAGCCGGATTCCTGAGCAATGGCTCCTGCTGTAAGCATTTTCGCTCTGCTGCCTGTTCTATGTATGCCGGGTCAGATGAACCCATGCCATACCTAATTGTATTTTCTCATAGATCGGCTAAAAAATCCAGTATATTTTTCAACTTTTTTCGCTGCTTTTTTCGTAAAGATGTCAAAAAGCCTGTCCCCTTTTCTGAGACAGGCTTTTTCTCATCACTTTTTGTCCGGAAGCTGAGCCAGGATAATGGCTGCAAACATCACCACACAGCCCAGGATTTCCCTGCCGGCCAGTCGCTGACCCAGAAGCACCCAGCCCGCCAGCACAGAGATCACGGATTCCAGGCTGAGGATCAGAGAGGCCACTGTGGGATCCATCTCCTTCTGTCCGATGACCTGCAATGTATAACCGATCCCGCAGGAAAAAACTCCGGCATAAAGGATCGGCAGCCAGGCAGAACAAACCGCTCCTGCCTCCGGTTTTTCAAAAAGAAACATAGGGATCGCAGAAAGGACTCCGCTGACCAGGAACTGGATACAGGAAAGCTTCACTCCATCCACCTTTGGTGAAAAGTGATCGATGACCAGAATATGTACCGCAAACAGCAGGGCACAGAGAAGCACCATGGCATCTCCTTTTCCCAGGGACAGTTTTTCTGTCATACAGAGAAGATAAAGCCCGCAGACAGCCAGCGCCACACTGAACCAGACCTTTTTTCCGGGACGTTTTTTCAGAAAGATGCCGAGAACAGGAACCAGCACGATATACATGGCCGTGATAAAACCGGCTTTTCCCACAGTCGTATAACGGATACCGAACTGCTGGAAATTACTTGCAACACAGAGGCAGAGGCCGCATAAAATCCCTCCTGTCAGCAGTGTCTTTGGATCTTCTTCTTTTTTCTCTTCTCCCCGCTCTTTCTTTCCCAGAAAGAAAATGCACGGGATCAGCACCAGACCGCCGATGATACTCCGCACGGTGTTAAAAGTAAAAGGTCCTACATAATCCATGCCCACGCTCTGTGCCACAAAGGCCACACCCCAGATAAATGCTGCCAGAAACAGCATTGCCGGGCTTTTGATGTCTGTTTTTTTCATTTTTTCCGTTTCTCCTCGTTTGTGTATTCGTCAGATCCGGTGAATGATCTTTCTCGGACAGGCTTCGATACAGGCACCACAGCCGCTGCATTTTTCCGGGTCGATCTTTGCCAGGTTCTCTTCCACCTGAATGGCACCCTGCGGACAGGTTTTTTCGCATTTTTTGCAGCCGATACAACCGGCTTCACAGGCAGCCATGACGCTTTTTCCTTTTTCCCGTGAGGAGCAGACTACAGCCATCTTCTGTTCATAGGGGATCATCTCAATCAGATGACGCGGGCAGTGGAGGGCACACTGGCCGCAGCCCCGGCATTTTTCCCGGTCTACCACAGCCACACCGTCGATCACCTGCACAGCATCAAAAGCACAGACTTTTACGCAGTTTCCAAAGCCAAGGCAGCCGCCGTGGCAGACCTTTGGACCGCCGGAAGGAACAAAGGCGAGCATTTCACAGTCACCTGCTCCGCAGTAATCATAATTTTGTTTTGTTTTTTCACAAGTACCGGCACAGTGTACAAAAGCGGTCATCCGTCTGGTCTTTTTCGCTTCTTTTCCAAGAATTCCCGCAATTTTGGCAGCCGCCTCATCTCCGCCCACCGGACAGGCATTGACAGGAGCTTCTTCTGCAACGATCGCTCCGGCACAGGCATCGCAGCCTGCAAAACCACAGCCGCCGCAGTTATTTCCCGGCAGTGCTTCCCGCACCGCCGTTTTTCTCTCATCCTCTTCCACATGGAAAAACCGGTTGGAGATCCCGAGAAACAGACCGAGAAGAAGTCCTGTTCCTCCTACGAGGCAGGTTGCAACAATGATTCCAGACATTTCCTCTCCTCCTTCCTATTTCAGCCCAGAAAAGCCAAAAAATGCAATGGCCATCAGACAGGCCGTCAGAAGCACGATGGGCGTTCCCTTAAAGGATTCGGGAATATCGTTATCTTCGATCTTTTCCCGGATCCCGGCCATGAGCACAATAGCAATGAAAAATCCGATGGCTGTCGCCAGTCCGTATACGACGCCCTCCAGAATGTTATAATTTTTCTGTACATTGATCAGAGCCACACCCAGCACTGCACAGTTGGTCGTGATCAATGGCAGATAAACGCCCAGTGCCTCATAAAGAGCATGACTGTATTTTTTCAGCGCCATCTCCACAAACTGGACCAGGGCGGCAATGATCAGGATAAACACGATCGTCTGGAGATATTCCACATGAAGAGGCACCAGAACACAGCGATAAAGGATCCCCGTGATCAGAGACGACAGGGTGATGACAAAAATGACTGCCGCGCCCATTCCTGCCGCCGTTCCTGTCTTCCTGGATACACCAAGAAAGGCACAGATACCCAGAAACTGGCTTAATACCACATTGTTGATAAGAGCGGCTCCCACGCCGATCATAAACAGTTCTTTCATTCTGTCTTCCCTCCTTTACAGCTTTCCTGACAGGAAGCACATTCACCGCTGCAGCCGCTTCCGATCTTTGTCTCAATTCCTTTTTTCTCCAGGGAGCGTTTCAACCGGTTCTGAAGGGCAACCAGAAGCGTCAGCACCAGAAAAGCACCGGGAGCCAGAATAAAGATGGTCACCGGTTCATATGCGGAAGGCATTACCTGAAAACCGAAGATTTTTCCGGAACCGATCAGTTCCCGTACGATACCGATGGCAGTCAGTCCTACCGTAAAACCAAGTCCCATACCCAGTCCGTCAAAGAAGGAAGGGATCACCGGATTTTTGGATGCGTATGCCTCTGCTCTTCCCAGAATGATACAGTTTACCACGATCAGTGGAATATAAATGCCCAGAGATTCATAAAGCCCCGGCACATATGCCTGAAGAAGAAACTGTACGATCGTCACGAATGAAGCCACGATCACAATATAGGCCGGCATCCGGACACCGTCAGGGATCACTTTTCTGAGAGCTGAGATCATCACATTGGAGAGTGCCAGAATCACAGTTGTGGTAAGTCCCATACCAATGCCGTTCATGGCCAGGGTCGTTACCGCCAGAGTCGGACACATACCCAGCATCAGAACAAACGTCGGATTTTCTTTTATCAGGCCGTTATACAGCCGTTCTGCCGCTTTATTCATGGATCACGCCTCCTTTCACAAGACTGTCACGGAAGTAGGAAAGCCCTGCATTGACACCATTGGTCATCGCACGGGTGGTAATGGTGGCTCCGCTGATGGCATCGATCTCATCCTCAGCCGAAGCCCCTGTCTTTGTATAAGAAAATTTTTCTGCGTTTTTTCCTGCAAACTGACCGTAAAAGCTCTCTTCCTTGGCGCGCATGCCAAGTCCTGCTGTTTCGCTGATGGAAAGGATCTGGATTCCGCTCACCGTACCATCCTTTAAGATTCCCAGAGAAAAAGAAATGTCACCGCCATAGCCTTCTGTACTGGTAACGTTCAGGACAGCTCCCAGCAGTTCTCCTTTTTCATCCTCCGCCAGTGTCACATCTTCCACTTTATCTGCAGTAAAGCCTGCCAGCGTCAGAAGTTCCTCTGCTTTTTCTTCATCGAATTCTTCCCAGGCCTCAAAGGTTTCCGCTTCCGGAAAAACCGCCTTGCAGGCATCCTCTTTTTTCTTTTTCTCCTGTGCCGCAATGGGTTCTTCTGTGATTGCATGGACAGCTCCGAGAGAAACGCCGGCTGTCAGTGTGATCGTCATGAGGATCAATGCATTTTTTATAATTGACTTCATGCCTTTTTCCCCCTTTTCCAGAACGGTTCTCTTCCGAAAGCCGTAGGTTCTGTTACTTTTTCAATGACAGGTACCAGAAGGTTTCCGATGATGATGGCATAGGAAACGCCTTCTGCCGCACTTCCGAGAAAACGGAAAACTGCCGTCAGGATACCAAGAGCGATGCCATAAACGATCTGGCCGTTTTTGGTAATGGGCGAGGTCACATAATCCGTTGCCATAAAGAATGCCCCCAGCATCAGTCCTCCACCGCAGAGTTCTGCCAGAAGGAAGCCAAAGTCCAGGCCATGCCCGCCGAAAAGCAGCGTACAGACAGCAAAGGATAACAGATAAGAACCGGGGATCCGAAGATCGATGACTTCAAACCACAAAAGCACAACCGCTCCGATGAGAATGGCAACAACGGAGGTCTCTCCGATGGTTCCTGCTGTTTTTCCGAGAAACAGATCCAGTACACGCACCGGATCACCGGCCTTCAGAGCAGCCAGCGGAGTGGCGCCTGAAATTCCGTCCCAGGTGAAATCTGTCATTCTGCCGGCAAAGGAAAGCAAAAGGAAGCATCTTCCTGCCAGCGCCGGGTTCATGAAGTTCTGGCCAAGACCTCCAAAAAGCTGTTTGACAAACAAAATTGCAAATACCGTTCCAATGACCGGAAGCCAGAGCGGCACCGTGGAAGGCAGGTTCAGTCCAAGAAGAAGACCGGTCACCGCTGCACTGAAATCGCCGATGGTGATCTTTTTATGCATCAGTTTTTCATAAATATATTCTGTCAGCACTGCGGATGCCACAGAAACTGCAAGCACAGCCAGAGAACGAAGTCCGAAATTCCAGACGCCGAAAAAAGAGGCCGGCAATAAAGCAATCAGGACAAGGAGCATGATATTGTCCGTTTTCATCCTCGCACGCACATGGGGATTGGAGGATACTTTTAATAACCCACTCATTTTTCTTCCTCCTATTTCTTTTTCTTCTTTCCAAGAACGATTTTTCTCATGGATTTGATGTACTGGGTCAGTGGTCTTCTGGCCGGACAGACATAACTGCAGCAGCCGCACTCACAGCATTCCAGGCCGTTATGCTGCTCAAACCACGCTTCCCGGTGATGAACGGAAGCATCTGCAAGTCTCGACGGGAGCAGCTGCTCCGGACAGGCTTCCACACAACGTCCGCAGTTGATGCAGGCCGTCTCCTCATAACGAGACACTTCATCCTTCGTCATACAGAGAAGGGCGGAAGAAGTCTTTGTCACCGGCACGTCCAGGCTGTAAAGCCCGAATCCCATCATGGGACCACCGGAAATGATCTTCTCCGGCTCTGTTTTTAGTCCGCCTGCCGCCTCCAGAAGTTCCCGGTAATTGGTTCCCGTGCAGACAGAAAAGTTTCTGGGATCCTGTACCGCATCTCCTGTCACCGTAACGATCCGATGCATCAGAGGTCTTCCCTGAACAGCCGCCCGGTAAAGAGAAACCACCGTATCGCAGTTATCGACCACACAACCGACATCGGCAGGAAGCATGGAAGAATTCAGTTTTCTTCCCGTCACCGCATAGATCAGCATACGCTCTGCTCCCTGCGGATATTTGGTCTTCAGTGCAACCACCTGGATATTCGGCTCATCCTTCGCTGCCTCTTCCAGATACTCAATGGCATCTTTTTTGTTATCCTCTACCGCGATCACGCCCTTTGCATGGGGAAAAATACGGAGCAGTACTTTCATTCCTCCTACCAGGAGCTCCGGATTTTCAATCATCCTCCGGTAGTCAGAAGTCAGATAAGGCTCACATTCCGCACAGTTGGCAATGACGTAGTCGATCTTCTCCGGTTCCTTCGGAGAAAGCTTCACATGAGTAGGAAAACCGGCACCTCCCATTCCCACAACACCGGCTTCCTTTACGATCTCCAGGATTTCTTTCGGAGTCATCTGATCCAGAGGCTTTCGTTCCGGCCAGACTACCTCTTCGTATTTTCCATCATTTTCAATCACAATACAGTCTGCCATATTTCCGGTAACCGTCAGACGTTTTTCAATCCCTTTTACCGTTCCGGATACCGACGCATGGATTGGTGCAGACACAAAACCACCGGCTTCTGCGATCTTCTGTCCGGCCAGCACATGTTCTCCCTTTTCTACTACAGGGACTGCCGGTGCACCGATATGCTGAGACAACGGATACACCAGCTCTCCTTTTGGAAGGATGCTGCTGATGGCTTTGTCTTTTGACAGTTCTTTTCCATCATAGGGGTGAATCCCCCCTTTGAAGGTGTGTCCTAACATTCTTTTCTTTCCTCCTTTTTTTGCTCTGATCTCCCGCACACCCGGAGTTTTCGGAAGAATCTGTAAAGCGGACATTCGCAATCCGCGTTCACACAACTGACAAAATTTATGGTATACTGATTCCAGCCAGACCTGTTCGTTCATCCAGATACCGTTTACGCGTTTGACTGGAAACCAGCCTGGCTCTGAACCTAATCATTGATACATAAAGGAGTTCTCTATGATCCTTCAGAATTTCACTTTCCCGGGAGTCATCACACTCCCTGATAAAATCCCGTTTCCACCCGAAAAAACCGCTTTCCTGGATCTGGAAACAAAAGCTTTTGGCCGCAAAAACAGCCGAATCCTCTACCTCGGCCTGATTTTTCAGGAAAACGGCACCTGGCAGGTCCGTCAGTGGCTGCCGGAACAGGCAGAAGAAGAAAAAGAAATGCTTCAGGAAGTCCTGACTCTTCTCCCCCGTTTTTCCTGTCTCATCCATTATAACGGAAACAGCTTTGACCTTCCCGTCCTCACCAGGCGATGCACTGCCCTTGCGCTTCCCCTGGATCTTTCTTCGTCGGAAAGCATCGACCTCTACCGCTGCTTTGCACCTTTAAAAAAATTTTTGGGCTTTCCGCATTTGGATCAACGCTCTCTGGAAGGATTTCTCGGACTGGAACGAAGTGGAGCATGGAACAATGATCTGCTCCTGCTTCCCGGCCTTCTGGCCTTTTTTCCATACCTTTCCCTTCTCGACGGAGGCTTTACCGTTACGCAGGCAGTCTTTAAAGGAGAAACTGCCGGTCAGCCGGTTCTTTCCGTACAGGCAGAGCTTCTGCACCCGGTTCCGAAGCCATTCTCCCTGCATCTTCCACAGGGGTATCTTTCCTGTCAGGAAACCGGATTCGGCTTCCTTTTATACGGGATCCGCGATACACTGAAATACTATTATCCGGATTATCAGAATTATTATTATCTGCCGGAAGAAGATCAGGCCATTCACAAAAGTGTAGCCGACTGCGTAGATCCTGCTTACCGGAAAAAGGCTACCAGAAATACCTGCTATATAAAGAAAACCGGCATTTTTCTTCCACAGCCTTCCCCCTGGTTTCATCCGGTCTTTTATCGGGACCGGAAGGATAAAACCTGCTATCTTCTCATGGATGAAAAACTGACCGGTCAGCTGCAGACACTCCATGACTGTATCTTCCATACACTGGAACAGTTATAATGCCTCAAAATTGCAAAAAGAGGATGCTTTATCGCATCCTCTTTCTTTGTCTTTAGTCTGCCTGGCGGACACGGGAAAATGTCCTCTCGATTTTTACTCTTCTTCTGCTTCCTCAGCAGCTGCTTTTGACTGAAGGGCTTTCATGCTCAGGCTGATTTTTTTGTCTTCGCCATTGAAATCGACCACTTTAGCAGTAATCTCCTGACCTACACTCAGAACATCAGAGGGTTTCTCTACGTGCTCCTGAGAGATCTGAGATACATGAAGCAGAGCGTCTACGCCCGGCTCCAGCTCAACGAATGCGCCGAAATCGGTCATTCTTGCAACACGACCGGTTACGACATTACCAGCTGCATATTTCTCAGCAGCGGTCAGCCACGGATTCTGATCTGCAAATTTCAGGCTCAGTGCGATCTTGTCGCCGCTGATGTCTTTGATCAGAACAGTCAGTTTCTCACCAACTTTGAAGGTCTTCTTCGGATTCTCTACGCGGCCCCAGGACATCTCAGAGATGTGAAGCAGTCCGTCAGCTCCGCCAAGATCGATAAATGCACCGAAATCGGTAACATTTTTGATCGTTCCCTCAACCACATCGCCAACATGGATTCTCTCAAAGAGAGCTTTCTGCAGCTCAGCCTTTTTAGCAACCAGAAGCTGCTTGCGGTCACCGATGATTCTTCTTCTTCTCGGATTGAACTCGCTGATAACGAACTCGATCTCCTGACCGGCATATTTCTGAAGGTTTTTCTCATAAGTATCAGATACCAGGCTTGCCGGGATGAATACTCTTGCTTCATCTACGACTACGCTTAATCCGCCATCGAGAACCTGTGCTACCGGAGCGGTAAGAACTTCATGATTCTCAAAAGCTTCTTCCAGGCGTTTGTTACCTTTCTCAGCTGCCAGACGTTTGTAGGTGAGAAGGACCTGACCCTCACCGTCGTTTACCTTCAGGACTTTGGCTTCCATTGTATCGCCAACATGGATTGTCTCTTTTAAGTCGAGGCTGTTATCGTTAGTATACTCACTCTTTGTGATGATACCATCAGCTTTATAACCAATATTCAGAATAATCTCATCATCTTTGACATCGATTACGGTACCTTCGACTACCTCTCCATTATGAATTGTTTTGAAAGACTCATCCAGCATTTGTTCAAAGCTCATTTCTGACATTGTTTTGAACCTCCTCAATAATATTATTTGGGGTTGATGCCCCTGCGGTAATACCTACGCAACTAACGGATTGTAGTGAATGCACATCCAAATCATCTAGTGTCTGTATATAGTAAGTATTTTCACATTCCTGTTTACATATTTCAAATAACTTCTGGGTGTTGCTGCTCTGCCTGCCGCCAATGACAACCATTGCATCCACCTCTTTTGCAATCCGACGGGCTTCTGTCTGGCGCTCCTCGGTCGCATTGCAGATCGTATTTAAAACATGTATATCATAACCCTTTTTTTCAAGAATTTCAACTAAATTATTAAATTTCTTGTAATTAAATGTCGTCTGAGACACGACGCAGAGCTTTTTTTCTCCTTTATAGAAGAAATTTTCCGCTTCTTTTTCAGATTCCAGCACGAAAGCTTCCGTAGAACACCAGCCCTTGATCCCTTCTACTTCCGGGTGACTGCCATTCCCGATGATAATGATATTGTTTCCGGCTTCGCTCTCTTTCCGGACGATCTTATGGATCTTCAGGACAAAGGGGCAGGTGGCATCCACCAGATGAAGCCCGTTTTTTTCGATGATATCATAAATGTCCTTTGCTACTCCATGAGACCGGATGATCACGGTTCCTTCTGTGACTGTCTCAAGTTCTTCCGGAGAATCCAGAACAGCAACTCCTTTTTTCTCCAGATCACGGACCACTTCTTCGTTATGAATGATCGGTCCGTAGGTGTAAATAGGGCCATTCCCCTTTTCCACCTCTTCGTAGACCGTATTTACGGCACGCTTGACGCCGAAACAAAAGCCAGCTGTTTTTGCACGGATCACTTTCATGCTTTCTTACGCTCCCGGTATAATTGTCTGATGGCCTCGACCACCTCATCAATATTCATATGGGATGTATCCAGATAAACGGCATCTTCGGCCTGCTTCAGTGGAGCGATGGCCCGGGTCATATCGCGGTGATCTCTCTCTTCGATCTCTTTTTTGATCTCAGAAAGGGGCTTTTCCACGCCTTTCTCCTGTAAATCCCTGTAACGGCGCTCTGCCCTGGTCTCCACGCTGGCTGTCAGATAGATCTTCAGTTCTGCATCCGGCAGTACATTCGTACCGATATCTCTGCCGTCCATCAGAACGTCATGGGCCTTTGCCAGATCTCTTTGAAGATCCAGAAGAGCCGCCCGCACTGCCGGAATGGCTGAAATTGTCGATGCCATATTGCCGACACTCTCTGCACGGAGACGGTCTGTCACATTTTTACCGTTTACCAGTACCTGCTGCTCTCCATTTTCATAAGCAATCGATACCTTTACACTCTTTACCGCCTCTTTGACCTTTTCTGTATCCTCCGGAGATACTCCTTCGTCTACAAGGAAAACAGCCAGGGCACGATAAAGAGCTCCTGTATCTACATAGATAAAGGAGAGCTCCTGGGCCGTCCGGCGTGCGATGGTACTTTTGCCTGCACCGGCCGGTCCGTCAATCGCAATGTTGAATCCCATTGATAACCTCCTAAATTCCTTTTCCGGCTGCATAGGCGGTGGACCAGGCGATCTGAAGATTAAAACCTCCCGTAAGAGCATCCAGATCCAGGATCTCGCCTGCAAAAAACAGTCCGGATACCAGCTTGGACTCCATTGTGGAAGGATTAACCTCCTTTACACAGACTCCACCTCTGGTAATAATAGCTTCATTATAATCTCTGAATCCGGTTACGGTCAACCTGAAATTTTTAATTTTTTCTACAAATTGCAATCTTTCTGTCTTTTCTATCGCATTTACCTGCTTTTCAGGCTCAATTCCTGATCTTTCTACCATGACAGGAATGAGTTTTGATGGAAAGAGACCGCCCAGAACATTTTTGAACTGTTTGTTTTTCTCTTTGGAAAAATCTCTCAGGAGACGGTCATCCAGCTGCTCCGGACTCAGAGCCGGTTTCAGATCGATGGATAGTGTCAGTTCCTGTCCGCGGAATTTCTTCGGCACCTGGCTGCTGGCACTTAAGATCAGAGGTCCCGTCACTCCAAAATGAGTAAACATCATCTCGCCGAAATCTTCATAAAAACATTTCTTTCCGGCAGAAAGGGAAACACGGACATTCTTAAGAGACAGTCCCTGAAGGCGCCGGCAGTCCTCTTCTTTTACATTCATAGGAACCAGTGCCGGGGAAAGATCTGTGATCTTATGTCCCAGCTTCTCTGCAAAGCGATAGCCGTCACCGGTCGATCCCGTACTCGGGTAGGAAAGACCGCCGGTGGCAAGGATCACTGCATCTCCCGTTTCCTTTGTTCCATCCGAAAAAAGGAGACCTGTCACCCGTCCTTCTTCCGTAAGGATTTCTTTTGCTTCTATATTTAAATGTACCTGAACGCCAAGAGCACGCATCCTTCTTGTAAGGGCTCCGATCACATCGGAAGAATGATCGGACAGCGGAAATACTCTTTCTCCCCGTTCCACTTTTGTTTTCGTACCGTTCTCTTCAAAAAAAGCAATGGCATCCTGATTGGTGAAGCCATAGAAGGAACTGTAAAGAAACTTGCTGTTGCTGCAGACGTTGTTGAAAAGGTCTTCCATCTCACAGGCATTGGTGAGATTACAGCGGCCTTTTCCTGTAATGTACAGTTTTTTTCCGCATTTTTCATTTTTTTCAAACAGATGGACCTCGTGGCCTTCCTCCGCCGCCGAGATCGCTGCAAACATTCCGGCAGCTCCGCCGCCGATAACCAGAACTTTTTTCATTTTTTTCTCCTTCTCATACCTTGCTTCCCTGATGAAAGATCTCTATTTCACCATCAAAAGGATCCATCTCATCCCTTCCGTACACCTGATAATCATCATAGAGCTGATCCAGTGTATCAATGGACTGCTTCAGGGAATCCTGATTTCTGAGACAGAGAGCCACGATCAGCGCATTGATCACGCTTAACGGAGCCGTCAGGGAATCCACCACAGACGCCATCTCACTTCTTGCAATGAGATTGCAGGAAGAATAGAGATTCAGCGGCGAATGAATGCTGTCTGTGATGGAGATCACCCCAGCGCTCCGGCTGTTAGCCAGTTCCATGGCCTTCACAGTCCGCATGGAATATTTCGGAAAGCTGATGCCGATGAGAACATCACCTGCCCCGATCCGCATCAGCTGTTCAAAGATCTCACTGGCACTGTTCGTCCGTACCACATGGACCTCATCAAATAACATATTGAGGTAAAAGCCCAGGAAATCTGCCAGGGGTTCGCAGCTCCGGATCCCTACGATGTAGATTTTTTTCGCATTCTGGATCAGTTCGGCTGCCATGGAAAAAGCCTCTTTGTCCAGGCTTTCCATCGTTCCTCTGATGTTTTCCATATCGGACTGAAGGATCTCCGTCAGCACCTCTTTTTCCGGTACCTCCGCAAATTTCTCTTTCATATGGAACATCTTTTTCATCCGTTCAGAAAAACCAAGATTTTCCGTTGTTTCCTTATGTCCCTTCAGCCCCAGTTTTTCCAGCAGTTCCTGAAATGTACTCATGTCACTTTTTCCTCATCTTTCCACTCTTTTTCTTTTGTCAGTGAAGTTCATGCCAGACCGCATATGCGGTTGCCGCAGCAACGATCACGATCAGAACTACCGCAAAAATATTTGATCCCATATAGATAACCTCCGGTCTTTTTTATAAAACAATCGCTTTTTTCTGTTTTATGACCGGTTTTATCCTTCTGTCCGTCCTGCCTGTGTATATAGCGGATCACCGCCTCCTTCAGGGAAATGCAGGCTTCTGCCTGTTCTCCTGTCATACAGACAAAACGAAGCCTCAGGAGAAAATAAAGCACGCACAAAAGTTCCAGCGTAACTGTCACCGCGCCTGATTCCCGCTCCTCCGCATGGCGTCTCATTCCGGGAAACAGTCGGAGCATCAGTGTCCGGACTCCGGAGAGTTCTTCCACATTCACACGCTCCGTCACGGAAAAGCGCTCACTCTGCCAGGTACAGGAAGTGGCAGGACTCCCGGCCGCGTATCCGCTGTTTTCCGGTCTCACACTGAGAAAAAGAGCGGAAAACAACACAAAAAAGACGACCACTGCAGCCGTGATTTTTCTTTTCTTTCCTGTCATTGGCATAGAGCTCACCTCCCCTTTCCTGCATTCTGAATCAATTCGTAGGCATCAGTTGAGGATAAAAGACCTTTTGACCCCAACATCCTACTTCTATGATAACAAAATCCCGTCCTCTTGTAAACACCAGATTGGCAGTCAGGCGGACATTCCCCATTTGGTCCCATAAAAAGACCAGGGACAGTCTCCTGCACCTGGTCTTTGATGAATCTCTACTTATTTATAATACTCATACGGGATATGCTTTATCCTTGGTGTCTGCCTTAGTCGCATCTACCTTGGTCTGCTGCGCATCTCTGTATTTAAAGAAATCAGTAGCTACCTGCGGGAACAGAGCATAGGACAGAACGTCCTCCGGCTGTTCTTTGTACTGAGCCATCTCTTTTTCCAGAGTCTCAAGCTCCGGTTTTAAGAGATCTGCCGGACGGCAGGTGATCACTTCTGCATCGCCGATGCATTTCTTCTGTACTTCTTTGTTAAAGGGTTTTACCGTCTTTCCGTATTTACCACAGAGAACATCCTTTGTCTCCTTGGTAACCATCTTATAACGCTCGCCCATGATGACATTGAATACAGCCTGTGTACCAACGATCTGAGAGGACGGAGTAACCAGAGGCGGCTCACCGAGGTCTTTTCTTACTCTCGGAACTTCCTCAAGCACATCGTAGAACTTGTCCTCTGCATGCTGCTCTTTCAGCTGGCTGGTCAGGTTGGAAAGCATTCCGCCCGGTACCTGATACAGCAGAGTCTTGATGTTTACACCAAGGTTCTTCGGATTCAGAAGGCCGCTGTCCAGAGCCTCGTCACGGATCGGACGGAAGTAGTCAGCGATCTCAGCCAGAAGTTTCTGATCCAGACCGGAATCGTAGGGAGTACCCTTGAAGGTCTCAACCATAACCTCGGTTGCCGGCTGGGAAGTACCCAGTGCAAACGGAGACATAGCGGTATCGATCACATCAACACCAGCCTCTACGGCTTTCATGTAAGTCATGGAAGCAACACCGGAAGTATAATGAGAATGCAGCTGGATCGGGATCTTAACGGTCTCTTTCAGTGCTTTCACAAGATCAGTTGCAGCATACGGAAGGAGCAGTCCTGCCATATCCTTGATACAGATGGAGTTTGCACCCATCTCCTCGATCTCTTTTGCGGTCTTGGTCCAGTAGTCCAGAGTGTAAGCATCACCCAGAGTGTAGGACAGAGCTACCTGTGCATGTCCGTTCTCTTTATTGGCAGCCTTTACTGCAGTCTCCAGGTTGCGGAGATCGTTCAGACAGTCAAAGATACGGATGATATCGATACCGTTTGCGATGGATTTCTGTACAAAATACTCTACCACATCATCTGCGTAGGGGCGATAACCCAGAATGTTCTGTCCACGGAACAGCATCTGCAGTTTGGTGTGTTTGAAGCCATCACGGAATTTACGAAGTCTCTCCCATGGATCTTCGTGAAGGAAACGAAGAGATGCATCGAAAGTAGCGCCACCCCAGCACTCTACGGAATGATAGCCTACTTTATCCATTGTTTCTACGATGGGAAGCATCTGCTCTGTGGTCATTCTGGTGGCGATCAGGGACTGATGGGCATCACGCAGAATGGTCTCAGTAATTTTAATCGGTTTTTTTTCGATTTCAGACATTACTAAACCTCCATTTATTGCAGCTGTCCGGACTTTTACGTCTCCCGGACAGCATCAGTGTTTTATTATTATACTCCAAAGATAGCCATGAAGGTACCTGCTGCTACAGCAGTACCGATAACACCTGCTACGTTGGGTCCCATTGCATGCATCAGAAGGAAGTTGGTCGGATCAGCCTCCGCACCTACTTTCTGAGATACTCGTGCTGCCATGGGAACGGCAGATACGCCGGCAGAACCGATCAGCGGATTGATCTTTCCATGGGTCAGCTTGCACATAACCTTTCCGAGCAGAACGCCGCCTGCGGTACCGAAAGCGAAGGCAACCAGACCAAGGACAACGATCTTCAAGGTATCCAGGTTCAGGAAAGCCTCTGCACTGGTGGATGCTCCTACGGAAGTACCCAGCAGGATAACAACAATATACATCAGGGCATTGGATGCGGTCTCGGTCAGCTGTTTTACAACGCCGGACTCACGGAACAGGTTACCAAGCATCAGCATACCAACCAGGGGAGCGGTAGTCGGAAGGATCAGGCAGACAACGATGGTGATCACAACCGGGAAAAGGATCTTCTCCAGTTTGGATACCGGACGAAGCTGCTCCATCTTGATCTTCCGCTCTTTCTCGGTGGTCAGAGCTTTCATGATCGGCGGCTGGATGATGGGTACCAGAGACATATAGGAATATGCTGCCACGGCGATGGGACCCATCAGTGCGGTCTGTCCCAGTTTACCGGCAAGGAAAATGGAAGTCGGGCCATCCGCACCACCGATGATGGAGATGGCTGCTGCTGCTGCTCCATTGAATCCCAGGAAAATTGCCAGGAAATATGCAACGTAAATACCGAGCTGTGCTGCGGCACCCAGAAGGAAGCTCTTCGGGTTTGCAATCAGGGGACCAAAGTCTGTCATTGCTCCTACGCCCATGAAGATCAGGGATGGCAGGATACTCCACTCATCCAGGATATAGAATACATGGAAAAGGCCCGGCGCTCCGTTGGTGGATTCTTCCGCACTGTACATGATATCAGGATAAATATTTACCAGAAGCATACCAAATGCGATGGGTACCAGCAAAAGGGGCTCAAAGCCCTTGCGGATTGCCAGATACAGGAAAACGCACGCAACCAGTATCATCAGGTAGTTACCCCATGTCAGGTTAAAGAATGCCGTCTGATGGATCAGATTCGACAATGTATCAGCTACATATGACATGTTTCTACCTCCAATTTATTTAGTTCAGTGTTGCCAGGGTGCTGCCGTTCTCTACTGCGTCGCCTGCTGCTACTTCAATACTTGCTACGGTGCCGTCCTGCGGAGCGACAACCGGGATCTCCATTTTCATTGCCTCTACGATCACGATGCTGTCACCGGCTTTTACAGCCTGTCCGACAGATGCTTCGATCTTTACGACTTTACCCGGAACAGAAGCGGTTACTTTTACAGAACCTGCTCCTGCAGAAGCCTTCGGTGCTGCTTTCGGTGCAGCCTTGGGAGCAGCCTTCGGTGCTGCTTTCGGTGCAGCTGCCGGAGCAGCGGTTCCGTTACCCTCTTCAACAGTTACGTCATATGCGGTTCCATTAACAGTGATTGTATAAGTTTTCATTGAATTCTTCCTCCTATTGCTTATGCTCTTTTCCACTTGTTGGTTTTTGATCTCTTGATCGAGCGGACAACAAAACCGTCAGTGCTGGTGCTTCCTTCGTATGCAGCGATGGCTGCCGCGATGACTGCTACCAGTTCTCCGTCATCAGCAAGTTCTTCTTCCTGCTCTTCCTCAGCGGGTGCAGGTGCCGGAGCGGGTGCTGCCGGTGCGGCAGACTTGCTGTCTTTTTTCTCTGTCAGATTGCTGATGTGCTTGAACTGACTGATCAGGAAGCTTAAGAAAATCAGCATCAGGAATACAATACCAAGACCCATCAGAGTGTTTAAGCCGGCCTGCTCCATCTTCTCACCCATGGTGTAGTTAATGTTGAAAGCCATGCTCTCATAAGCACTTGTTTTTGTGTTGGCGATAAGCTCTACATTTGCTGTCTTGTTCTCGTAGGTAACATCTGAGTTGATGATCACATTGTTTCCATCAGTGGTAACCGTCTGCTCTCCGACTTCCACGAAAGCTCCCAGCTCATCCTTGGCATTTTTCCAGGAAGTCAGGGCAGCTGTGGTAAAATCATCATCCTGATCCAGAAACTTCTCGATATCTTCATCAGAAAAGCCTGCGATCTTCTCGATCATAGAAGAAGCAGCAGATTTAAAGGAAGCCACCTGATCCTCGGTCAGCACTTTATCCTTTGCGGCAAAGACAGTCACGCAGGACAGGCATACCATGCACACAACAAGTACAAGGCTCAGTAAGCTTTTTTTCATTTTTTCCTTCATATTATCCACCTCTCTCAAACCGTGCCGTGTTTTTTGCCAGGACGGTCTTCTCTCTTTGTGAATAACATTTCAAAAGCTCCGATCAGATACTTTCTGGTATCCTTCGCATCGATGATGGTATCAACATAACCTCTCTTGGCTGCGGAAAGAGCGCTGGACTGAAGAGCTGCATATTCAGCAGCTTTCTCATTGATCACAGCTGCATCCTCGCCGTCATACATGATCTTGGCTGCAGATTTTGCATCCATCATACCGATCTCTGCATTCTCCCAAGCATAGGTCATATCTGCTCCGAGTGCTTTGCTGTTCATGATGGTGTAAACGCTTCCGAATGCTTTACCGGTGATCACGTTTACTTTTGCAACTGTCGCATCTGCGAACGCATAGGTAAGCTCTGCTGCTGCTGCCGCAATGCATCTCTCAGAATGAGTATCTGCCTTGAAGCCGGTAAGATTGGTAAGGGTCAGTACCGGAATCTCGAAAGCGTCACAGAATTTTACGAATTTTGCAGCTTTTCTGGCTCCTCTTGCAGTCAGGACATCTGCATATTTCTCAGCTACATTGCCATCCTCATCATATCTCTCGGTACGGTTTCCAACTACGCCGACGGTCATGCCGTTCAAACGGACAAAGCCAGTTACCATCTCTTTTGCATAAGCAGCCTTGGTCTCTACGAATACATGATCATCACCGATCTCGGAACAGATCACAGCCGGATCACCAACCGCATTCTCAAGAGCTTCAGAGGCACGGTTCAGATCATCGGTGCACTCCTCATAAGACATATCATCCTCGTTATTGGACGGGATCATGGAAATCAGTTCACGGATACCGGCATAGATCTCATCTTCACTTCCGGTGAAGTCCACAAGACCTGCATCCTCACTCTGGAATTTTGCAGAAGCAGTGTCGCATTTGGACTCATGATTGCCCTCCAGCGCATTGGGGGAATTTACGAAAAGCTTTGCCTTCTCTGATTCCATAAAGGTAAAATCAGTCAGTGCGGGAACCAGTGCCAGTCCGCCGCCGCAGGTACCAAACACTGCTGTGATCTGCGGGATAACACCAGAAGCCAGTGTCTGTTTCAGATAGATCTCACCAAACGCATTCAGCGCATCGGTAGCCTCTTGAAGACGAATACCGGCACAGTCGATCAGACCGATGACCGGAGCTCCCATCTTCATTGCCATATCGTACAGGGCAGTGATCTTCTTTGCGTGCATTTCGCCGATGGTGCCGCCTAAAACTGCTGCATCCTGGCAGTAAACATAAACCAGATTGCCGTCAATGACACCGTAACCGGTAACAACGCCATCTCCCGGAGTTTCTTTTTCATGCATGTTGAAATCCGTTGATCTGGCTGTAACGTATCCACCGATTTCAACAAAACTGTTCTCATCAAGCAGAGCGTTAATGCGTGTGCTTGCCAAGCTTTGTGATGTGTTACTCATTCTTAGCCCTCCATTTGTAAAAGATTTACTATGAAAACTGTTGAAATAAAATTTTCAGCCGATTATAATTTTAGCCTGTTTCAGACAAAATAGCAAGCGTTTTGTTATATTTTTATTTCTTCTTATTATTATGTCTTCTGCAGCATCTGTTTATATTTCCAGATATTGTTCAAAAATTTTCAAAAAGCACCAGGTAAAATCCTTTTTTTCAACGGTTTTTCCGGCAATGACCGGACAAGAAGCAATCGTTTCCCCGTTCAGCAGAAGAACTGCCTCGCCCTCCTGCTCTCCTTCCATCACCGGTGCTTCCAGAATTTTGGGAAGTGTCACCTTCCACTTGACCTCATCCTGCCCGGAAAGCAAAAGCCGGAACTCTTTTTCTCCCGCCAAAAGGAGTGCCACCTCTGCCTTTCCATCGATCGCCTGACCGGGAAGAACTCCTTCTTTCACAGAAACCGCGCCAAATCCCCCAGGAAGTTCGATCCTGTCGTACCGGTAAGCAGAAAGTCCATAGGAAAACAAAGCCCTGGCATCACTCCATTTATAAGTCTTGTTATTTGGCCAGCCGCAGGCAAGAAGTGCGATGATAAACGTCCGGTCACCATCACTTAATGCTCCCGTATAGCAATACCCGGCCTTACCTGTAAAGCCTGTTTTCCCGGTCAGAGCCCCGTCCATCATCGAGAGAAATGCATTGTGGTTCGTACAGGAATACGTTCTTGTTCCGGAAAGGTTGGAAAAGCTCTTTTCGCCTGTTCTGGTGATCTTCAGAAATTCTTCCCTTTTCGGAGACTGGCGGATACAGTAGCGGAGAAGTCTCGCCAGATCCCCGGCAGTCGTCTCATGCGGACCGTCTTCATCTTCCCAGTCCAGGCCGTTCGGAGAAACAAAATGTGTTTCCGTACAGCCGATCTCCTTTGCTTTCTGATTCATCTCCTCTGCAAAAGCTGCTGTGCTCCCGGAAATCGCCTCCGCTACAGCTACTGCCGTATCGTTATGGCTTTCCAGCATCAGTGAATACAGAAGATCCTCCAGATAAAAAATCTCCCCCTTAGATGCCCCCAGATGTACCTCCGGCTGTCTTACGGCCTCCTCGGAAAAGGTCACCGTTTCTTCCGGTTCTCCTTTTTCCAGAGCCAGAATGCAGGTGAGGATCTTGGTGGTACTGGCATTTGCCAGCCGCTCTTCTCCGTTTTTTTCAAAAAGAATACGCCCAGAATCCGCATCCATCAGGACTGCAGAACGGGCGTACAGTGTTTCCGGCCCCTGGTTTTCCTCTGCCTGTGCAGGACAGGTCAGCCAAAGGAAAAACAAAAGCCAGAACCGCAGATATTTTTTTATTTTTTTCATGGATACCGCTCCCTTAAGCATCTTTCTGGAAAACTATATGCAAAAGGAGCAGCCGGTATGCTTACAGCAACCTATGAAACCGACAGCTTTTCTCAGACATTCAGCCGGAGTTCCACCTCTTCCTCTGCTTCTGCCTTGAAATCCTCTACCTGGACCGGATTGATCGCCGGCAGATCCTCCAGCGACTGTACACCGAAATTTCTCAGAAATTCTTCCGTTGTCCCAAAAAGAATGGGGCGGCCCGGAGCATCCAGCCGTCCGATCTCCCGGATCAGATTGTATTCGATCAGTTTATTGATGGCATGGTCACATTTGACTCCACGGATCTTCTCGATCTCGATCTTTGTCACCGGCTGCTTGTATGCCACGATAGAAAGCGTCTCCATAGCCACATCTGAAAGTGCCGGTTTTTTCGGATGTCTGGCGATCCGGATGAGATCCTCATAATATTCTTTTTTGGTACACAGCTGAAAAGACTGATCCAGTTCAATGATCTGGATCCCTCTCTCCTTCTTCTGGTAATCCTTCATCATTTTCCGGATCGTTTCCCGTGTGGTTTCTGTATCTTCTCCGATAGCCTCAGCGATCCTTGAAAGCTCCACGGCATCTCCCATGGTAAAAAGTATGGCTTCGATCGCCGCTTTTCGCTTCTTCTCGTCCAAACGTGTCTCTCCTTTATTATGCAAAATCGGCTTCAAAGGTCCTCCCCGGCGTTTCATCCGCATCTTCTCTCCATTCGATCCGGATATCGTCAAAGGCATGTTCCTGAACAATGGAAATCTTCCCCATTTTCATGAGTTCCAGAATCACCAGAAAAGTGATCACAGTCTGCATTTTCGTATGCTGGGCGCCCAGAAGCTCCCGAAAACTGACATGCTGCAGTCTCTTGATAGAACTCTCCACATAGATCCATTTCTCATCCATGTCCACTTCTTCTTTTTCCAGTGTTCCAAACGTACTCCGGATGGGATCGATCCGGTCATTCTGCCGCTTCATGATGGTCTTGAACAGGCTGTGAAGCCTGGAAAGGGTCACACCCTCCAGAAGCTCGGAGGGATCGATCTTTGGCCGGTATGCCCGTACCTCCTCCGGGATCGTAGGTGCTTTGTACATTACATAGGCCGCATCTGCCTGCATATCCCGAAGCTCATAAGACATATATTTATAAAGCTTGTACTCCAGAAGCTGTTCCACAAGCTCCTGACGTGGATCCTCCTCCTCGCCCTCTTCGTTGACCTCTTTCGGAAGCAGCATCCTGGATTTGATATCCAGAAGCGTTGCCGCCATCAGAAGGAATTCACTCATCACATTCAGATCCTGCCGCTGCATCTCGTGAATATATTCCATATACTGGGCAGTGATCTCCACGATGGGAATATCATAAATATTTACTTTATTCTTGTCGATCAGATGCAGCAGAAGATCCAGCGGACCCTCAAACGCTTCCAGTTTTACGGGAATTCCCATCGTTTATCCTCTCATTAACGTAACTGTTCGGAGCCGCAGCCCGCTTCTATTTTACGCGTAATCGCTTTTTTTGTAAAGAGTCAGCCATACCAGGTCACAACCGGAAGCTCTGGCGGATTAAAAAAGCGCGGGGAGATCGTGTGGTCTCCCAGACCTGCACTGACACAGAGCCAGTGACCTTCTTCTTCAAAAATCCCTCTGTCATATTTGGGAAAAGGCTGAAACTGAGGACTGATCACACCACCGATCCCCGGAATCCGGATATAGCCTCCGTGCAGATGACCGGAAAACGTCAGATCCGCTCCCCACTTTTTGTAAACCGGAAAAAACATCGGGTTGTGAGCCAGCAATACCGTTTCCATTCCTATTCTTTTCTCACCCAGCTTTGCTTTCAGTTCTTCTTCTGATGGAACTTTCCGGTTAAAACGGCTGAAATAGGAAAGGTCTGCCTCATAACCAGAAAGAAGTACTTTCCGTCCGTTTTTTTCAAAAACCACGGAGCGGTTGTTCAGGATCTCCACTCCGTTTTTCCAAAGTCCGTAAGCAAAATGCTTATATACCGGCTGAAATCCCTCGGAAGCCTGATACCGTGTCTCATGGTTCCCATTGCAGAAAAATACCGGATAATCTTTTGTCAGTTCTTTAAAAAAAGCAAAGGTCCTTCTGTTGACGGTGGGACTGCCAACGATCATATCGCCGGTAACCACGATCAGATCCGGCGCTTCCAGATGCACTGCTTCCAGAAGTCCCTCCTGGTTTTCTCCATAAAAACAGCCATGAAGATCACTTAAATGGGCAAACCTCAATGCCGGCCGTCCCGTATTTTTTCCCGCTTCCAGCTCGACTGTTCGAAAACGTTTCATGTACTTTGTGCCCCCTTTTCCTTTGCTCATTCTTCAGATGCTCTGGTATCTTTCCCAGAGTTTTTTGAGATAATCCAAAAATTCTGCTTTTTTCAACGTTTCTCCCGCAACGATGGGTACTTCCCCCAGAACTTCTCCGTTCAGGCGGTAGACGGCTTTTCCAAGCGTCTCTCCTTTTTCAATGGGAGCCATAAGATCTTCCCGGAGAAGGATTTCTTTCTCCACCAAGGAAAAATCCATACCTTCCGTATCCAGATATCGAAAACCTTCCTGGTATTTACAAGAGACAGACGGTTCCGTACCGCCTCTGACTTCTGCATCCGGCAGCGGATCTCTGTTCTCATCTGTATAAAGACGACAGCTGCCAAAACCATAGTTGAAAAGTTCTGCTGCATTGCGAAATCTTGTTTTGGAATCCGGTCCTGCCATGATAACGCTGATCAGGCGAATCCCGTTCCGCTCCGCTGTGGCTGAAATACAGAAAAGCGCTTTGCTAGTGCTGCCCGTCTTCAGACCATCGCAGCCGTCATAGCTCCGGAGAAGCTTATTCGTATTGGTAAGACCAAATTCGCTGCTTCCTCTGGCTGTCACATGAATGATATTTTCCATCCAGATCCTGGTATAGTCAAAAACCTCCGGATATTTTGTGATGAGCTCCCGTGACATCAGAGCAATGTCTCTCGGCGTTGTATAATGCTCCTCTGAATCCGTGAGACCGCAGCAGTCCGTGAAATGCGTATTTTCCATCCCCAGTTCTTCGGCCTTCTGATTCATCCGGCTGACAAATTCCTCTTCCGTACCGGCGATGTGTTCCGCCATAGCCACTGCCGCATCATTTCCGGAAGCCACCAGAATACACTTCAATAAAGTCTCTACGGTCTGTTTTTCGCCTTCCTCCAGAAATACCTGCGAACCGCCCATGGATTTTGCATGGGCACTGGTGACCACTTCATCGGAAAGATGTAGTTTTCCGTTCTCCAGATTTTCAAAGATCAGAAGAGCCGTCATGATCTTCGTCACACTGGCAGGACTTCTCCTGGTATCTGCATCCTTTTCATAAATCACCGTCCCTGTGGAGGCCTCCATCAGAAATGCCCCTGGCGATTCAACCGAAAATCCCGCATCCGCTTCTTCGGCCCCATATACCTGTAAACTGAAGCTTTCAAAAACCAGTGAGATTCCCAGCCAGAGGATCAGCGCACAGACTGCCGCTGTCCGTTTTCTTTTTTTCATACCTTTCCCGCCTTCCCGTCCTGTATTCATCGGTTCATCCCAAACCAATACCAGACAAACATCTGCTGATCGTTACAATATAGGTATCTCAGAAAAGGTTTATGCCTGTTTTTTATTCTCAGACATGAAAAAAGCCTCTGAGCGAATTCCCTCAGAGGCTTTTGCCTGCACAGATTAGTTATACTTACGTTTCCGGGCAGCTTCAGATTTCTTTTTACGTCTTACGCTCGGTTTTTCGTAATGCTCTCTCTTACGAATCTCCTGCTGAATACCAGCCTTCGCGCAGTTTCTTTTAAAACGACGTAAAGCGCTGTCCAGTGTCTCGTTTTCTTTTACGATTACATTTGACATTGTCTCACACCTAACCTCCCTCCAGTTGTAAATTGTGCATCATAATACAACTGTCTGGGTATTTTAATAGCACTGATAAGAATTATACCACATTTTTTTGATCCGTCAACTACTTTTTTCGTTTTTTGGATTTTTATTTTCAGTGGATCTGTTCTCCCAGCAGTTCAGCAGCTGCTTTGATGGCCTCATCGATCATTTCCGGTTTCTTTCCGCCGGCCTGAGCCATGTTCGGACGTCCACCGCCGCCGCCGCCGACAATGGCAGCCATGCCTTTGATGAGGTTTCCTGCATGCGCGCCCTGCTTCATGGCACCATCCGTTGCCATGGCAAGAAGGCTTACTTTTCCGTCTTTTCCGGAGGCAAGGACAACTACACCCTCACCCAGCTTCTCCTTCAGCTGATCACCAAGATCACGAAGACCATTCATATCCACATCTGCCAGTTTTGCTGCCAGAAGCTTCACACCTTTGATCTCCTGTACCTGATCCATAACATCGCCCAGAGCATCCTTTGCCAGTTTGCTCTTCAGTGCTTCGTTCTCGCTGTGGAGTGCTTTCATCTCACTCTGAAGATGAGAGATCTTATTCTCCAGTTCTGCCGGGGTGGTCTTTAAGAGGGCACTGGCACGGTTCAGGCGGTCCTCCAGCTCCTGATAATAAGCAAAGACACCGTCACCGGTCAGAGCCTCAATACGACGTACACCTGCAGCGATTCCGGCCTCGGAAACGATCTTAAATACGCTGATCATACCGGTATTTGCCACATGCGTACCACCACAAAGTTCCTTGGAGAAATCACCCATGGATACCACTCTTACATTCTCGCCGTATTTCTCACCGAAAAGAGCCATCGCTCCTGTCTTCTTGGCGGACTCTACATCCATCACCTCAGTAACGACCGGAAGATTTGCCTGGATTTCTTTGTTTACCAGAGCTTCTACCTTCTCGATCTCCTCTCTGGTCATCGGCTGGAAATGGGCAAAGTCAAAACGCAGTCTGTCCGGAGTTACCAGAGACCCCTTCTGCTCTACATGAGAACCGAGAACCGTTTTCAAGGCTTTCTGGAGCAAATGGGTCGCACTGTGGTTTTTACTTGTATTGGCACGGGCTGCTGTATCTACGGAAAGAGTAACCTCATCTCCTGTTTTAAACATTCCCTTCGTCACACGGCCGACATGACCGACCTTGCCGCCAAGCAGTTTGATGGTATCTTCTACAGTAAATTCTGCACTGTCACCGATACGAATCACACCGATATCACCGGTCTGTCCGCCCATGGTAGCGTAGAACGGAGTCTCATCCACAAAAATCGTTCCGTGTTCTCCGTCAGAGATCGCCTCCGTCACTTCCGTATCCGTAGTCAGAACGGAGATTCTGGAAGTATGCTCCAGATGGTCGCCATAACCGACAAAAGCACTGGTGACCTTCGGATCGATCTCATCATATACGGTAGCGTCAGCTCCCATATAGTTTGTCGTCTGACGGGCATTTCTTGCTTTGGTACGCTGTTCTTCCATCGCTGCACGGAAACCGTCTTCGTCCACACCGTAACCTTTTTCCTCAAGGATCTCTTTGGTCAGATCCAGCGGGAAACCATAGGTATCATAAAGTGTAAACGCATCTTTTCCATCCAGAGTTGTTTTTCCTTCTTCCTTCATGGAGTTTTCCATGCCGGAAAGGATATTCAGACCCTGATCGATGGTCTTGTTAAATTTTTCTTCTTCCTGGCTCAGCACCTTGAAAATAAAGCTCTTCTTCTCTTCCAGCTCCGGATATCCATCCTTGCTGCCTTCAATAACTGCAGCAGAAAGCTCTGCCAGGAACTGTTTGTCGATGCCAAGAAGTCTTCCGTGACGGGCAGCACGACGGATCAGGCGGCGGAGCACATAACCTCTTCCCTCGTTGGTGGGCATGATACCATCGGAGATCATGAAAGTTGCAGAACGGATATGGTCGGTGATCAGGCGGATGGAAACATCCTTCTTCTCATCGGTCTGATAAGTCACACCGGCGAGCTCACAGACTTTATTTCTCAGGCTCTGAAGAGTATCCACATCAAAAATGGAATCGACATCCTGAACAACAACCGCCAGACGCTCCAGGCCCATACCGGTATCAATGTTCTTCTGGATCAGATCGGTATAATGACCCTCTCCATCGTTGTTGAACTGGCTGAATACGTTGTTCCATACCTCCATGTAACGGTCACAGTCACAGCCTACGGTACAGCCCGGTTTTCCACAGCCGTACTTTTCGCCGCGATCGTAGTAGATCTCAGAACAGGGACCGCAGGGACCTGCGCCGTGCTCCCAGAAGTTATCCTCTTTTCCAAAACGGAAAATACGCTCCGGAGCAATACCGATCTCTTTGTTCCAGATCTCGAAAGCTTCGTCGTCATCCTGATAAATGGACGGATACAGACGATCCGGATCCAGACCGACTACCTGAGTCAGAAACTCCCAGCTCCATGCAATGGCTTCATGTTTGAAATAATCACCAAAGGAAAAGTTTCCGAGCATCTCAAAAAAGGTGCCATGACGGGCCGTCTTACCTACGTTTTCGATATCGCCCGTACGGATACATTTCTGGCAGGTGGTCACTCTGCGTCTCGGCGGGATCTCAGCACCTGTAAAATAGGGCTTTAAAGGAGCCATTCCCGAGTTGATCAGAAGCAGGCTCTTGTCGTTATGAGGTACAAGAGAAAAGCTTTTCATTGCCAGATGTCCTTTGCTTTCGAAAAACTCCAGGAACATCCGGCGAAGTTCGTTAACGCCGTATTTTTTCACAATAAGTCCTCCATTCAAACGCTGATTCACTCAGCAGCTTTTATCTGATGATAACCTTTTTTACCTTTTTTGATCACGAGTGCGCCTTCTTCGTCAAAATCTGCGGTGGTAAATACCTGTGCAACATCGGTGACCTTCTCATCATTGACTGTCACGCCTCCCTGCTGGATCAGACGACGTCCCTCAGAACGGTTTTTCGCCAGCTTGGTATCAACCAGAAGAGTGATCAGATCTTTTCCTTCCTCCAGCTCTGCCTTCGGATAGGTAGTTGTCGGCATATCCTCACTCTTTGCGCCATGAACGAAAATGCTCTTGGCAGCTACCTGTGCTTTTTCTGCCTCTTCCTGACCGTGAACGATCTTGGTCGTCTCATAAGCCAGAACTTCTTTTGCTTTATTGATGTCAGCACCTTCCAGGGCTCCCAGTCTACGTACTTCTTCCATCGGAAGGAAGGTCAGAAGGCCTAAGCACTCTTCCACCTTGACATCCTCGATATTTCTCCAGTACTGATAGAACTCATAAGGAGAAGTCTTGTTCGGATCCAGCCAGAGGGCACCCTTCATGGTCTTACCCATCTTAATCCCATCGCTGGTGGTCAGAAGCTTAAAGGTCAGTCCGAAGGCCGGCTTCTGCTCTTTTCTGCGGATCAGCTCCACTCCGCCGATGATGTTGGACCACTGATCGTTTCCGCCCATCTCCAGCTGACAGTTATACAGCTGGTTCAGTTTCCAGAAATCGTAGGACTGCATGATCATATAGTTAAACTCAAAGAAGGTAAGTCCTCTTTCCATTCTCTGCTTGTAACAGTCTGCGGCAAGCATACGGTTAACGGAAAAATGTACACCCACCTCACGGAGCATCTGTACATAATTCATATCCAGAAGCCAGTCTGCATTGTTGGCAACAATGGCTTTTCCATCAGAAAAATCGATGAACTGAGACAGCTGCTCGTGGAAACGTTTTGCGTTGTGCTCGATGGTCTCACGGGTCATCATGGAACGCATATCGGATTTTCCGCTGGGATCACCGATCATGGTGGTACCGCCGCCTAAAAGGGCGATGGGGCGGTGTCCGGCATTCTGCATGTGCTTCATAGCCATGATGGTCAGGAAATGACCGGCTGTCAGACTGTCTGCCGTGGCATCAAAGCCAATGTAGAAGGTTACTTTCTCCTTTCCCAGAAGGTCACGGACCTCTGCGTGGGTCTCCTGTTCCAGGAAGCCTCTCTCCTTCAGAATATCGTAAACATTTGTTGACATGAACTTATTCCTCCTAGCCTTTTTTCATTTTGAAAAAGGATTTTTATCCACAATACCTACTAATATAGCATATGGCATCTGTTTTTTCAAGACTGGCCGCCACAAGTTTTTATACGCCCGGATCCACGATCCGGTTTTCTCCATCTGCAGCCTGTGTAGCCAGCGCATCACAACGTTCATTTTCCGGATGGCCCGCATGACCCTTCACCCAGATAAACGTTACCTGATGAGGTTCCTTCGCCGCCAGAAGCCGTTTCCAGAGATCTACATTTTTTACAGGCTCGTTTTTACCGCGCGTCCAGCCTTTCCTGATCCAGCCATCGATCCAGTGTTCATTGAATGCCTTGATCAGATACTGGGAATCGGAATAAAGCTCCACTTCACAGGGCTTTTTCAAAGCTTCCAGCCCCACGATCGCCGCCATCAGCTCCATCCGGTTATTGGTCGTCCGGATATAACCCTGACTGAATTCCCTTTCATGAAGATTCCCCTTGGGATCCACATATTTTAAAACAGCTCCATAACCTCCCGGTCCGTCAGGATTTCCTCTGGCGGAGCCATCCGTATAGATTTTTACCAGCATGATGAAACCTCCCGTTTCCATTCTCCCGTCGCAAGAAAATGATCTGCCATATCCTGCGCCTTTTCGATCAGCTTCGGATCGTATCCCATGACACCAAGAAGCTTGATGGCATTTCTGGACACTGCCCTCCCTTTAAAAAGGCGGTAATTAAAGAGCACATCATTATCCCGGACTTCTTCTTCAAAGTGATAATTGTCATATCCGTTTTCCAGGATATGTGTCAGTTCGATATCGTGTGTAGCCGCAAAACAGAGGATATCTTCCCGCTCCATGCTTTCCAGGATCTCCGAGGACGCCGCGATCCGTTCCACCGTATTGGTTCCTCTTAAAACCTCATCCACAAAGCAGAGGATCGGCGTCTTTCCATCTGCCGCATCCAGGATCCGTTTCAACGACTTGATCTCCACGATAAAGTAACTTTCGTTTCCTGCCAGATCATCCCGCAGCGCCATAGAAGTACAGATCCGGAAAAAGTTTCCGCTCCAGGAATCTGCCATGCAGGTATCGATGGTCTGTGCCAGAATGGCATTGACCGCCACTGTCTTCAAAAATGTGGATTTGCCGGAAGCGTTCGATCCCGTAAGCAGGACGCCCCGTTCTGCTGTGATGGAATTTTTTACCGGTTCAAAGATCAACGGATGAAAAATATTCTCACAGGACAGAGAAGCCCGACCTCCCGTTTTCAGTTCAGGAACACACCAGCTTCCCTCCGACAGTGTCCGGAAAGAAGCCAGAGCCGTAGCACATTCCAGTGTCCCCACCGCATCGATAAGTCCTTCCAGATCTTTCATATGGGCTGCCAGTTCCCGGATCACCGTGTTAAACTCGATCAGATCCAGATGGAAGGTATAATTCACATAGTCAAAAAGCACTTTTTCCAGATCTCCGTTTGATCCGGCATTTCCGCCTGCCACGAAATGTGTGCTCCTTTTCAGCTTCCGGAGCAGCTTTCCGGCACGGACGATCTTTTCCTGATAGATTTTTAATTCCGGGGTCTCCATTTTTCCAAAGGCCTCGGATTCCTTCAGGATCTGGATCAGGCAGCTGCAGGAACGGAGAAACGGTTCGATCCGCTTCTTTTTTCTATAATAATAGTACCAGCTTCCAAACATCACCGCCAGAAAGAGAAGCATGCCAAAGGCTGCATTGACAAAAATGCTGCCAAAAGACGCAGCAACTGCAAAGATCCAGACAAGCTCCGGCCAGACCGGTTCCGGAGTCAGCTCTGCCAGGTTATAGATGTAGTCAAACAGAGACTGACTCCCGGTTTTTCCGATTCTGGCAAAGCGATATTCCATCTTTTCTCTTTCTTCTTTATGACTCCTGAAATACTCGATCAGCCGGTTCCGTTCCTGCAGGGTTTCCGGCTCCATGGCAGGCATTCGGAGAAGGCAGTAAAGATAGCTCTCTCCGATGCAGGACCAGGTGTGATTCAGAAGCATAAAGATCCGGTCCATATCCAGATCATTCCAGGTGATATCATCAATAACGGGCAATCCTTCTTTTTTCCGATGGACATAATAATGGGAAATGGCATCAAACTCTTCCATGGAATATTCCCGTTCCGGCCACTGCCCATAGGTCCTCTGGATCTTCCGAAAGAGTCTCTTTCTGCTTTTATAAGCTTCCCAGACCACAAAAACAGCAAAGAAAAGAAACCCCAGGATCAGAAGAAAAGCAATGGTCCGGTTGTCATTGTTTCCATTCATAAATAGCCCCCTTTCTCAAGGAAAAAAGAAGCCGTGCCTTTTTTATGAAGACACAGCTTCCTGTCATTTTTCTGTTTATTTCTCACACATCTTATAGATGGTATGGATCAGCTGTTCAGATTCTGCCCAGCCAAGACAGGGATCGGTAATGGATTTTCCATAAATATGCTCTCCCTGACCGATCTTCTGATTTCCGGGCTCGATATAGCTTTCGATCATAACACCCTTGACCAGAGTTTTCAGTTCCTCATTGACATTCCGGCTGTGAAGCACTTCTTTGACGATACGGACCTGCTCGGCGTACTGCTTGTTAGAGTTGGAATGGTTGGCATCCACGATCACTGCCGGATTTTCCAGCTTACGCTCTTTATAGAGCTCCAGAAGAAGCTTCAGATCCTCGTAATGATAGTTGGGGATGCAGTTGCCGTGCTTGTTTACCGCACCACGCAGAATGGTATGTGTCAGCGGATTTCCGGTAGTCTTCACTTCCCAGTCACGGTAAATGAAGGTATGTCCATGCTGCGCCGCAACTACGGAATTCAGCATAACAGAAAGATCGCCGCTGGTGGGATTCTTCATTCCTGCAGGAATATCCATGCCGCTGACTACCAGACGATGCTGCTGGTTTTCGACAGAACGGGCTCCGATCGCAACATAAGAAAGGATATCGGAAAGGTAGCGCCAGTTTTCCGGATAAAGCATCTCATCTGCTGCCGTAAGGCCTGTCTCCTCAATGGCACGCATATGCAGCTTACGGATGGCTACCAGACCTGCCAGCACATCCGGTTTTTTCTCCGGGTCCGGCTGATGGAGAAGTCCCTTGTAGCCTTCACCGGTCGTTCTCGGTTTATTTGTATAAATACGCGGGATCAGAAGAAGACGGTCGCCTACCTGGTCCTGAACTTTTGCCAGTCTTCCCACATAATCACATACAGAATCCTCATTATCTGCAGAGCAGGGTCCGATGATCACCAGAAAACGATCGGACTTTCCTGTAAATATATCTTTGATCTCCTGATCTCTCTCTGCTTTTACGCGAGCGATCTTTTCTGTGATCGGATACTGAAGGCGAATCTCCTCCGGAGTAGGAAGTTTTGTCACAAATTCAAAGCTCATAATCATTCTCCTCTTTATCTTAAGATACTCGTAACCGTTCATCCTTTCACAGGCACGGACCGAAATACCTTGCAGTGCAGTGATTTCTGAACAGCTACAGATATTTTTAACTATACGTCTTTTTATGCATTCCTGCAAGGTTTTTTTTACTTTTGAAAAAACTTCCCTGCATAAAAGCAGAGCCGGAAGTTTTGCTTCTTCCGGCTCCGCCATTTTTCAGATCCCCTTAAAGGTAAAAGTGAATGTCATCTTTTCTTTTGTATCCAGAAGGTATTCCGGATGCGTCTTTGCACCCCAGCTGTCATCTCCGCCAACGCCCATCTGCTCTTTGGATACCCGTACCACGGTGTAATGTACCTCGGGCAGTTCGAAGGGATGCATGGCATTTTCTACCTCGTGCGGTGTGTAGGGAAGGGCAGAAAACTCGATCTGGTCTCCGGTAAAGAGCATTCCTCTGCCTTTTCTGTCTGTCACGGAAGCCCAGCGCACACCCACCTTGTTCCCACACTCCTGAGGAACCAGATATTTCGCCATATTATCGGCCACCAGGTTCTTATAAACACCCAGTTTCGCCCCATGCATACGGTCTACATAGGTTTCTGACGGTCCATAGCCATACCAGGTTACATGATCATAATCCGCATCAAACTTGAAGATCACTCCAAATTCCGGCATATCGCCAAGCTCCTTCACCGGATCATACGAAAGTGTCGTCTGAATGCTTCCATCACCAAATACCCGATAAGCCAGTTCACATTCTGCTGCCGGTGTTGTCGGCATCACATAGGTAAAGGTGATCTCCGCCCAGTCATCGGTCACTTCGATCTTCGGTATTCTGGCTCCCGGATAATGGCCACCGGTGGGATATTTATGAGAGAGATAGAGAGAAGCGATCTTCCACTGGGCATACCGCATGGGCATCAGGTTTCCGCAGTCGTTATCGGTAGGCGCCCGCCAGAAGTTGGGCTTCGGGATCATCTCGATCATCTCCACGCCGCCGTACCGGTAGGAAACCAGACCGCCGTTCAGATAAGAGAACAGTACGTCAAAATTCTCTCCCTTTACGCCAAAATCATGAAGAGAGCGGACCACACGGAATTTCGGAGTTTTCTTTGCTTCCTCCACGGCTTCTGCTTTATAAACCGTCTGTCCGAAAGCCACTTCATGACCTCTTTCAGCCCAGATCGTATCCTCTTTGAGGCGGAAAGAAACGGTAATGACATACTCCCCGGGAAGTGTCTGTTCTTTCACCGGAAGTTCATACGTTTCCTCAGAAAGGGGAGCCACATGCGTTGCCAGCACTTTCTTTTCCAGAAGTCTTCCCTCTTTTTCCACCGTTACCACACAATCAAAATCCTCTGTATTCACAAAGAGATTCTTATTGATGACACGGACATTCTTTTTATCTACGATCGCAGAAATATTCTGATAATTGAACTTTACTTCCTGCATCTTCGGAGATTCTCCCCGCTCGCCACCATAGGCGATCCCGTTTCCGCTGAAATTATAATCGGTCGGACGTTCACCAAAGTCTCCGCCGTAAGCCTGGAATTCTTTTCCATACCGGTCCTTCTTATAGATGGACTGATCGATGTAATCCCAGATGAAACCACCCTGATAGGAAGGTTCTGTATCTGTCAGATCTGTATATTTATGCATGCCTCCACAGGAATTTCCCATCGCATGTGTGTACTCACAGCAGATGAGCGGTTTACTTCTGTCATTTTCCAGAAATTTCTTAATATCCTCTGCAGAAGTGTACATCTGGCTTTCCATATCACTGGTGTCATTTCTCCGACGGTCATTGAAAACACCCTCGTAATGAACCAGACGGGTAGGATCCAGTTTCCGAAAGAGCTGGGACATCTGATAGATGACTTCTCCGCCGAAGGATTCATTTCCGCAGGACCAGATCAGGATCGCCGGATGGTTTTTGTCTCTCTGATAAGTGGAATTGACACGGTCCAGAAGCAGTCCTTTCCATTCCGGTTTATCATCCGGAACCACACCGGTATAATCTTTGCTCTGTCCTACCGTATCCCAGGTTCCATGCGTTTCCATATTATTTTCGGCTATCAGATAAATACCAAATTCATCACAGAGTTCATAGATTCCCACCGCATCCGGATAATGGCAGGTACGGATCGCATTGATATTGTTCCGTTTCATAGTGGTCAGATCCCGAATCAGTTCTTCCCTGGAAACATTCCGTCCGGTAACTGAACTGAATTCATGACGGTTTACTCCTTTGAAAACAATTCTTTTTCCATTCAGCGTCATGATGGAATCCTTCATTTCAAAACGACGGAAGCCAACTCTCTGGGGGATCACTTCTGTGATCTTTCCTTCCGTATCCATCACTTCGATCAGAAGATCATAAAGTTTTGGCTCCTCGGCACTCCAGAGCAGCGGATGCTCCATCTTCATCACATAAGTTTTTCCGTTTTCCAGCGCATCCTCCAGTGCTGCCTCTTCTTTACCTTCTCTGGAAAGTGTAAAACGTACCTTTCCGGCAGCAGTCGTCTTCAGTGTCACAGTCAGATCTGCACTGGTGTAGGTATCATCCAGCAGTGTGCGGATCGTGAGATCCTCCACATGGATTTCCGGGATTGCATAAAGATAGACATCACGGTAGATACCGGAAAAACGGTAAAAATCCTGATCCTCACACCAGCTTCCGCTGGTCCATTTGAAGACCTGGGCTGCCAGCTTGTTTTCCCCCTCTTTCAGATAAGGTGTCAGTTCAAACTCTGATGGTGTAAAGCTGTCTTCGCTGTAGCCCACAAAGTTTCCGTTAAGCCAGAGTGCCAGTCCGCTCTCTGCTCCCTGAAAAGAAATGAAGAGTTTCTTTCCCTGCATGGATGCAGGTACTTCAAAATATTTCACATAGCTTGCCACAGGATTGAATTCTTCCGGTATCTCACCCGGTTTTACCTCTTCTCTGCCTTCCCATGGATACTGGACATTGGCATATTGCGGTTTATCATAGCCCTCCAGCTGAATATGAGCCGGAACACGGATATCATCCCATGACTTACAGCAATACGCTTCGCTTTCAAAGCCCAGGATCGTGCTCTGATAATTTTTTGCATAATGGAATTTCCAGATTCCGTTCAGGCTATAGCGAAATTCCTCTTTCTCCTGCTCCATAGCCTCCACAGAACAAAAATAATGGTGATCCGAATGGGCAGCAACACAGTTTTCGCTGAAATAAGTCGGATCCTTTACCTTCTCGTAATGAAATTCACTCATGTCTTTTTACCTCCTTATCATGGAAAAAGAGGCGGATATCCTTTCAATACCCGCCTTTTTTTGGTACCTTTATTTAACTGCGCCGGTAATACCTTCTGCAAAGCTCTTCTGGAAGAAGAAGAAAATGACAACCGTCGGGATCGTACAGATCAGTACACCGAGCATCAGCATACCATAGTCAACCACATATCCGCTCAGCAGGTTGGCAACCAGCATGGGCATGGTAATGGAGCTGTTGGTCTGCAGAATAACCTTCGGCCACATATAGTTGTTCCATGCGTTCATGAAAGTGATAATCAGAGCTGCTGCGTATGTAGATTTCATAGTTGGAATGAACATGCGGAAAAAGATTCCAATCTCACTCAGACCATCCAGACGGGCCGCTTCTATGATATCATGCGGGAAAGACCGGGATGCCTGACGGAACATCATGATCATGAAGGGGGTCGAGATGGACGGAAGCATGAAAGCCGCCATCGTATTGACCATCTTCAGCTTGGAGAACATACGGAACAGAGGGATCATGATCGCTGCAAAAGGAACCATCATCGCTGTCAGCAGAATAGCAAATACGATATCTTTTCCTTTGTCATGATAGATTTCAAAACCGTAACCGGCCAGGGAGCAGACCAGCAGACAGATCAGAGTCAGCACGGTCGCATTCCGGAAGGAATTCCAGAGCGCACGGGAAAGATCCTGATTCGCGATCAGTGTCTTAAAATTCTCTACAAGATAAGTACCCGGAATCAGTTTTCCTCTGGATACATCCACGCTCTTGTTTGTAGCCGCACACGCCATGTAGTACAGCGGGAAAACGGAAAACAACGAACAAATGGTCAGAAAAATATACATTGCCGCTTTTTTGCCTTTATTCATCGTTCATCACCTACTTTCATCTGGATCAGGGCCAGGACAGCCACCATCACAAGAATTACGATGGACATGGCTGCTGCGTAACCGAAGTTCGGGCTCTGTACAAAGGATGTATTATAAATATAATGGGACATGGTCATCGTTGATTTACCAGGTCCGCCGTTGGTCAGGTTCAAAGACTCATCAAACAGCTGCAGGGTACCATTGGTAGAAGTAATGGTCGTCAAAAGGATCGTTGGCTTCAGCAGCGGAATGGTGATCTTAAAGAGGATCTGTCGCGGGGTCGCACCGTCGATCCTTGCCGCCTCGTAAACAGAGTATTCAATATTCTGGAGGCCTGACAAATAGAATACCATATTGTATCCGGTCCATCTCCAGATCAGAGCGATGATGATAACTGCTCTTGCCGTCCAGGCGTTGGAGAACCACATAACCGGGTTCAGTCCGATGCCGCGCAGAACGGTATTTACAAAACCGTCGTTGGCGAACAGAGAACGGAAAATCATGGAGTAGGATACCAGAGAAGTCGCACAGGGAAGAAAAATACAGGTTCTCCAGAGTCCCTTGAAACGAAGATCTTTGTTATTCAGGATCGATGCCAGGATCAAAGCCAGTGTCAGCATGATCGGCACCTGAATGATCAGATAAAAGAATGTATTGAACAGTGTCCCTTTAAATGTCGGGTCTTTCAGGATTCGGGCATAGTTTGAAAAACCGTTAAATTTCAGATTAACGCCCAGTCCGCTTTTCAGTGACAGAATAAACGCCTGGATCATCGGATAAAAGCTTGTCCAACAGATCAGAATCACACCAATGGAGAGAAACGCCCAGCCTGTCAGGTTATGCCTTCTTTCCAATGTCATTTTTCTCTTTTTTTGCATGAAGCATACCTTCCCTTCTTTATATGGAAAAAGGTCTGCCTGCTGTTCTGCCTCGAACAACAGTCACAGACCTTTTCCATTTATCTTACCTTACTGTTTCTTTTTCAGCGGAAACATTAAGCACCCATGGTGAATTCCAGAGTTTCCTGTGCGGTCTGGAGTTCAGAATCCACATCTGCACCAGTCTGGGTAATGTTGGAAAGTGCGATACCTACCGCATCACGGGCGTCATAGTAGAATGCGCCGGTGGTGTTGGACGGAGTCTTGGTTGCGAAATCAACAATCTTAGCATAGATCGTATCGCCGCCGTAGAAGTCAACCGGTACGTTGTATGCGTCAGATTCTCCAGCCGGAGCCCAGGTTGCCAGAGCGCCCTTGGAAATGATGTCATCATAAAGCTCTGTGCTGCCTGCGAAGGTGGAATTCAGGAAATCAACAGCCAGTTCTGTCTTTGCGCAGTTGGAAGAGATTGCCCAGGAGGAACCACCGTTGTTGGAGTAGTTGGTAGCACCATCTACATCATCCAGTCTCGGCATATTTGTGATTGCCCATTTACCGGACTGATCCTCTGCTGCCTGAATGGAAGCCAGGATCCAGCATCCGTTGAAGGTGCTTGCTACGGTGGAGCTGTTCAGAGAAGAAATGTACTGATCCCAGTCGGTAACCTCTACCAGAGTACCATCTGCAACCATCTGTGCATAGATCTCAACACATTTTTTCAGAACCTCATTGTCAGCAATATTGCCTGTTCCGTCTTCGTTGAAGAGGGAAGCTCCACAGGACTGAAGCATCATCATGATCACATCCGGGGAACCTGCCTGAGCGGTCAGCATCGGAAGACCAGTCTTTTCAAGAACCACCTTTGCCTTTTCCATGTAATCAGACCAGGTAATGTCTGTAAAATCATCTACGGTATAACCAGCCTGCTCGATCAAATCTGTACGAACTGCATTCACAACTGCACCATTGTCAAACGGAACACCGTAATTTACGCCATCCAGTGTGGAATAAGCAACCTTTGCCTCAGAGAACTGAGAGAAATCGATTCCGGAATCGGTCAGATCGGTGAAAACGTCCGGGTAGAACGTTGCATATTTCTGGAAGGAGTTATCCTGCATCAGGAAGATGTCCGGAAGAGTACTCAGGTCACCTGCATTCACTGCTGTGGTGATCTTTGCCTCGATCGCATCGGATTTGATCTCTGTAACCTCTACTTTAAAGCCCTCATGGTCTTTTGCATAGATTTCTGCTGCTTTGTTGATTGCATAGATGTTAAAGTTCGGATCCCAGGTCCATACGGTCAGTGTGTTGTCATCCTCGCTTGCAGCCGCCGGAAGAACAGCCCCCATAGAAAGTACCATTGCGCCTGCCAGCATACATGCCATTGCCTTTTTCAGTTTCATACTGCACATCCTCCTTTAATGTTTTGTACATTTTCACCAGCCTTCGACTTTTTTCGTCTCAAAACGCTTGAACATCTTGTATAGTTTTGAGCCTTTTATTCTGGCGAATATGTTAATATTGTACTCTATATCTTTTTCCTGCGGTGAGCATTTTCAACCAAAAATAATGCATTTTTTATCTTTTTTGTATTTATATCCTTTCTGTTTTATACATTATAGACAACAAAAAGCTCTCCTTTTTCCTGCTAAGGAGAGCTTTTTAAACAAAGAAATCATCGAATACTTGGTCTTTTTGTCCTATATTGCAGATAAAACTTCTCTAAAAAAGTATTTTCTGTCCTTTTCCTCTGCTTTTCCTCCAGGCATGTGGCGAAGTGCTGAGAAAACGTCCAAAATTCCGGTTGAATGTGGACATGGATACAAATCCGGTTTTCACAGCGATTTCCTCCAGAGAAGCATTGGTATCCAGCATCAGCCGGCAGGCTTCACGGATCCGAACCTTATTCACATATTCCATCGGCGTCATCTGCATGTTCTTTTGAAAAAGGCGGCGAAAATGCGTTTCACTCAGGCCACAGACAGCAGCCAGATCTCCTGCATGAAGAGACTCTCTGTAATGTTCTTCCACATAGCGAAGAGCCGTCTCCACCTGTCTGATCTCTTCTTTCCAGAGATTTTTCCCGACGACCGGAAGTCTTTTATCTGAAACCAGAGAACCAGCCGCTTCTCCATCCAGCCGGGCGATCTCCATAAGAAAAGCCAGAAGATAACCTTTTACGCTCTCCTGATAGAACTCACCTTTTTCTTTCATTTCCCGCAGGATCTCCTGCACCAGATCTCCAAGTACCGGATTCTTTTCATAGGTGAGAAGTCTTGCTCCTCTGTTGATCCTCCTGCAGATCTCTTCCACCAGACGGTTCCTTCCCGGATAAAGATCCAGCAGAAACCGTTCCATATCAATAAAGAGAAACTCCCAATAATCCAACTTTCCCTCTTCCCCTTGAATGGCATGAGGACAGTTTTTCGGTATTAGCGTAAGTATCTGTGGAAAATAAGGGAGTTCTCCGTTTTCCAACCGGATCACGCCCTCTCCCTCGTAGCAGTAGCCCACCTCCAGATGATTGTGAAAATGAAGACTTTCTCCTTCCGAACCATATTTCCGTTTCCATTCCGCTCCATAAAGTGCCAGCAGATAATTCTCCCTTGGAATATCATAAAAGCGAAAAAAAATCTTATCCATTGCTTTTTTCTTCGTCATATTCTCTCCCTGATCTGTCGTATCTTTTCTGCCCTTATCATACCAGTTTTCATGTCTTTTTTGAAGCCTTATCGCATTTTTTCTTTGAAGTCACAGACCTTTTGACACTGCAATCATAATGTGATAGGATAATAAAATGATGTTGGCGTAAACGTCCAAAGGAGGAATATTTATGACAGATGAAGCCCGACCCTATTTTCCCATGTTTGTGGACATTTCTCATAAAAAAGTTGTCGTTGTCGGTGCCGGTACCATTGCCAAACGCCGGATCCGCACACTGGTGGATTTCACCGAATGTCTGACTGTCATCGCACCCGAGGTCAATCCGGAGCTTCTGGAACTGCAGGCCCAGGGAAAGATCCGGATCCTGAAAAAGCAGTACCAGAGAGAAGACATCTATGATGCTGACCTGGTCATCGCCGCCACCAATGACCACCAGACCAATGAAGATATTTACAGTGTATGCAAATGCATGGGGATCACCGTCAATGTCTGCAGTGACAAAAACAAATGTGATTTTTATTTTCCCGGTATCGTAAAAAAAGACAATCTCGTAGTTGGAATCACCGCAAGCGGAAACAACCATAAGGCGGCCCGTGAAACCTCCGACCGCATCCGGAAGCTTCTCAATCATCCGGAAACCTGAAAAAGACGAATCCTCAGGATCTTTTCCCGTTGGATTCGTCTTTTTTATTCAAACAGTCACTGTTTCGTAAGGCGGACATTCGCAATCCGCGTTCACATTCTGCTCCAATGCAAATTGCAAAGCAGCTCCACTCACCCTCTCGGATGAGCCTTCGCATATACACGTTTCACATGATCGACACTGAGGTTCAGGTAAGTCTGCGTGGTCGTGATATCTGCATGCCCCATCATCTCCTGGACCGCCTTCAGATCTGCTCCGTTCTGCACCAGATGAGCAGCAAATGAATGGCGGATGGTATGGGGGGTGATATCTGTTTCGATCCCAGCCTTTGCCGCGTATTGCTTGATCAGCTTCCAGAAACCCTGGCGGCTCATAAGGTGACCGGAGCAGTTTACAAAAAGGTAGACACTGTCTCCTTCCTTCAGAAGCTCTTTCCGGGCCGATCCCAGATAAATTTCCAATGCTTCCCGGGCTTTCGGGCCATATGGGATCACACGCTCCCGTTCCCCGTCCCGGCAGATCACATAAGAAAGACGCTGGTTCAGATCTTCTGTCTTCAGCGTAATGAGTTCCGTCACACGCATGCCTGTAGCATAAAGCAGTTCCAGCATGGCTTTGTCACGGATCCCTTTTGGCATTTCCGGATCCGGCTGTTCCAGAAGGCTTTCCACCTCTTCCACTGTCAGGATCTCCGGTGCCTTCCGGTCGATACGCGGGGCGCGGATCTGACTGGTCGGATCCTGAAATCTACGATCCGTGTCACAGAGATAGTGAAAAAAGGCTTTCATGGAAGCTACATTTCTGGAAACGGTAGCCGTGGAAAAACCTTCCCGTTCCAGGAAAAGGATATAGGAATTCAAAGAAGTGGCTGTCACGTCCTCCGGCGCATGAATCCCCTTTGCAGCCAGAAAAGCAGCCAGTCTTTTTAAATCTCTTTCATAAGAACTCATCGTACTTTTCGACGCATTTTTTACCTGCATCAGATAAGTCATGAATCTGGGAATCTGTTTTTCCATAAATCGTATGCCTCCGCTTCTTTATCAGGTGTTAATTATAGTCGATTTCTGTCAAAATTCCAATGGCAGTTTCTACAAAAATACATTTTCATTCCAAACCACCAGATATCGTTTTTTCTTAAGATTTTCTGAACTAAATCTTGCGTTTTTCTTTCACAGGAACAAAAAAAGAAGGCGCAGATTCCATGGATTCAGATAGCTTTCCGTCAAAATACCCAAAAAGAAAAGAACCGTACTGCCCATCAGCTTCTTTCCCGGGAAAGCCGTCCAACGGTTAAAACTCCATTTCCACTCTGCCAGCCCTTGAAGCATAACGAGAGCTCCGGCAGCATAAAAGATTCCCTGCGGCAATACAAGAAGCAATCCTGTTCCAACTCCCAGAAAACCAAATTTTAACACAGAAATCCCCATAACCGTACCAAAAGAAAAGCCAAACCAGCCTCCTGCAAGAAACAACGGAAGATGGACGCCGGCCCCAAAAAAGAAGACCGGAAATAGAGCCACCCATTTCATCCGTTTTCCCAGGAAACAACCCAGAAGCTCTCTTTTTTCCCAGCTTCGGTATTTCAGCCGCCGAAGATAAAAATTGCTGATCAGTCCTGCCTTCTGAAGATAATAAGTTTTTCCGTACCAGATGATCAGAAGAGAGAACAGAACCCCTGTCAGGAAAGCAGCTGTAAAATACCGCATCATTATCTCATCCGGATAGTGGATCTTTTTCATAGCATCGTCCTTTTTCCTCTTCTGTCTCTATTTCTATGCATTCTGCTTTCTTTCCATGAAAAAAGGCAGCGGATTTTTCATCCACTGCCTCACTAACATCTCTTTTATTTTGCGTAATCCACCACGCGGGATTCTCGAATAACGCTGACCTTGATCTGTCCCGGATATTCCAGCTCTGCTTCGATCTGCTTGGAAATATCGCGGGCAAGCAATACCATATCGGCATCGCTGACCTGTTCGGGCACAACCATGATCCGAATCTCTCTACCTGCCTGAATAGCAAAAGATTTGTCCACTCCCTTGAAGGAGTTTGTAATATCCTCTAACTGTTTTAATCGATTGGTATAAGTTTCCAGAGTCTCTCTTCTGGCACCCGGACGGGCTGCAGAAATCGTATCAGCAGCCTGTACAATGCAGGCGATCAAAGATTCCGCTTCTACATCTCCGTGATGAGATTCCACCGCATTGATGACTGTTCTGGATTCTTTATACTTCTTACAAAGATCAGCACCGATCTGAATATGGGAGCCTTCCATCTCATGATCGATAGATTTACCAATATCATGCAGAAGACCTGCACGTTTGGCAAGACGAACATCCACACCGATCTCTCCTGCCAGAAGACCTGACAGCTGAGCAACCTCGATGGAATGTTTCAGGGCATTCTGACCGTAACTGGTACGGAACTTCATACGTCCCAGCAGACGGACAAGCTCCGGATGGATACCATGCACTCCTACTTCCAGAGTAGCAGCTTCTCCTTCCTCACGGATCATGTTGTCCACTTCTCTCTGCGCTTTCTCCACCATCTCTTCGATTCTGGCCGGATGGATACGTCCATCTACGATCAGCTTCTCCAGAGCGATTCTTGCAACCTCTCTGCGGATGGGATCAAAGCTGGAAAGGATAACGGCTTCCGGTGTATCATCAATGATCAGATCTACACCTGTCATAGTCTCAAGGGTACGGATATTTCTTCCCTCACGACCAATGATACGGCCTTTCATCTCATCATTCGGAAGCTGTACCACAGAAATCGTGGTCTCAGATACATGGTCTGCCGCACATTTCTGAATGGCATTGACCACATACTCCTTCGCTTTCTTGCCTGCGTCTTCCTTTGCTCTGGCTTCCAGCTCCTTATAGAGCTTCGCCGTGTCATGCTTCACTTCGTCTTCAACAGTTTTTAAAAGATACTCTTTTGCTTGTTCGGAGGTCAGACCGGAGATTCGTTCCAGTTCCTGTACACGTTCTTCACTGAGCCGTTCGATCTCGCTGCTCTTTTTACGCAACTCATCTTCTTTGGCTGTTAAACCTGCTTCCCGCTTCTCAATGGCATCTGCTTTCTTGTCCACTGCTTCTTCTTTAGAAAGAACACGCTTCTCATATCTCTGAAGTTCGGATCTTCTCTCCCGGGTTTCTTTCTCGAGATCGTTCTTCGTCTTTAAAGACTCTTCCTTTACTTCGAGTAATGCTTCGCGCTTCTTTGTCTCTGCAGTTTTCAGAGCGTCATCTATTATCTTCCTGGATCTCTCTTCCGCACTTCCAACCTTGGCTTCCACCGTCTTTTTATAATTGGAAATGGAAATAGAGTAGGTAATAGGAACAGCTACCACAAGAGTGATGAGAACAGCTATAACCGCTATTACTGCACCTGGCACAGGAGCACCTCCTTATTAAATTTTCATTGTACAAATACAACACTTGAATTGTATACTGTTTTGTGCAAATTGTCAAGAGTATTCATTCTGCATTTCGCTGCTGCCTTGCAGGACTCTTCTTACTCCGGAGGAGGAAAACCCCCTGCGCATAAGAAATGCGTAAAGCTTCTGTTTCTCTGCCGGAGTACAGTTTCCGGGATCGATCTTCTTCTTTTTCACCCACTTGCGGATCAGCACTTCTTCATCCGGTCCCTCCTGTTCCTCCATCGCCTGCATCAGCACCTCTCTCGGCACTCCTCTTTGCGTCAGTTTCTGTTTCAGCTGCATGGCGCTCAAAGACTCACCGTGCGTCCGAATGTAATTCTCCGCATATCTGGCATCATCCAGATAATGAAGATCTTTCAGCCACCGGATCACCCGCTCGATCAGCTCTTCCGGATAAAGATTCTGCTTTAATTTGGTACGGAGCTGATATTCTGTCCTGTCCATGCTTTTCAAAAGATAAAGACAGCGCATACGAATCCGTTTCCAGAGGATCTCATCCATGATCTCCCGATATACCGCTTCCGGAAGTTCCTGATCTTTCTCTATATGACAGAGGGACAGCTCACCTCTGTAAAGTACAAAGGCGGGCTGTCCGTCCAGATAGACCTTTCGCTTTCCGCTTCCGCAGTCTTCGATTTCAGTCACGATCATTCTTCTGTCTCTCCGTCAAAGAAGTTCTCCAGATCCTCCCCTGAGATCTTCTCTTCCGTTCCGGCACTCTCTACCACATCACCCTGAAGGCCGTAATGTTCCCGTACGGCAGTCTCGATCTCAGCCATCTCTTCCGGGTTCTCACGCAGATAGAGCTTTGCATTCTCACGTCCCTGACCAATCTTGGCATCATGATAGGCATACCAGGCACCACTCTTATTGACGATCCCGAGATTTGCTGCCAGATCCAGGATATCACCCTCACGGGAAATTCCTTTTCCGAACATGATATCAAATTCTGCCTCCTTGAAAGGCGGAGCGATCTTATTCTTCACCACACGGATACGGGTACGGTTTCCTACGACCTCACCGCCCTGTTTCAGAGACTCAATACGACGTACATCCAGACGGATGGAGGAATAGAATTTCAGGGCCCGGCCTCCGGTCGTGGTCTCCGGATTTCCGAACATCACGCCTACCTTTTCACGCAGCTGGTTGATAAAGATCACCGTACAGTTGGATTTGCTGATGATACCGGTGAGTTTTCTCAACGCCTGGGACATCAGTCTGGCCTGCAGACCTACATGGCTGTCTCCCATATCTCCTTCGATCTCCGCCTTCGGAACCAGAGCTGCCACAGAGTCTACAATGATAATGTCCACTGCTCCGGAACGTACCATGGTCTCTGCGATCTCCAGTCCCTGCTCACCGTTGTCCGGCTGGGAGATGTAGAGGTTATCAATATCCACGCCGATATTTTTCGCATAGACGGGATCCAGCGCATGCTCTGCATCGATGAAACCGGCGATACCGCCTCTCTTCTGAACCTCGGCTACCATATGAAGCGCTACGGTTGTCTTACCACTGGACTCCGGTCCGTAGATCTCGATCACACGTCCCTTGGGAATACCGCCCAGTCCCAGCGCAATATCAAGGCTTAAGGAACCAGTGGGAACGGTCTCCACATTCATGCTGGCTCCGTCACCCAGCTTCATTACCGCACCCTTACCGTAATCCTTCTCCAGTTTTACGATGGCGGCTTCCAGTGCTTTTAACTTTTCTTCTCTGTTTAATGCTTTCTCATCCTGTTGTGCCATTTTCTTCTCCTTTTATATATCGTCTCACAAGAACACTTGTTTAGAACCTATGTTCGTTTCTTTACCTGTGTTCTATAGTAGTATAAATTTTAACGGTTGTCAATGGTTTTCTTTTTCATTGGTGGAATGTTTTGGCAGATCTGCCGGAAGGGGTTTTCACAGAAAAAGCAGCCGGGAACTTCGGCTGCTTTTATTATACGCGGTAACTGTATTTTAAGTCAATATGGAACTTTTCAGATCTCCTGCTTTTCCACGACTTCACCCTGCTTCTTATAGATGCTTTCCGCCGGGACCACACCGCGGACAGAAGAAAGCGGATAAATATTGGAATCATGGCCGATGACGGTACCCGGATTCAGGACAGAACCGCAGCCTACCTCCACCCGGTCACCCAGCATGGCTCCGAATTTTTTCAGTCCGGTCTCAAGCTTTTCCTCTCCTGCTTTGACAACCACCAGTTTTTTATCTGATTTTACATTGGAGGTAATGGATCCGGCTCCCATATGCGCCTTGTATCCCAGTACGGAATCTCCCACATAGTTATAATGCGGTACCTGTACTTTATTGAAAAGCACCACGTTCTTCAGTTCCGTGGAGTTTCCTACAACAGCACCCTCACCTACGATGGCATTGCCGCGGATAAATGCACAGTGACGGACCTCTGCTTCTTTCCCGATGATGACATTTTCACCGATAAAAGCGGTCGGTGCCACTTTGGCAGAACGGGCGATCCAGACGTTGCCTTCTCTTTTTTCGTACTCGTCTTCGCTTAAACGGCTTCCAAGAAGCGGAATAAAATCTTTAATCTTTCCCAGGATCTCCCAGGGGTACTCTGCTCCTTCAAAAAGCTCTGCTGCAATGGTTTCTTTCAAGTCATAAAGATTTTCGATTTTACATGTTTCCATCATGCTTTTTGTGCCTCCTTTTTGGCTGCTGCCCGTTTCGAAGCGGGCTTTGCTGTTTTCTGATAATAAGGGGAAAGCCGGTCAAACATGCCTTTCAGCGCTGTCTGATAGCTTCCTGCCATCACCTGATCCGTATGGCTGCGGATAAAACTGGTCAGCTTCACCATATATTCTTCCTGCGAGATCGTTCCCTCCGCCACATAAGTCAGGCCTTTTTCCCAGCTGGCTGTAAGCTCCGGGTTCAAAAGAGACCGGATCGATACGTTAACTACACAGAAGATCATCTCACCGAGCTGGGTCGGTGTCAATACCTGAGTTTTCTTATTCAGTGCCAGATATTTGTTTGCCACAAGTTTTTTCAGGATCTCCGCCCTGGTAGCACTGGTGCCGATGCCGCTTCCTTTGATCTGCGAACGGAGTTCTTCATCTTCAATGAGCGAACCGGCATTCTCCATAGCCAGGATCATCGAACCGGAATTGTAGCGTTTGGGCGGCGAAGTCTCACCTTCCTTGATCGTAAGGGATTTTACCGGAAGAATACTGCCCTTTTTCAAAGTGGAAAGAGCATTTAAAAGTGCAGGATCTGCATCCATGTTTTCTCCATCCCCTTCCGTCGCCTTTTTCTCCTTCGGCATACCGGCCACCTTGAGGTACCCGGGCTCCTGCAGGATACGGAAATTGGAAAAAAACCGTTCCTTTCCGATCATGGACACCAGACTGACCTTCTGATAGACAGCCGGCGGATAAAAAATACTCAGAAACCGCCGGACAATCATCTCATAGATCTTCGTCCCATGACTACTGACAGAACGGAGTGCATTCAGCCCCTGCCCGGTCGGAATGATCGCATAATGGTCGGTGATCTGTTTGTCATTAACATAACGGGTAGAAGCAAGCTTCTGAAAAGCCTCTCCTGCCAGAACCTCCTGCACAAAACCTCCCGCATAATCAAGGGCTGCCAGTCCCCGGATATTTTTATAGATCTCTTTTGACACTGCTGTGGAAAGGACTCTGGCATCCGTTCTCGGATAAGTCACCAGTTTCTTTTCGTAGAGCTCCTGGACAATTTTCAGCGTTTCATCCGGGCTGATCTTCAGATAGCGCGAGCACTCATTCTGAAGCTCTGCCAGGTTATAAAGAAGCGGAGGATTTTTTGTTTCTTTTTTCTTCTCCATGCGCTCCAGAACTGCCTGCAGGGGCTGATTTTTCTCCAATGTACGGATCAGCTCTCTGGCGTCTTTTTCTTCTTTGAAGCCGTTTTCCTTATAAAGTTTCGGAGACTGGTACCAGTCGGATCCCTCTACCGCCCGGAATTCTCCGGGAAATTCTTTTGCCTCGCCGATGCTCTGCGAAGCCACGACCCGGTAAAACGGTGTTTTCACAAAGCTGCGGATCTCCCATTCCCGGCGCACTACCATGCCAAGGACACAGGTCATGACCCGTCCTACCGAGATCACCGTATAACGGGTTCCCAGATAACTGGAGATTGCATTTCCGTACTTTAACGACAGAAGTCTGGAAAAATTGATTCCCATCAGATAGTCTTCTTTTGCCCTTAAATAAGCAGAATTTGCAAGATTGTCATATTCTGAAAGATCCCTGGCAGTCTGGATTCCGTGAAGGATCTCTTCCTCTGTCTGAGAATCGATCCAGACTCTCTTCCTCACCTTTCCCTTTACCCCTGCCATCTCTTCCACCAGACGGTAAATATACTCTCCCTCCCGTCCGGAATCGGTACAGACATAGATCACATCAATGTCCTTCCTTTTCAGAAGGCCGCTGACGATCTGGAACTGTTTCTTCACCGAGGGAATCACCTCATAGAGAAATTTCTCCGGAATAAAAGGCAGCGTAGCGAGACTCCAGCGTTTGTATTTTTCATCGTAAACCTCCGGATAACTCATAGTGACCAGATGACCAACGCACCAGGTCACCACAGAATCTTCGCTCTCCAGATAACCGTCCTTCCGGACACCGTTTACACGAAGCGCCTTGGCAAATTCCTGGGCCACGCTTGGTTTCTCTGCAATATATAATGATTTTCCCATTCAATTAATTCCTTTTTCCAAACTTTAAATCTTTTTTCTGAAAGATCAGAACGGCAAGACCGTAAAAAACAATTCCCAGCAGGAGGAAAAAAGCTGCTGCAAGACCTCCATTATCAGCCAGAAGACTCTCCTGTCTCAGAACAGAAAACACGGTAAATCCTCCCGGTATCTCAAGCCAGCCACCCAGACCTCCGAGAAGATACAGGAAAAATCCGCCTCCCGTCAGTCCCCAGAGAAGCAGACGGCGGGTACTTTTTCCAAATCCGGAGCAGGAGACCAGAAAAGCAAAGCCTCCCAACACAAACTGAACAGCAAAAGCTTCCAGACTCTGAAAAAGAAAAACCGTTACATTCTGTGTATCCGAACAGAAAAGACCGCTGAAAAGCAAGCCGGCTCCGGCAGAGACAGCAAGCATGGAAAACTGGTCCAGCACCAGTGAAAACGCTTCCGTGCGAATCACGTTTTCCCTCCCAAGAGGAGTCACGATATAGGAGATCAGCCTGCCACTCTCCATTCCCTCAGCTACCAGTTCTTCTGCCCGGCAAAGAGTATATATAGTCGGAAGCAACAGCACCCAGAAGCCAAAGAAAACGGTTGTAAGGGTACCGGAAACAGACGGATCAGAAAGTTTTAAAGAAACCAGCTGCAAAACCGGATCCAGAAAATATTCTTCCAGATTCAGAAGAATACTCTTCCCTGTAGGCACACAGGACAGGATCAAAAGCAGCTGGATCAGACAGAGTCCGAATACCGTCATGCACCATCTTTTCCAGGTTTCTTTTATATTTTCCAGAAATACAGCAGAACTAATCACGGATCTCACCTCCGTAAAAATGAATAAACATGGTCTCCAGCGGCTGCCGGACCTTTTCCCAGCCCATAAGATGATATTTTTCAAGGATACGGATCAGAGGCGTCAGCTCCCCTGTCGCGGCCACCGTCACCTGACTGCCGCAGACGTCCTGTACTTCCACCTCTTCCTTCAGAAAACCAACTGCCTCCTGCTCTGAGGAAAAGGTCAAGATGTAGCTCTGTCTTTTCTGCCGACGAAAAGCTTCCACATCATCAATGTTTACAAGATTTCCTCTCCGCAGTAAAGCAATCCGGTCACAGCAACGCTCCATCTCTTCAAAATCCTTTGATGCCCAGACCACGGACTTTCCTTTTTCCTTCTCTCCCCGTACCAGTTCTGCCAGACAATGACGTGCAGCCTGATCGAGATCCTCTGCTGGTTCATCCAGAAGCAGCACCTGCGGATCATGGACAAAGGCTGCTGCGATCCCAAGTTTTTTCTTTTCTCCCGGTGAAAGTTTTCCTATCTTTTTCTCCGGATTCAGTCCAAACCTCTGTGCTGTGCGGATACCCGTTTCCACACTTCTTTTTCCACGGACAGCCGCCTGAAACCTTAAATACTGAAGTCCTGTCATTTCTTTTGGAAATTCCGGGTGTTCCGGAAGATAACCGATCTGATAAGACAGGTCTTTTGCATGATCATGACAGTTTTTTCCATTCACGGAACACCAGCCGTTTCCCGGTGTACAAAAATCCAGCAGCAGCGAAAAAACCGTCGTCTTTCCTGAATTTTCCGGTCCCAGAAGACCGAAAACTTCCCCATCTGTAATTTCGAAAGACAGTCCAAAAACCCCTTCCCTTGTCCCGTAGCTTTTCGTCAGGTTTCTAAAACGAATCATTTTCTATGGTCGTTCCCCTCTTTTGTATCATTTCTCATACTTATCGGGGCCAAAAAGTCTTTTGACCCCAACGGATGCCTGCGAATTGCTCCGCTGCAAAGCAGCTCCCGCAATTCTATAAACATTCGAAATCCGCTGATTTA
>OLQE01000099.1_pt1 | contig 75631 bp, 70 predicted proteins | sample 1643161 | NCBI WGS metagenome assembly OLQE01 (sample SAMEA3136650, study PRJEB25190) | human gut metagenome
AAATCCTTCCGAGAAGAATTACAGGAAACTGTGCAAAACATCAGAGAGCTCTGACCGTTGCTGTTAAGAGAGCACGTCATCTGTCCATGATGCCATACGTTCAGGACTAATCTGATAGATATAGCGTATATGAGTTGCTGTCACCCAAAAGACGGAAATCTGTCTGGAGGGTGGCAGCGTTTTTTTTCTGAAAAAAGACACCGAAGCTGTTTTCTTTACAATTTTATGGTAAAGTCTCTGTGAATCTGCTATAATAGAAGGTAGCATCGTTGTAAAGAATAAGAAAAAGAATGGTAAAGAGTGCTATGAGTGGAAAATTAAAATTAAAAGGTCACCTGAAGCATTTAGCCCGCTGGCCATTGTATTTATCCGTTCTGCTGATTGCATTGAATATTCTGGTATACGTGATTAACATAAAAGCTGGTGTAGTTGTCACTATGGGCAATATCCTCTATCTTGTGGCAGCAGTTGCACTTTTGCTTTATCACAGACCACTGTTATTCAATGATCTGATTGCTTTTGCCAGCCAGTATGAGTTTCTTGAGAAACGTGTTCTTGAGGAACTGGCGCTTCCATATGCAGTGATGGATATACAGGGAAGGATGATCTGGTCTAACAGAATGTTTGCCCAGCTGACGGGGAAAGATTCCTTCTATCGTAAAAATGTCTGTACGATTTTTCCTGATATTACAGCAGACAAGCTTCCGGGAAAGGACGGTCAAGACATCACAGAGCTCAGTACACAGTTTGGAGACCGAATTTACCGGATCTCCATGCAGAAAGTGAAGCTCGGTGAATCCGTTGTTCCATCAAAACTTTTGATGGACATTCCGGATACAGCCAGTCTTATCGCGATGTATCTCTACGATGAGACAGAGTTGAAAGAGTATATTCAGGCAAATGAGGACAATAAGCTGGTAGTTGCGCTGGCTTACCTCGATAATTACGAAGAAGCACTGGAAAGTGTTGAAGATGTAAGGCGCTCTCTTTTGATCGCACTGATCGACCGTAAGATCACGAAATATTTTTCTAATTATGACGGACTTGTCCGCAAACTGGAAAAAGATAAATATTTCCTGATAATGAGACAGAGTTCGCTTGAAGCTCTGAAAGAACAGAAGTTCCATATCCTTGAAGAGGTAAAGACGGTGAATATCGGTAATGAAATGACGGTGACGTTAAGTATCGGTATCGGACTGAATGCCCCGACTTATCTTCAGGATTATGAGTATTCACGTATTGCGATCGAGATGGCACTTGGACGCGGTGGCGACCAGGTTGTTATCAAGAATGGTGAGAAGATTACTTATTACGGCGGTAAAGCACAGCAGATGGAAAAGACTACCAGAGTCAAAGCCAGAGTAAAGGCACAGGCACTCAAGGAATTTATGAGTACCAAAGAGCGTGTTGTGGTCATGGGACACAAGATTACGGATGTTGATGCGCTCGGAGCTGCTATTGGTATTTACCGTGCTGGAAAGACACTTGGTAAACCGGTACACATAGTTGTCAATGATCCGTCTACTTCGATTCGTCCGCTGATGGCAGGATATATGAACAATCCGGACTATGAACCGTCCATGTTTATTGATCGTAATCAGGCAATTGATCTGGTCGATGACAATACGGTTGTTGTCGTTGTTGATACGAACAAACCGAGTTATACAGAGTGTGAAGATTTACTGTATCTGACAAAGACAATCGTTGTGCTGGATCATCATCGCAGGGGAAATGAAGTCATTCAGAATGCCGTACTTTCCTATGTGGAGCCGTATGCATCTTCTACGTGTGAGATGGTTGCTGAGATTCTGCAGTATTTTTCAGATGATCTCCGTCTGAGAAATATTGAAGCAGACTGTCTGTATGCGGGAATTATGATTGACACAAATAACTTTATCACAAGAGCAGGTGTGCGGACTTTTGAGGCGGCTGCTTTCCTGAGACGCTCCGGTGCGGATATGACACGTGTCCGTAAAATGCTACGTGATAATATTGATTCCTATAAAGCAAGAGCGGAGGCAGTACGTACTGCAGAAATCTACCGTGGATGTTTTGCTATCGCACAGTGCCCGAGTAAAGGTCTGGAAAGTCCTACGGTTGTCGGTGCACAGGCTGCCAATGAACTGCTGAATATTGCAGGAGTGAAGGCATCTTTTGTTCTGACCCCTTATAACAAAGAAGTCTACGTCAGTGCCCGTGCGATCGATGAAGTCAATGTGCAGGTTATGATGGAAAAGCTTGGCGGCGGCGGACATATCAATATTGCCGGTGCGCAGGTCAGACGCCCGATGGATGAAGTCGAAGATATGATCAAAGAAATTATAGATGAGATGTATCAGGAGGAAGAAACAAAGAAATGAAAGTAATTTTATTAGAAGACGTAAAAGCCCTGGGAAAAAAAGGACAGATTGTGAATGTCAGTGACGGATATGCAAGAAACATGATCTTACCGAAAAAACTTGGTGTGGAGGCTACTCCGAAGAACCTCAACGATCTGAAACTTCAGAAAGCCAATGCAGAAAAAGTTGCACAGGAAAACCTCGAAGCAGCTCAGGCATTTGCAAAAGACCTCGAAACAAAAGAAATCATTCTGACACTGAAAGTAGGAGAAGGTGGAAGAACCTTTGGTTCTGTTTCCTCCAAAGAAATCTCCGAAGCAGCAAAAACACAGCTTGGTCTCGATATCGACAAGAAGAAGCTGCAGCTTCCGAATCCGATCAGAAATCTTGGTGTGACACAGGTTCCGGTAAAACTTCATCCTAAGGTAACCGGAAGCCTTAAAGTCTGGATCAAAGAAGCATAAGAAATAGGGAGTGGGCACGATGGAAGAAGCACTGATAAAAAGAATACCACCTCACAGTCTGGAGGCCGAACAATCAGTAATTGGTGCCATGCTTCTTGACAGGGATGCCATTCTGGTTGCATCCGAAATTCTGACAAGTGATGATTTTTATCAGAATCAGTACGGAATTATTTTTGACGCGATGGTGGAGCTCTGTAATGAGGGAAAGCCGGTCGATCTGGTTACCCTGCAGAACCGCCTGAAAGAAAAAGATCTGCCACCGGATATCAGCAGCATGGAATATGTCCGTGAGCTGATCGAGGCAGTTCCGACTTCGGCAAACGTAAAATACTATGCCAATATCGTAAGCGAAAAAGCGCTTCTCCGCCGCCTGATCCGGGCAACAGAGGATGTGGCAAATACCTGCTATCTTGAGAAAGAGAGCACAGAGATGATTCTTGAAGAATCTGAGAAAAAGCTTTTCAATATTCTTCAGAGAAGTATCGGCGGAGACTACGTGCCGATTCAGCAGGTCGTCCTGAATGCAATCAATAACATTGAAAAAGCATCAAAATTAAAAGGAAGTGTAACCGGTATTCCAACTGGGTTTATTGATCTGGATTACAAGACATCGGGAATGCATCCGTCGGATCTGGTACTGATAGCAGCACGTCCCTCTATGGGAAAGACGGCATTTGTTTTGAATATTGCACAGTATATGGCATTTCGTAAGGATGTCACGGTAGCAATCTTCAGCCTGGAAATGTCAAAGGAACAGCTGGTGAATCGTCTTTTGGCGATGGAATCCCATGTAGACTCCCAGAATATGCGTACCGGTAATCTGAAAGATGAGGACTGGACAAAGCTTGTAGAGGGTGCGGATATCATCGGACGTTCCAATCTGATCATAGATGACACACCGGGAATCAGTATCGCAGAGATGCGTTCGAAGTGTCGAAAATACAAGTTGGAACACAATCTCGGAATTATCATGATCGACTACCTTCAGTTGATGAGCGGAAGCGGAAAGAGTGATTCCCGTCAGCAGGAAATTTCTGATATTTCCCGTTCGCTTAAGGCACTTGCGAGAGAACTGAGCGTGCCGGTCATTGCGCTTTCGCAGCTGAGCCGTGCTGTAGAGCAGAGACCAGATCACCGTCCAATGCTTTCGGATCTCCGTGAGTCCGGAGCAATTGAGCAGGATGCCGACGTGGTAATGTTTCTATATCGTGATGACTATTATCATAAAGATACCGAGAAGAAAGATATTGCGGAAGTGATTATCGCAAAGCAGAGAAATGGTCCGATTGGTACGATCGAACTGGTATGGCTGCCGCGGTATACGCAGTTTGTAAATATGAAAAAATAGATAATATGTGTTGAATACAGCTATATACCGTGGAATTATACAGTTCCGATGGTGTATGGCTGTTTTTTTGTCGGACTGTTTTCATTGAATTTGAGAAAAATCCTGTCTATAATAAATTGTAGCGAATTTCATAAGGAGGTGTGAAATGGAGACACGTTATACAGTCAGACAGACAGTTGAGATGACTGGCGTTAAGTCCTATGTTCTGCGGTACTGGGAGGAAGAACTGGAGCTTCAGATCCATAGAAATGAACTGGGACACCGTTATTACACTGGATATGATATTCAGCTTTTCCTGAATATAAAAGAACTGAAGAGGCGGGGGCTGCAGCTTCGTGCAATCAAAAAACTGATTCCTCAGATCACGGCATCCATGAGCGGGTTCGCAGAAAGTGGGGCAGTGTTGCTGGAAGGTATTACAGAGGATATATCGGAAGAGGGACAGAGCAGTGCAAAGGAAGGTGCAGATACAAAACAGAGTACAGATACCGCCAAAGCGGAAATATACAATAATGAAAAAATACTGGAATTTCAAACGATTCTTGAGCGGTTGATCGCACAGGAATTACGTTCTCAGAACGAGGATGAGGAGCGGTGCCGTTCACTTGATTTTGCGATACGGAGGCAGCAGATGGCAAGGCGTGAAGCAGCGGCTGCATCCGAAAAAAAAGGAAAAAGCAAACATTGGGATGGCGTGGGGAGAAAATAAAAATGAACAGAAAAAAGCTACGGCAGATGCCGCAGCTTTTTCGTTACCATGAATGAAATTATTCAGCTGGATGGATTGCTTCTGTTGGACAGGCGTCAGCACAAGTTCCACAGTCAAGGCATGCATCAGCATCGATTTCGAAATGCTCTGCACCTTCAGAGATAGCTTCAGCTGGACATTCAGCTGCACAAGTTCCACAGCTTACACATTCGTCAGAAATTACATATGCCATTATTAATATCCTCCTTTTTTCTCGTTAGTACCTTTACAGGTTCTATATCGTTATTCTAATATATATCTATCGGGATTACAAGTATAAATTTGTGAACAAAATTCGATATTTAAGGTTGATTCCTACTAACTTTTATATTATAATGAGAAATATCGGAAAATTTAAGAAATATTTTTTCCGTAAGAAAAGGAGGAAATTATAATGGCAAAAGTTACAAAAGATATGCTGATTGGCCAGTTGATTACTTTAGATCCAAATATCGCACCGATTCTTATGAGAGCAGGTATGCACTGTCTCGGATGTCCGTCTTCACAGATGGAATCACTGGAAGAAGCTGCTATGGTTCATGGAATGGACGCTGATGTACTGGTTCAGCAGATCAATGACTTTCTTGGAGAATAATATTCAACCGATTTTCTAAATGAAAAAGACTGGCGATTGCCAGTCTTTTTGTTGCATTGCATATCGAGGAGGCGCCGGTGGCGCGTCCTCCGCTTTGTCTTGTCTTGGTATTGCATCAATCAGAGCTGTGTAAGCTGCTGTAATGCATTTTCAGAAATCAGTTCTCCGTGTTCTTTAAGATGCGCTTCACCGGCAATCGAAAATGGCCTGCTCTTACCGTACTCGGAAAGAATGTTGCAGACTTTGTTGAACTCCTCAGGGGAGTGATCAGACTGATGGATAACAAGCTGATAACGAGCTTCCCTGCCTTCTTTGTACAGTGTGTTGAGACCAGTAAAGAAATTGTTAAGGCCATGAGCAGCAGCAATGACATCATCAAGCTGGTTAAAGCAGAAAAGACGTGTCAGACTGACATCCGGAGTATCAGAAGAAGCATCCGGAGATTCCTGACTGTCTTTCTGTGTAGTGGGCTGCTTACGGGAAGAGCCGCCTTTCATTTTTGCTTCGCATATTTTCTGGAAAATATCGATGATGTTATCAGCACCGTCAAGCTGAAGCGGTTCAGCCGGTGAATTTTCTTTATATGGTGAAAACTTGGAAAAACGTGTATCCAGTTCATCAGGATCTTCGACTTTGGTTATGATGAGGATGATGCTGTCAAGATTGACCGGGATCGCCTCGATCATCAGCGGAATATTGTCAGCTTCAAAGCCAAACTGCATCTGTGCCTGCTGCATCATATCACGGAAAAGCTTCTTGGCCTTCTCGGAGCCGTAGGCAAGTTCTTTGAGATTGACCTGATGTGTTTCCAGATCCTCACGGGTTAAAGTACAACGGATTTGGTTTTCATTGATTTTTTCTATTTTCATTTTATCACATCCTATTCTTGTTCCCCTGTCTCTGCAATATTATATACCACAACCCTACAGAATGTAAAGAAATACAATTTGCCTGTTTATAAAATATTTAGAAAAAAAGTGGGAATTTTTTGATAAAATGACAAAAACGCTTGCATATATCAAAAATACAGGTATAATAAGCCGTAAGAAAAAATATTTGTGTAGAGGATAGTTGAAAAATATTTTTACAGCAAACCAACACTTACACAATAACACAATTCTTTTTTTACATAAAGTCATTGCCAGATACATGTCCTGCAGCATTCGCGCTGTGGCAGCAAGCAATTTCCCTAAGATTAAGTTCAATTATCGTTCCGGTATTTTTTCTTAAACCTATCAGGTGTTTTCTAAAATCAAAATCACAAGGAAAGGAGGAAAGGACTAAGAAAATATGTCACATGACAAGAAACACAATGATCCCGTAAAGCCTCTGAAGTCAGAGCTGAAGCTTTACCGCAGACAAGGTGTGGAACTTTACCTGGACGGCAGTCCAAGTAAGCCGAAGACGATAGCGAGAGCCTGTATGATCGCAGAAGACGGATGTTATATGCGGGATTATACAGAAGATGAGAACGGACGGATCGCAAGAGTAGATTTTGACCGGATAAAAAACACCTAGGGCATATAGAAAGAGGGGATTTTCTGAACCTGCCTATAAGCAGCTTTCCCTACAATACTTAACCATACATCAGAAAATCCCTTCCTGAAATAGCTTTACAGTTTTGCAGAAGTGTGAAATTTAAAATAAACGACACAAGCCATAAAAAACATGATATAATAAAAAAGTATATGTCAATTTTCAGAAGAAACTGCAGAAAACTCAGAGATTCTCTGAGTCAAAAGGGAGAAACAGATGAAACATGAGACAGAGAAACAAACGAAGAAACAGCAGAAGCCGGTAGTGATTGTGTGTATATTGGTTTTAGTACTGGCAGCTGTTGGGGTGGGAACGCACTTTATCAAAAAGTATATTCCTACGAAAGAACGAATGGACCTGACGGAATATTATGGACAGACGGGCGAGGATGAAATGACCGTTATTCTTGGTACAGATATTATGGAGACTAAGGCGGTAAAATCCGGAGACAGAGTTTATCTCCCTCTGGATATGGTAAATACATATCTGAATCAGAGATATTACTGGGATAGTGCGAATCAGCAGATTCTTTATGCTACACCTTCAGAACTTCAGTATTATCCGGCTTCAGAGAGTGGAGACAGTGAGGTCTGGTTAAAGGCCGGTTCTGTTTATTTGAATCTTGATTTTGTAAAGAAATTTACGGATCTGGATGCATATGTGTATGACAATCCTTCAAGAATTGCGATCCAGCATCAGTTTACATCAGTAAATACTGCAACAGTAAAGAAAGATACCAGTATTCGCTACCGTGGAGGAATCAAATCACCGATTCTGACAGACGTCAGTGAAGGTACGACGCTGATCTATATGGAAGCGTTGGAAGACTGGGCACAGGTAGCGACAACGGATGGTTATATCGGGTATATTCAGAAGGATAAGCTCTCCGACATGGAAAAAAAAGATTTTGAACGTGATTTCCAGAAAGAAGAATACACTTACCTTACTATGGAGGATAAAGTGAATTTAAGCTGGCACCAGGTGACGACACAGGAGGCAAATGCTTATCTTGCTGACAGTATTGCAAATATCAGTGGAGTCAATGTGATCTCTCCTACCTGGTTCTATATTCAGGACACAGCGGGAAATATCGGAAATATCGCGTCAGCGGATTATGTGTCACTGGCACATGAGAAAGGTCTGAAAGTCTGGGGACTGATTGACAACTTTACTGCAGATGTGAGCACGACAGACACACTTTCACAGCTGGCATCCAGACAGAATATCATTCAGCAGCTTGTACAGACAGCTTTATCGGTAGGTCTTGATGGAATTAATGTCGATTTTGAGTCGCTCAGTGAGGATGCAGGACCGCATTTCCTTGAATTTTTGAGAGAACTTTCTATTGAATGTCACAAAAATAATCTGGTGGTTTCCGTGGATAACCCGGTTCCGGAGGATTTTACCAGTCATTATGACAGAAAAGAACAGGGACTTGTAGTGGATTATGTCATCATTATGGGCTATGATGAGCATTATGTTGGCTCTGATGCGGGCTCCGTTGCATCTCTTCCGTGGGTTGAACAGGGTGTACAGGATACAATCGCTGAGGTTACACCGGAGAGAACTATCCTTGCTATTCCGTTTTATACGAGACTCTGGAAAACTACCGGAGGAGCTGTGACCAGTGAAGCAATCGGAATGGATGAGGCGCAGAATGTACTCAGTACAAATGGAGTAGAGGCTGTCTGGGATGGAAGTGTCGGACAGAATTATGCGACTTTCGAGCAGGATAATTCAACGTATCAAATCTGGCTGGAAGATGCACAGTCAATTGCCGAGAAGGTAAAACTGATCCAGAAATATAACCTGGCAGGTGTGGCACAGTGGAAACTCGGATTTGAGAACAGCAGTATCTGGCAGACGATCAGCGACAATCTTCAGGCAGCATCCTGAGAACATCCTGACAGATAAGCAATTTTACAGAAGATAACATACAGAAAAGCACTTTACTTAAAGAAAAAATCCTCAGCATAGATGGCTGGGAAATACTTGAGTAAAGTGCTTTTTGTTTTATAAAAAAATATTCATAAAATCTTTTCTTGCACAGGACTGATAAAAAAGTCCCATAAATGGAAGGAGGCCGGTACTTTCGTACCGGCGCGTATGAAAAAGAAAAATATTTTATAGAAAGCTTTCGCTCTCTACAGTGACTACTATACTAGATAAGTGTGAAAAAAATGTGATGCGATTTTGAATAAATTGTGAAGAAATCAATTTTTTACATCAGAATTTTTTCCAGGTCCCTTTAAAGAAGAGAAGCAACAGTGGGAAAATCTCCAGTCGTCCGGCAAGCATGTCGAAAATCAGAACACATTTGGAGAAATAAGAGAAAGAACTGAAATTTCCCATAGGTCCGACAATCTCAAGTCCGGGACCGATGTTGTTAAGTGTTGCGGTGACTGCGGTAAAGTTGGTAGTCATATCAAAGTTATCCAGTGATATAAGCAGTATGGAAACTGCAAAGATCAGAAGATAAAGGGTCAGATAGATATTTGTGGATCTCAAAATATCATGAGTGATCGTTTTCTGATCCATTTTAATCTTTTTGACAGCATTTGGATGCAGATATAACTGGAACTCTTTTCTTGCAGCTTTACAGAGAATCAGAATACGTGAAACCTTGATTCCACCGCCGGTACTGCCGGCACATGCACCAACAAACATCAGTAGCACAAGAATTGTTTTTGACAGGGCGGGCCATTGATTAAAGTCAGCACTGGAAAAACCGGTTGTGGTGATAATGGATCCGACCTGAAATGCTGCCTGCTGTATGGAAACACCAAGATTCTGGAACAGGTGCATAGTATTAAGTCCGATCACAAGAATTGCAACAGCAATGATTCCGAAGTAGTAACGGACTTCTTCAAATTTAAGTGCCTGTCGGATCTTTTTTGTAAGGATCAGATAATATGCGGAAAAGTTTACGCCGAATAAAATCATAAATATTGTTGTGACAATCTGACAATAGGTGCTGTAACTTCCCATACTGTCATTTTTGATACCAAATCCACCGGTACCTGCAGTGCCGAATGCAATACACAATGTATCGAATAAAGGAATATTTCCAATCAGAAGCAGAACAATCTGAAGGAGCGTCATTCCGATATAGATAGAATACAGAATTTTGGCTGTCTGCTGTACTTTGGGCACCAGTTTACTTACAGAAGGTCCCGGGCTCTCTGCCTTCATCAGATTCATATGATAACCACCTGCAAGTGGCAGCAGGGAGAGCAGAAATACCAGAACGCCCATACCACCGATCCAGTGTGTGAAACTACGCCACATAAGAATACAGTGAGGAAGAACTTCTACATCCGTGAGGATACTGGAACCGGTCGTAGTAAAACCGGAAACAGTTTCAAAAAAAGCATCGATCGGATGCGGAATGGAGTCACTCAGTACAAATGGAACGGATCCAAAGATGCAGAGTGCCAGCCAGCTTAATGCAACTGCAACGCATCCGTCTTTTGTGTAAAATACTTTGTTTTTTGGTTTACGGGCTGTCAGAGGAATACCGACAATGAGGCAGAGTATCATGGAAATCAGGAAAGCAAAGAATTCATGTTCCTGATAAACAAGGGCTGTGATACAGGGAAGCACCATGAAGATTGCCTGAAAGTTACACACCCATCCTACAATATATGCAATTATACGAAAATTCATCGATACACCTCATTTTACGCAAGGATATCGCGAATATCGCGAAGTCCCTTGTGTGTAGTTACAATAATGACATTATCACCAATCTGGATAGAGTCCTGACCTCGTGGAATCCGGACAGTTCCTTCACGGGTAAGGCAGCATACGAGGAGATTTGGCTTGAGATTTAAGTCTGCAAGCGGTATGCCGACAACCGGGGATTCATCACGGATAATAAACTCCAATGCCTCTGCCTGATTATCAAGGACATGATAAAGTGTTTCTACATTACTGCCGATTGTATTCTGCATGGCACGTACATAACGAAGAATAGAATCAGAGGTGATGTATTTAGGATAAATAACACTTCCGATATCAAGATCATCAATGACGTCTTTATATGGAAGACGGTTGACTTTTGCAATCAGTTTTGCCTGTGTCAGGTTCTTGGCCGACAGGGAAAGGAAGATATTTTCTTCATCCATATTAGTAAGTGTGACGAAAGATTCTACAGTGGAGAGCCCCTCTTCAAGAAGCAGGGAACGGTCAGTTCCATCTCCGCAGATGATAGTTGCATCCGGAAGCATTTCACTGAGTTCTTCACAGCGTTCTTTATTTTTGTCGATAATTTTGACGCTGATCTTCAGGTCGGACAAGGTCTTTGCAAGATAGTAGGAAATTGTACCGCCACCAATGATCAGAGTATTTTTGACCTGATGCGTCTTCAGGCCGATTTTTTTGAAAAACTGGGCAGTGTTTTTCGGAGTTGCGATGATAGAAACAAAATCACCATTATGAACCAGATGATCACCACCTGGAATACTTAAGGTCGTTTTGCTTTCGATTGCACAAAAAAGAATATCGCAGCGATACTTGTCTGTAATCTGAGAGATGGACATTCCATCCAGACCAAATTCCGGAAGAACCTTAAACTTCAGAAGCTCTACACGGCCTCTGGAAAATGGATCGATTTTGATTGCGGCCGGGAAACGGAGCAATCGTGAAATTTCTCTGGCAGTTGCCAGTTCAGGATTGATGATCATGGACAGTCCGAGGCGCTCTTTGATGAAACTGATCTCTTTGCTGTAGATCGGATTACGTACACGGGCGATGGTCTGACAGTGACCGGTCTTCTGTGCAATAAGGCAGCAGAGCAGGTTCAGCTCATCAGAAGCAGTTACTGCAATCATGATATCGGCAGTCTTTACACCAGCCTCCATCAGTGTATTGATACTGGCACCGTTGCCGACGATTCCCATTGCATCGATATCCTCAGTAAGATCATTGATAACATCAGAATCAGTGTCGATCAGCGTCAGATCTGTATCTTCTTCCTGCAATTGATCCGCAAGGGTGCGTCCAACTTTTCCACACCCAACAATTATAATATGCATGGTTTCCTCCATAAAATAAAGTACATTTCTATTATAAGCGTTTCCATTATATCACTCTATATGAGGATTTTAAACATATAAAATAGTTTTTGTGTAAAATTTGTGTTATATTAAAACTACAGTTTTGCAAACAAAAAGAGTATGCTGGTTGTATGCAAAAATAACGAAGGGAGCTTTTTATGAGCACAGTTGATGAAACAGTCAGTAAAGTTGATCAGGGACTGCAGGAAATGGGAATTGGCAGTGTAAAAGAAAGCATTAAAGATATTCTGGATTTTAAACAGTATCTGCAGGATCAGATTCCGGCGTTGACCGGATTTTGCATAAAAGTTGTATTATCGATCATTGTATTTTTTGTAGGAAGAAAAATTATCCACTGGCTTCTGAAAATCATGCGGCGTTCGCTGGAACGGGCAAATGTGGATGCAGGTGTTGTGCAGTTTGCATCTTCTGCGGGCAAAGCGATTCTGTATATCCTTCTAATCATCAACATTGCAGTGAGCCTTGGGGTAAAAGAGTCATCAGTAGCGGCTTTACTGGGAACTGCCGGTGTAACAGTTGGTCTGGCACTGCAGGGAGGGCTTGCAAACCTGGCAGGCGGTGTTCTCCTGCTTTTGTTTAAGCCGTTTGTAGTGGGAGATTATATTATTCAGGATCAGTCGAATGGCTGTGAAGGTACGGTTGCAAAGATTGAGATCTGCTATACAACACTTCTCAGTATTGATAACAAGAAAGTTGTAGTTCCGAACGGTACATTGTCCAATAGTACGATCATTAATGTGACGGCGAAAGAGAATCGTAAACTTGAGATCAAAGTAGGAATTTCCTATGAAGCAGATATTCAGAAGGCTAAGACCATTCTGGAAAAAATACTGAAAGACGATCCGGATACAAAGAGTGACAGCCGGGAGATGGTTGTCTTCGTAGATGAACTGGCGGAAAGTGCCGTGATTATGGGGTTGAGAGTGTGGGTTGCCACTGAATCTTACTGGGCAGTAAAATGGCGTCTGAACCAGAAAATAAAAGAAGAATTCGATGCAAATGGAATCGTGATTCCATATAATCAGATGGAAGTCTATGTACATCAGAAATAGAATGTAAACTATGATACGAGAAAATGTAAACCTTTTTGCGATGATAGGTTGACAATGTGGGCATGCTGTGTTAAATTGTTAAAATCAAAACAAAGATCAGATGACAGAAGTCTGTTATCGCGAGGAGGACAAAATGAGTACAGTAGCAGCAACCAGAAGTAAAACTTATGACATTGTATACATTGCCGTTTTTGCAGTGATTATGGCGATTTGTTCCTGGATTTCCATTCCGGCAGCAGTTCCGTTTACATTGCAGACATTTGGTGTTTTTATTGCCGTAGGGATTCTCGGAGGAAAAAGAGGAACACTTTCTGTTCTTGTATTTATCCTTCTTGGAGCCATCGGTGTGCCGGTATTTGCAGGATTTTCCGGTGGAATCGGTGTTCTTGCAGGAACGACCGGTGGGTATATCATCGGATTTCTTTTCTCTGCACTTGTAATGTGGGCAATGGAAAAACTTCCTGGCAAAAAAGCAGTGATGCAGATTGTTTCTATGATCGTAGGACTGATTGTCTGCTATGCATTTGGTACTGCATGGTTTATGATCGTTTACAGCAGAGCAAACGGAGCTGTTGGTCTGGCAACCGTTCTTGGATGGTGCGTGATTCCGTTCATCATTCCGGATATTATCAAGATTGTACTTGCTTATGGACTTTCCAGAAAGCTTCGTAAATTTGTAGCATGATCAGGCTGAGACCTCACCATGGGATGTGTCTGGCGTATTTCGAGGGAAAAGGATACAGTGATGGTTTTACCGGAAATATGCAGCATATGCTGGAGCTTCTGGAGAAAGGCGCAGATGTGGAAATGACCGTTTCCGGTGATGAAATCTGCAAAGCCTGTCCAAATCTTAAAAGTGGTGTATGCTTAAGTGCAGATCTCGTAGAACATTACGATCGGAAAGTGCTGGAGTATTGTGGATTAAAAGAAAGAGAAAATCTGAGTTTCCGGGATTTTGTGGATAACGTTCAGAAGAACATTATCGAGACCGGGAAACGTGTGGAAATCTGTGGCGGCTGTCAGTGGAATGAGATATGCAGCCGGAAAGAAAGCAGATGGAAATAAGTATGAAATTAGAAACGTGCCATACAGTCATAGTACTGTGTGGCACGTTTTTGGTTCGGCTTTAGCCTGTTCAAAATGTCTACGCAGCGTGTAGGCATGCCCTTTTAAGGGCGGCGACGAGTCAAGCGCAATGTGGCTGGAGCAAAGCGAAAGCCAGCGCTTTGAGACGCTGGCCTAGCATTAAAGGCTTATAGCCGTCCTACGAGCCACCCGTTTCACGGGTGGGGGCGACTGTTGCAGCATATTATCAGGATAACACATATGACAAGGATTGTGAAACCCAGACTTTTTATTCAGAAAATAAATGCGAGAAATGCACAATCAATATGCTTAGACTGCGCTTGTGTTAGGACAAGTCACCTTCAAAAGCCAACTAGAATGACCAACATGAAAGAAATCCTCGTTCAAGTCCACAAAAACACCAGTCTCTGATAACCTAACCAGCGGAAGCTGAGATTCTGGTCCATCAAATTTTGGAATTCAGATGACTTATATACATGTTACGAAAATCATAGGTAACTAAATTTTGAAATTCAGATGACTCCGACAGAATCTACTAATATTCAAGTCAACTTAATTAACAATTTAGGATGCCTCAGACGAGAGTTAGTGAAATCAAAGGTAACTAACTCCCTTTATTCACGCTGACAACTGATGGAGCACTGGATGACCAGGTAACTTTACGCGAAGTACCTTTGAGTTTCAGTTGCTTTGATGTCTTAGTATAAACTGATAATTTGATATTACTCAGTTTAGGCTTTTCTACTTTGATTTTGTAAGTCCATGTTACATCTGAGGTTTTTGCTGTAATAGTGGCATTTCCCTTTGCTTTTGTAGTAACTTTTCCAGTGGAGTTTACGGCAGCTACTTTGGGATTACTGCCTTTGAAGGTCATTTTTACAGGTGTTTTAATGGTTGTCTTTTGTCCGACTACCATCAAGAAGCAGGGAAAGTATCTTTGATTTCTTTTTCATAAAACATTCCTCCTTAGTGTATTTTCTTAATTATACTACGGATTCTCATTTATGCACACTGGCCTTTTTTATTTCATAAAATATAAGGAAACAACTTTTTCACCAGAAAGGATTGTTCATGGAAAATTATCAGATGCGCCGTGGCTGCGGTCGACCATATAATACAACCTGCGGCATGGGAAATCAAAGAGAAATGTCCTGTACCCGCCGGACCCTGACTGAGAAGCCGGCAGTTTCCGGAAAGGAAATGTATACACACGTTGATCATATGGAACCTGCAATGGCATATGTTCCTTATCAGGATTTTACGACGACGTATGATCTGAGTTATGCCCTGAAAGTGGGAACTGTTTTCCCGCAGTTGTGCAAACCGTTTTGTGGAAAGAGAGGTAAGCAGAAATGATGTATCGAAATCAGTGCACACCTCGTGAGAATCTGTTGAACCGGATTAATGAAGTCAGCTTTGCTGTCAATGACATCCTTCTTTATCTTGATACCCATCCGAAATGCAAAGAAGGGCTCGCTTTTTATCAGGAATGCGATAAAGAGCGGCAGAAACTTATGAAAGAATATGCGCAGTGTTATGGTCCTCTGACTGTTGATGATGCGTTGGAGTCCGGCGGCGATACATGGAAATGGGTGGAACAGCCGTTTCCGTGGGAAGTGGAAGGAGGTTGCAGATAGTTTATGTGGAATTATGAAAAAAGACTCCAATACCCAGTCAATATAAAGACACCGAATGCAAAAATTGCGCAGTTTATCATGAGTCAGTATGGTGGCCCGGACGGTGAGATCGGTGCGTCCATGCGTTACCTCTCCCAGCGTTTTACGATGCCTAACCGAACAGCCGTTGCTGTCCTGAATGATGTCGGTACGGAAGAACTGGCGCATCTGGAAATGGTTTCCACGATCGTTCATCAGCTTACCCGAGGATTGTCCATGGAGGAAATCGAAAAGAGTGGTTTCGGACCGTACTATATTGATCATACGGTTGGTGTGTGGCCGCAGGCTGCCGGAGGAGTTCCATTCAATGCCTGTGAATTCCAGAGCAAAGGAGATCCTATCACGGATTTGTTTGAAGATCTTGCCGCAGAACAAAAAGCACGTGCAACTTATGACAACATCCTTCGTGTAGTACGTGACATTCCGGAAGTTGCAGATCCTATCCGATTCCTGAGAGCTCGTGAAATCGTGCATTTCCAGCGGTTCGGTGAAGCACTCCGTTCTGTACAGGAACAGCTTGATGAAAAGAATTTCTATGCTTTCAATCCGAGCTTTGACTGCCCGTGCGAAGCATCCTGTAAAAATTCCTGAATCAGAGAATATGCTCATGGCACTGCTTCAATACACACGCAAAAAATTCAGCTCCCCAATGGCGGGGAGCTGTTTTCACGCTTATACAGATAATTTACTCAATTACATAAGCATTTACGATTTCACCATAATATGCCACATGTGTATCTTTGTTTGAACCGGTAAACAAACTGTCTACATCCTGCGGATAAAATTTTGCTTTGTTTTCTTCGGTCATTGCATTCATATCCTGTGCCTGTTTGTAGACAACTTTACATTCAAGTGTCAATGGAAGTTCTTTTACTCCCGGAACAGAAGTCATTTCCGGCTCTTCATAAGTCAGACCAATTTCTTTTGCTTTATCAATGTCTCTCCCTGATTTGGAACCGCAGAAGCCGAGGATTTTTTTCGCACTGTCATCAATAGGAATGCTGACTGTAAATTCGCCAGTCTTTTCAATGAGACTTCTTGTGAAACGGTTTTCTCTGATAAAGGTAACAAAAATCGGTTTTCCCCATTCGATTCCAATCATTCCCCATGAGATAGTCATGGAATTTACTTTATCATCAGCTTTACCAGTAATGAGTACTCCTGATTTTACCCCTTTCAGAATTTCTCCCATATGTTCATAAACATCTATTGTTTTCTTCATTTTGGATTTCCTCCTGTTTCATATCAATATTCTTCATCTTAAAATAAAAAAATGAAATTCGCAAGTATTTTATGCTTTATCCATTTCACAATCCAATGTATAATAGAAACAATACATATCAAAGGAGTCTTCATTATGTCTTCAGTAAAAACCAAAAATCTGACACCGCTTTATGCATTTATCCAGGGACTGTACTGGATGAATTTTGCGGCGATCATGGGATATTCCGGATTTTATCTTCTCGGAAGCGGATTTTCCAATACAGAGATCGGCATCATCATTGCGATTGCAGGTATCCTGTCAGCAGTTCTTCAGCCGGTGCTGGCCAGTTATGCAGACCGTCCGGAAAGCCCTTCCCTGAAAAAATTCCTGCAGTTACTGCTGGTGTTGCAGCTGATTCTCGGAATTTCCCTTCTTTTCTGCAAATCAATATTGCTGACCGGAGTTGTCTATGGTTGCGGTGTGACCCTGCTTCAGCTTCTGACCCCGTTTATCAATTCTCTTGGAATGGAAAGTATCAATCAGGGACATAATCTTAATTTTGGTATTGCCCGCGGGATGGGTTCGGTAGCTTATGCAGCACTTTCCTATGTCCTTGGAATTATTACATCACGCACCGGAATTACAGCAGTACCGGTATGCATCATGATTGTTACACTTGTACTGATGGGCTGTCTGGCACTGTTTCCATTTACAAAAAGCAGCTCAGTGCCGACAGGGGACAACAGTAAAAAACAAACATCAAATCCGTTACAGTTTTTACGTAAATACAAACGCTTCACAATAGTACTTGTCGGATGTATCCTGATTTATCTCGGACATGTTCTTCTGAACAGTTTTACTTTCCAGATTGTTCAGAGTAAAGGCGGCGGCAGTTCAGAAATGGGAACCGCAACTGCAATTGCAGCAATGTCCGAACTTCCGACCTTATTTCTGTTTGGTTATATGCTGAAAAAAGCACGTTGTGATATCTGGTTCCGTCTGACAGGTATTTTCTTCACACTGAAATCACTTGGTTCACTGCTTGCACCAAATATGACAGTATTTTACGGTATCCAGATTTTCCAGATGCTGGGATGGGGGCTGATGGCAGCGGCATCGGTCTACTATGTAAATTCCATTATGGATGCAGAAGATGCAATCAAAGGACAGGCATATATCACGATGACTTACACACTTGGCAGTGTAATCGGAGCTTTCCTCGGCGGTGCGCTGATCGATTTCTCCGGTGTCAATACTATGCTCCTGTTTGCAACGATTTCTGCAGCAGTTGGAGCAGTGATTATTTTCTTTAGCGCAGAGAAGACAGCATAGGAAAGGACACCCCACATGGCAACTCTGACCCTAACTATATTCTGTATTTTGCTTATTATATGTATCGCAACCAATCATTTTATTTTATATGCGCTCTTTGCGGGGCTGGTTTTGTTTAGCTTCTACAGCCGAAAACAGGGCTATACATGGAAATCTATAGGGAAGATGATATTGCAGGGGATCAAAAAAGTCAGAAATATCCTGTTTACATTTATTCTGATCGGGATGCTGACGGCGCTCTGGCGTCAGGCAGGGACGATTCCTGCAATCATCTGTTATACGATTCATCTGATAAAACCATCTACTTTTCTTCTTATGACGTTTCTTTTGAATTGCCTTGTTTCTGTGCTGACGGGGACTTCTTTCGGAACCGCGGCAACGATGGGCGTTGTCTGTGCGACAATCGCGTCAACACTTGGTATCCGTCCGTGGATGGCAGGCGGGGCAATCTTGTCCGGCATTTATTTTGGAGACCGCTGTTCACCGGTATCAACGAGCGCACTTCTTGTCTCTGAACTGACGGGAACCAATGTTTACCGAAATATCAGAAATATGATACGAAGTGGGGCGGTACCGTTTATCGTGACAGCGCTTATTTATTTCTGTGTCAGCAGGAACCTTCATGGCACAGCAGAAGTGCCGGATCTTGTAAAAATTTTTGGAAACGAATTTCAGATTGGCTGGATCACATTGCTTCCGGCAGTTGTGATTCTGGTATTGTCGGTAATGCAGGCCGGAGTAAAAATTTCGATGATCGCGAGTATTCTTACAGCGATACCGATCTGCATCTGGTTTCAGGGAATTCCGGTAAAAAATCTTTCGATGCTGATTTTGACCGGCTTTCATTCCGCAGATTCTGCGGTGACATCTATGCTGGATGGTGGAGGAATTTCTTCTATGGTAAAGGTAGGCGCGATAGTCTGCATTTCATCATCCTATTCCGGTATCTTTCAGGAAACCGGTATTCTGGATGGCATTCAAAAAATGGTCATCGCACTTGCAGACAAGACGAAACCATATCTGGCAGTATTTGTGACGGCAGTTCTGACCGGCGTTGTGGCATGTAACCAGACATTGTCGATTATTTTGACGGATCAGTTGTGCAGCAGAACCGAAGCAGATAAAGAAAAATTCGCCAACTATCTGGAGGACAGCGCAGTGGTCATAGCACCGCTTATACCATGGTCAATTGCAGGCGCTGTGCCACTGGCAGCAGTAGGCGCACCGGAGAGCAGCGTACTGTTTGCATTGTTTTTATACCTGCTGCCTCTGTGGGACTTATTGATAAAAAAATAACCGGAACTATTGTAAAGTTGAAAAAATAGTGGTATTCTGTAGGAAATTGAATAATAAAACAACAGGTGCAGATGATTTTTATAAGAAATCACAAGTTAAAAGGGAAACAGGTGTAAGTCCTGTACGATCTCGTCACTGTAAACAGGGAATGTAAAGTCATGCGTGGATGCGCAGCCACTGGAGAACCGGGAAGGCGACTTTTTATGTGTTGATCTGTAAGTCAGGAAACCTGCCTGCTGTTGGTACGGGGATTTTTTAATTCCGGATCACGAGTAATTGGTTGTACCATAATCCAGAAACTCTTAGCCCGGTGCAGGAGTTTTTTTGTGTAAAAAATACATAAAACTATCCACCGGACTATCAGCCGTACTTTGTTATTCATTTTAATTTTCATGAAAACCACAAGTACAGGAGGAAACAAACATGAAAAACAAAACTGTAAAAGCACTGGCACTGGCTATGGCTGTAGCAACAGTCACAATGATGGGATCTGCAAGCATTTATGCTTCTGATGACACTGCAGAGGCAGCAACAGAGGAAACAGCAGATACAGAAGAAGACGCAGATGCTGCAGATACAGAAGAAGACGCAGATGCTGCTGACACAGAAGAAGCATCCGATGATGACCAGGCAGCAGCAGACGAAGTTGCAGCACTGATCGACAAGATCTATGTTCAGGAAAGAAACGACACAACTGACGAAGACTGCAAAGCTGCAAAAGAAGCATGGGACAAACTGACAGATGCTCAGAAAGAACTGGTTGAAGGCGAAGAAGCAAGCCCGGAATATTTCGGTGCAGATACAGGTGATGCATCCAAGGATGATCCACGTAATCAGGATGAAATCGGTGAGAATGAGCTTCTCGTTGTAAGTTTTGGTACTTCTTTCAATGACAGCCGTGCACAGGATATCAAAGGAATCGAAGACAAACTTCAGGAAGCATATCCGGACTGGTCTGTAAGACGTGCATTTACAGCACAGATCATCATCAACCATGTAGAGGCAAGAGATGATGAAGTGATTGATAACATGCAGCAGGCACTTGATCGTGCAGTTGCTAACGGAGTTAAAAATCTTGTTGTTCAGCCTACACATCTGATGCATGGTGCTGAATACGATGAAATGACCGAAGCAATCGATGGATACAAAGATAAATTCGAATCTGTAGCAATCGCAGAGCCAATGCTTGGTGAAGTAGGCGATGATGCGACTGTTATCAACGATGACAAGAAAGCAGTTGCACAGGCTATCACAGATGAAGCCTGCAAGATCGCAGGATATGACAGCATGGAAGCTGCAGCAGAAGACGGAACAGCATTCGTATTCATGGGACATGGTACTTCCCATACAGCAAATGTAACATACGACCAGATGCAGACACAGATGGATGACCTTGGATTCACAAACGCTTTCATCGGTACTGTAGAAGGTGAGCCGGAAGATACAGAATGCCAGGCTGTTATTGCAAAAGTTAAAGACGCAGGATTCAAGAAAGTTGTTCTTCGTCCGCTGATGGTTGTTGCCGGTGATCATGCAAACAATGATATGGCTGGTGATGATGAAGATTCCTGGAAATCCCAGTTCGAAGCATCAGGTGCTTTTGACAGCATTGACTGCCAGATTGAAGGACTTGGAAGAATTGAAGCAGTAGAAGATCTGTATGTAGAGCATACAAAAGCTGCAATTGATTCCCTTGGAGCAGATGCTGAAGCAGCAACAGATGATGCTGAAGCAGAAGCAACAGACGACACAGCAGCAGATGATGCAGCAGAAACAACAGAAGAAGCTGCAGAATAATAAAATAATACATGATTTGTATCTAAGATAACGGGGGCTGCCCGGGAGGATTCAGGTCCTTCCGGGCATTTCCTGTAAAACAGGAGGATTTTATATTATGAAACGTTCAGTGGCAATGATGGCATGTGTATTAAGTGGAGCACTTATGATCGGCAGTTACAGCCCGGTTTTGGCAGAAGGAGCGAAGGCAGTTTCTGCAAAATCCGCAGAGCAGGAAACTACAGAAGAGACAAAAACAGACGAATCATCAGAAAGTGCCAAAGCAGACGATACTGCAAAAGGTGATGTCCTGGAAGATGGTGTCTACACAGCAGAGTTTGATACCGACAGCTCCATGTTCCATGTAAATGAAGCAAACGACGGAAAAGGTGAACTGACTGTCAAAGATGGCAAAATGACCATTCATGTAAGTCTGAATTCCAAAAAAATCGTAAATCTCTTTGTTGGAACGGCAGAAGATGCTCAGAAAGACGGTGCAGAGATTCTTGAGCCAACGACAGATACGGTTACCTACAGTGACGGAATGACAGATGAAGTTTACGGATTTGACATTCCGGTACCTGCGATTGATGAAGAATTTGACGTTGCCCTGATCGGAACAAAAGATAAATGGTATGACCATAAAGTAAAAGTTACAAATCCGGAAAAAAAATCAGATGCTTCAGTTGAAACAACAGAGGATACAAAAAAAGTAACTGCTGAGGATCTGAAGCTGAAAGATGGCGACTATACCGCAGAAGTAAAGATGGAAGGTGGCTCAGGCAAAGCATCTGTAACATCACCGGCGAAATTTACTGTCAAAGATGGTGAGGTAACTGCATCTGTAGAGTGGAGCAGTCCGTACTACGATTATATGCTGATCGGTGATGAAAAATATGAGCCGGTTAATGAGGATGGCAATTCTGTATTTGAAATTCCGGTAGACGGATTTGACTATCCAATGGAAGTAGTTGCAGATACGGTTGCTATGAGCACTCCTCATGAAATCGAATATACGTTACAGTTTGATTCCGCAAGTATTAAAGAGGCAGATAAATAAAAATGAAAAATAAGTTACGTATGTTTTTATGTGCGGTTTTAAGTACTTCGCTTCTGTTGTCTGCACCTGTTCTGATACAGGCAGCAGATGCGCAGGAAACAACAGAAGATACAGAAACAAAACAGGACCTTGCAGGGCTGAAATATGACCACAGTCTGGAACTTCAGTATGCAGATCAGTTTTCAGTAGATTATTATGAAGGCGGTTATGCGTTGATCACGATTGAGGGTGACGGGCAGTTTCTCCTCGTACCGGAGGGGAAGGAAGCACCGGATGGGCTGGACAGTGACATTGCTGTAATCAGACAGCCGCTTCAGAATATTTATCTGGTGGCAACGTCGGCAATGGACCTTTTTGTCTCATTGGACGGACTTGACAGCATCAGTCTTTCTGGAACAAATGCAGATGGCTGGTATATTGACGAGGCAAAAAAGGCACTGGAAGATGGCAGTATTTCTTTTGCAGGAAAATACAGTGCACCGGATTATGAACTGATTTTATCAAAAGGCTGTGATCTTGCAATTGAGTCCACAATGATCTATCACAAACCGGAGGTAAAAGAAAAACTGGAACAGTTTGGAATTCCTGTTCTGGTAGAGCATTCCAGTTATGAAAGTCACCCGCTCGGACGTACAGAATGGCTGAAACTATATGGTGTTCTTCTGGGAAAAGAAGATCTGGCGGATAAGCTTTTTCAGGAACAGGTAGATAAGCTGAAAGCAATCGAAGACAGTGAATCGACCGGAAAAACAGTGGCTTTCTTCTATATTAATTCTGTTGGTGCTGCCAATGTCCGTAAATCCGGGGACTACGTATCTAAAATGATCGAGCTTGCCGGTGGAAAATATATCTTTGATGATCTGGGGGCGGAGGAAGACAATTCCCTGTCCACGATGAACATGCAGATGGAAGAGTTTTATGCCGGTGCCAAAGATGCCGATTATATTATCTACAACAGTACCATTGACGGAGAGCTGACGGACATCAGCCAGCTCCTCGAAAAAAGCTCCCTGCTGGCGGATTTTAAGGCTGTCAAAGATGGGAATGTCTGGTGTACCAATCAGAATCTGTTTCAGGAGACGATGGAACTCGGTACTATGATCGAGGATATTCATACGATGCTGACATCAGATGATCCGGATCTGGATACGCTGACGTATATGCATAAGCTGAAATAAAGAGAGGAACGTAACATGCGGAAGAAATTACATTTCAGATACTGGCTGTCTTTTACAGTCTTGATCATTCTTTTGCTGGTCCTGGTATTCTGGAATATCAATTCGGGAAGCATTCCGATATCGTTAAAAGATGTTTTTCGGATTTTATTCCAAAAAGAAGGAAATCAGACCGCCTATAATATTGTATGGGAAATCCGGCTTCCGAGAATACTGGCAGCAGTCATACTTGGAGGTGCACTTTCTGTATCAGGTTTTCTTCTGCAGACCTTTTTTGGAAACCCGATTGCGGGACCTTTTGTACTTGGTATTTCTTCCGGGGCAAAACTGGTTGTTGCACTTACGATGATCTATCTTCTTGGAAAATCTATGGTTGCCACATCCGGAGTCATGATCATTGCGGCATTTATCGGTTCTTTGATTTCTATGGGATTTGTTCTTCTGATCTCAAGGAAAGTAAAGCAGATGTCCATGTTGGTAGTAAGTGGCATTATGATTGGATATATCTGTTCAGCTGTGACAGATTTTGCAGTCACTTTTGCAGACGATTCCAACATTGTAAATCTTCATAACTGGTCACTTGGAAGTTTTTCCGGTACAAGCTGGGATAATGTTTCTGTGATGGCAGTTGTGGTGTTTGTTGCATTGTTTATCACATTTCTGATGTCAAAACCGATCAGTGCTTATCAGTTGGGAGAAGGCTACGCACAGAATATGGGTGTCAATATCAAGGCCTTTCGTGTTGCGCTGATTTTGTTATCCAGTGTTCTGTCAGCCTGTGTGACTGCTTTTGCAGGTCCGATTTCCTTTGTGGGTATTGCCGTACCGCATCTTGTAAAGAGTCTGATGAAAACATCAAGACCATTGTTGATCATACCGGGATGTTTCCTTGGCGGTGCTGTATTCTGTCTGTTCTGTGATCTGATTGCAAGGACAGCGTTTGCACCGACAGAACTCAGCATCAGTTCTGTGACCGCAGTGTTTGGTGCTCCGGTAGTTATTTATATTATGATACGAAGAAAGAGGATGGCCTGATGGGAGAATATTTTGTTCATTCTGAGCAGATGACAGTGGGATATGATGGAAAACCACTGATCAAAGATATAGAGATCCGGTTAAATCGTGGTGAGATTCTGACTCTGATCGGACCGAACGGTGCCGGAAAGTCTACGATTCTAAAGAGTCTGACGAGACAGTTAAAACTGATCAGCGGAACGGTTTATCTCGATCAGGAACTGATGAGCCATATGTCAGGAAAAGAGGTCGCACGTAAGCTTGCGGTTGTGACGACAGAGCGTATACGTCCGGAGCTGATGACCTGTGAGGATATCGTGGCAACAGGGCGGTACCCATATACCGGAACACTTGGAATCCTTTCGAAGGAAGACTGGGAAAAAGTGCATAACGCAATGGAAATGGTGCATGCGCTTGAATTTAAAGACCGTGATTTCACTGCAATCAGCGACGGGCAGAGACAGCGAATCCTGCTTGCGAGAGCAATCTGTCAGGAACCGGAGATCATCGTTCTGGATGAGCCGACATCTTTTCTGGATATCCGTCATAAGCTGGAACTTCTTTCTATATTAAAGAAGATGGTTCTGGAGCATCATACGGCTGTATTGATGTCTCTTCATGAACTGGATCTGGCACAGAAGATTTCAGATTATGTGATCTGCGTGCATGGAGACCAGATTGAAAAATACGGAACACCGGAGGAGATTTTTACTTCAGAATATATCCATCATCTCTACGGAATTACGACAGGCAGTTATAATGCTTCATTCGGATGTCTGGAAATGAGCGCACCGGAGGGGAAACCGCAGGTATTTGTAATCGGTGGAAATGGTATGGGAATACCGACATATCGCAGACTGCAGCGTGCAGGAATACCGTTTGCGGCAGGTATCATTCATAAAAATGATGTGGATTATGAAGTCGCGAAAGCGCTGGCGGCAGAAGTGATCTGTGAAGAAGCTTTTGAAAAGATTACAGAAGAAAATCTGGTGAAAGCGCAGAATCTCATGGATCGTTGTGGAGAAGTCATCTGCTGTGTGGATAAATTCGGGCCGATGAATGAAGGAAATCGAAAACTTGTGGAAAAAGCGCGGCAGGACGGAAAACTAAAGTCCTTTTGATTCAAAACTTGTCAGAATTGCATCAATCGTCCGGTGCAGATAAGGACGATATTCGGTAAGTGAAACCGGCTGCTGATAAAGAATACAGCTGTAGCAGGTGGAGCTTGCAAGCTCAATAACAGAGAAAAGCATCAGATCAGGATGGTCGTAAGTACGGCCATCTTTTTTTATTAATTCAAGATACTGCTGATAAAACTGCTGATCACTGTCCGGCATCTTATCATCGAGAGCCGCCTGAAAAACGCCCCATGAAAGATTCTTGGAGATAAAAACAAGAAGGGCATAATCCTGCTCGAGACTGTCCAGAATAAAATCAACCATAAAATGAAGCTGGTTGTCAAATCCTGAAATCTCATGTTCAAGAACCGACTGATAGGCTTGGTAAAAAAGTTCTTTTGTTTTATAGGAAACTAATTTGTTCCTGATATCATATTTATCTTTAAAATACAGATAGAAGGTTCCTTTGGCGACACCGGCTTTATCTGCGATATCTGAGATCGTAGTTTTGTTTGTGCCCTTTGTGGTAAAAAGCTCAAATGCAGTGTTAAACAGAGCATCTTTTTTCTGTTTTTTATTTGACTCTACTTTTCCCATCAGAAAACCTCCCTCTAAATTACGAAAAACAACTTCGTTGTTTATTATAGTCAAAACTGACCAAAAGTCAATATTACAAAAAATACAAAAGAATTTTTGGACACATTGGTCAAAACGTATATTGACTAATGGTCAGTTTTGGTATATAACTCTGTATGAATAAAAAGTGACTAATAGTCATAAATGAGAAAGATAGTCAATAAGGAGGACATGATGATTAAGGTTGGAAAATGGATTGCGAAGCATAAAGTCCTGATCGTAATAATCAGTATGCTTCTGCTGATACCATCATTCCTGGGAATGGCAGCAACGAGAGTCAACTACGATATTTTAAGTTATCTGCCGGATTCTCTGGAGACAGTAGAAGGTCAGGACATCATGGTGGATGAATTTGGAATGGGTGCATTCTCTATGGTAGTCGTAGAAAATATGGACCTGAAAGACGTAGCCGCATTAAAAGAAAAATTTCAGGATGTGGATCACGTAAAAGATGTGCTTTGGTATGACAGTGTTGCAGATTTGAGCATTCCGATAAGTATGATCCCGGACAAATTCAAAGATGCATTCTTCACTGGAGATGCAACGATGATGATCGCACTGTTTGATAATACGACATCTTCTGATGCTGCGATGGAAGCAGTTACAGATATGCGTAAGATTACAAATGAGCAGTGCTACATCAGTGGTATGTCAGGTGTCGTAACCGACATCAAGAACATTGCCCTGGAAGAGATGCCGATTTACGTTGTGATTGCTGCGTGTCTTTCACTTCTGGTTCTACTTCTTGCGATGGATTCACTGGTAATTCCGGTATTGTTCCTGATCAGCGTAGGCCTTGCGGTTGTATATAACCTCGGAAGCAATATTTTCTTCGGTCAGGTATGCTACATTACAAAATCACTGACAGCAGTGCTTCAGCTCGGTGTAACAATGGACTATTCCATTTTCCTTTTGAACTCCTTTGAAGCTTATAAGAAGAAATACGATGAAAAAGAACGTGCGATGGCACATGCGATCGGAGATACATTCAAATCTGTAGCAGGAAGTTCTGTTACAACAATTGCCGGTTTCCTTGCACTCTGTGTTATGACATTTGCACTCGGACGTGACATGGGTATCGTTATGGCAAAAGGTGTTGTCATCGGTGTTATCTGCTGTGTTACTGTTCTCCCGGCAATGATCCTTGTATTTGACGGAGCAATCGAGAAGACAAAACACAAAGCACTGATCCCGAGTCTTGATAAAGCTTCCGGATTTATTACAAAACATTACAAAGTATGGCTGATTATTTTCCTTGTACTTCTGTATCCTGCAATTTACGGAAACAACCATACACAGATTTATTACAACATCGACAAATCTCTTCCTTCCACACTGGCAAGTAATGTTGCCAATGATAAACTGAAAGAAGACTTCGATATGAGTACCGTACATATGGTGCTTCTGAAAAACGGACTGGACAGCAAACAGAAGACACAGATGCTTGACAAAATTGATAAAGTTGACGGAGTGAAATGGTCACTGGGTATGAACTCCCTGATCGGACCGACTTTCCCGGAATCCATGATTCCGTCAAATATTAAGGAAATGCTTGAATCCGATAATTATGAAGTGCAGTTTGTATGCTCTGAATACTCATCAGCAACAGATGAATGTAACGCACAGCTTGACAAGATTCAGGAGATCGTCAAATCCTACAGTCCGGAATCTATGGTCATTGGTGAAGCTCCATTGATGAAAGACCTTCAGGATACGACAGATGTAGACCTTCAGAGAGTAAATATCCTCTCCATGGCAGCAATCTTTGTGATCATCCTGTTTGTATTCAAATCAATCTCACTGCCTTTCATCCTTCTGGCAGTTATTGAGTTTGCGATTTTTGTAAACATGGCAATTCCTTATTATCAGGGAGTTACACTGCCATTCGTGGCAAGTATCGTTATCGGTGCGATCCAGCTTGGAGCAACTGTTGACTATGCGATTCTGATGACAAGTAATTACCAGAAACAGAGGCACCTCGGGAAGACAAAGAAAGAATCGATTTCCATTGCACATAAATTCTCTATGAAGTCAATTATTGTCAGTGGATGCAGTTTCTTTGCCGCAACATTCGGTGTTGCCCTTTATTCACAGGTTGATATGATCGGTTCCATCTGTACCCTTCTTGCAAGAGGTGCGGTGATCAGTACGATCGTAGTATTGCTGATTCTGCCGGCAATGTTTATGGTATTTGACCCGATCATTGTTCATACATCCAAAGGATTTTTACCGGATAAGAAATAACAAAACACGTACATGATGATTGAAACATATAAATGAAGCCAATGGCTGGAAAAGGAGTCGTAGAACATGAACAGAAACAGAAAAAAAGTAGTGGCAGCTTCTGTGGCAGTAGGAATGACAATGGTAATGGGTGTGAGCCCGGTACTTGCGGCAGATACAGATATTTCAAAAGAAGAGACCGTATATGTAAATGCGGCAGCAGACGGAACACCGGAAGATATTACAGTATCCGACTGGCTGAAAAACTCTGCATCAGCAGGAGATTTAAGTGATGAATCTGATCTGAAAGATATCAAGAATGTCAAAGGTGATGAGACTTTTGAACAGGATGGTTCCAATCTGACATGGAATACAGAGGACAAAGATATCTATTATCAGGGAACTACGAATAAAGATCTTCCTGTATCTATGGAAATCAAGTATTATCTGGACGGTGTGCAGGTAAGTCCGAGTGATCTCGGCGGCAAGAGCGGTCACTTAAAGATTGAAGTAAACTACACAAATAAAGTTAAGAACAAAACAAAAGTAGGAAAGAAAACAACCGATGTATATGCGCCGTTTGTTATGGCAACAGCCATGATTCTTCCTACCGACAATTTTACAAATGTTACGATCGACAATGGTAAGGTTCTTTCCGACGGACAGAGAAACATCGCAATCGGTGTCGGAATGCCGGGACTGGCAGACAGCCTTGATCTCAAGAGCATTGATGAAGATATTGATCTGGATATCCCGGAAGGATTTACAATGGAAGCAGATGTTACAGATTTCAGCATGAGTTCTACCTTTACATTTGCTCTGACAGATCTTCTTAATTCTCTTGATCTGGATGATGTAGACGGACTGGATGACCTGAAAGATTCTATGGATGATCTGACTGATGCAGCAACTAAGCTGGTTGATGGAAGCAAAGAACTTTCTGACGGTGCATCTACCCTCGATGAAAAATATCAGGAATTTGATTCCGGTATCGGAACACTGTCAAGCGGCGTCAGCACACTGTCAAGTGGTGCATCAACACTCAACAGTGGCGTATCTTCTTATACATCAGGAGCTGATACTCTGGCAGGTGGTGTAAAACAGTATGTTGCAGGAGCAGATACATTGACAAGTGGTGTGAGTCAGTATGTAGCAGGAAGCAATACCCTGACTTCCGGTGTAAAAACTTATGTAGATGGAGCAGCTGCTCTTCAGAAAGGAATTCAGACATTAAAGAATGGTCTTGCCAAAGAGTTCACACCGGGAATGAATGATCTGGTAAAAGGCACGGATGAATTAAATACAAAGGTTTCCGGACTGGTCGAAAAATTGGCTGGAAGTTTAGAGACTTTACCGCAGGATTTAAGTGATATCATTACATTTGCACAGAGTACACAGAGCTTTGCAAAAAGTACAGGCGATTTGGCAAATGGATTACTTAATTCTTATATGCCGGGAGTAAAAAGGGCGAAAGATAATACAGATGCCCTGAAAAAGCTGGTTGACAGTATGGTTACAGGTGGCAGCAGTTCTCCGGCAGCAGGTACACAGCAGATTGAAGATGGTCTTGCAACTGCACAGGCAGCAGCAAACTCTGTATCAGCTGTAGCAGGAACTTCTGCAGCAGATCAGTTAAACGCAGCAGCAAGTGCAGTCAGTGTGGCAGCAGGAACCGGCGATGCTCTTCAGGGAGATGCAGGTACGATCTCAGCAGGTCTGGACAGTGCAAGCTCCGCAATTGATATCTTAAGCAGTATTGATACTTCTTCCATGGATGAAGCAACAGCAGCTGCTGTAAACAGTGCAGTACAGAGTGCAATCGGTGCAATTTCCGGTGGTGTGGCTACCGCACAGGGCGGTGTGGCAAGTCTGGAAGCACATGCCGGTCAGGTTTCCGGACTGAATGAGCAGGCAGCAGCCGTACAGGAGGCAGCAGGAGCAGTCAGCTCACAGAGTGAACAGGCTGCCGCAGTTGGTGATGCCGCAGCACAGCTTCAGAGCGGTTTGTCTCAGATTGAAAGCGGTCTTGCAACACTGAATGCGGATGATACACAGAAACAGAATGATGAACAGACAGCAGCAAATCTGGCGACAATCAAGGCGAATCTAGATAAAATTGATGCAGGTCTTACCACGTTAGTTGAAGGTGAAAATGCGCAGAAACTGGCAGCAGGAGCACAGAAACTGCAGGCGATGGGAACAGTCGGAAGTAAGGAACAGCCATCTCTGGAGGCTGCGGCCGGTGCAGTAGCGACGAAGGTTGGGGCACTTGCAAAAGAGCTTCCGGACATTCTGGGAGAAAACAATAAGAATGTTACAGATCTCCAGACAGGTGTAAAAAAACTGGCAGACGGAGCAAAAGCTTTACAGACTGGTTATAAATCCACTCTCCTGAAAGGTATCGACCAGCTTCTTTCCGGTGCAAAACAGCTTACAAGGAACAACAGGACGATCAAGAGCGGTGCAACACAGCTTGAGACAAGTGGCAAGACACTGACAGGCGGAGCATCTCAGCTTTCAGCAAACAGCGGTACGCTGACAAGCGGAGCATCCCAGCTTTCAGCAAACAGCGGTACACTGACAAGTGGTGCGGCACAGCTTGCATCCGGTGCACAGCAGCTTGTAAGCGGAACTGCTACACTAAGCAGCGGAAGCACACAGGTTAAGGATGGTATCAAGAGTCTTTCTGATGGAGCAAAAGAGCTGGCAGACGGAACCAAGAAATTTGACGACGAAGGTATTAAGAAACTGTCTGATCTTGTAGAAGATGATCTTCAGGATCTTATGGACCGCTTCGATGCGATCCGTTCCGATGACAATGCTTACACTTCCTTCAGTGGAAAATCCACCGGCATGGATGGAAATGTCAAATTTGTGATCGAGACAGCAGCCATCGATAACGACAGCGACAAATAATTAAAAATGATGTGACAGACAGGGAAACGGATTGTGTGCCGTTTCCCTGTTTTTTCTTGCGGTTAGAAAAGGAGTCTGCTATACTGTACATTATGAGCAGAGAAAAAAAAGCAATAAAAAAACCAAAAACAAAAAAGAAAACAGATTACTATGATTACAGTCTTCTCGCTGTTATCATTCTTTTGACATGTTTTGGTCTGGTCATGCTTTACAGTACCAGTTCCTACATGGCAGAGCTGAATTACGGTGATGACATGTATTACTTCAAAAAACAGGCGGCAATCAGTTTTGGATGTATTATCATAGCACTTGGAATTTCGCAGATCGACTATCATATTCTGACAAAATTTACCGGGGTGCTGTACGGAATGGCAGCTATTTTGATGATTCTGGTTAAGACACCTCTCGGAAGAACGGCGAATGGTGCAAGGCGCTGGCTGAATCTCGGCCCTCTGTCCTTTCAGCCATCCGAGATTGCAAAGATTGCAGTTATTGTGTGCCTGTCCTATATGATCGTCAATATGGGCAGGAATATTAAAACACTCAAGGCATTTATGATCCTTGCGGGAAGCGGAAGTGCACTTGCATTTCTGGCATATGCATGTACCGATAACTTAAGTACCGCGATCATCATTTTCTGCATCACAATGGGACTGATCTTCATTGCGCATCCGAAGGTGAAACCTTTTCTGATCGCGGCAGGAGTAGGTATTGTGCTGATCATTATTTTTGTCATGATTTTAAGCTCTTCTCTCGAGACGAGTTCCAGTTTCCGTCTGCGCCGTATTCTGGTATGGTTACATCCGGAGGATTTTGCATCGGGTGATGGTTATCAGACGATTCAGGCACTGTATGCGATCGGTTCCGGCGGATTTCTCGGTCGTGGTCTCGGAAACAGTATCCAGAAGCTCGGAAGCGTACCGGAAGCACAGAATGATATGATCTTTTCAATCGTATGTGAGGAACTTGGCATCCTTGGTGGAATTATTCTTTTACTGTTGTTTGCATACCTTCTGTATCGATTGTTTTTCATCGCACAGAATGCACCGGATCTGTTTGGATCGCTGATGGTCAGCGGTATTTTTATACATATTGCACTGCAGGTTATTTTTAACATTGCGGTTGTATTGAATCTGATGCCGAATACCGGTGTTACACTGCCGTTCGTCAGTTACGGAGGTACTTCCATCGTGTTCCTGATGTCGGAGATGGGACTTGCCTTAAGCGTGGCAAGACAGATTAAGTTTAAAGAGCCTGAAAGGCTTCTCTAAAATCTGGAAAATCTATTGACAAATACTTTTCCAGAATATATACTTTGCACATCAAAGCAGAGATAAGTTACTTGATAAAGGAGAAAAGCAATGTTAGAAGAAATGAGAAAAATGATTGCGCAGCAGTTAAACTGCGAAGAAAGTGAGATTACCGCAGACACTTCTTTTAAAGATGATCTTGGAGCAGATTCTCTCGACCTTTTTGAACTGGTAATGGCTCTTGAGGATGAGTACAATATAGAGATACCTGCCGAAGAACTTACAGAGCTGGCAACTGTGGGAGATGTGATCGAATATCTCAGAGGCAGAGGTATTGAAGCATAAGTTTTAAAGTATTCCCTGAGGCAGCAGTGTCTCAGGGGTTTTACATTTTGAAAGGAAGGAAAGAACGATGACAAAAATCAGAACCAGATTTGCACCGAGCCCGACAGGAAGAATGCACGTCGGCAATCTTCGTACAGCACTCTATGCATATCTTATTGCAAAACACGAGGACGGAGATTTTATCCTCCGTATTGAGGATACCGACCAGGAGCGTTATATGGAAGGTGCAGTCGATATCATCTACCGTACCATGAAAAACACCGGACTTATTCATGATGAAGGACCGGACAAGGACGGTGGTGTCGGACCATATGTACAGAGTGAGAGACAGGCATCCGGCCTTTATCTGAAATATGCAAAACAGCTTATCGAGCAGGGAGATGCTTATTATTGCTTCTGCGGACCGGAAGAACTGGAATCCATGAAACGTGTTGTTGCAGGTAAGGAAATTTCCATCTATGACAAGAGATGTCTGCACCTGTCCAAAGAAGAAGTGCAGAAGCGTCTTGATGCAGGCGAACCGCATGTTATCCGTTTCAACATGCCGACAGAAGGAACCACCACTTTCCATGATGTTATCTATGGTGATATCACTGTAAATAACGAGGAGATGGAGGATCTGATCCTGATCAAATCCGACGGATACCCGACTTACAATTTTGCAAACGTTGTAGATGACCACCTTATGGGAATCACACATGTAGTCAGAGGAAATGAGTATCTTTCTTCCGCACCGAAATACAACCGTATTTATGAAGCATTCGGATGGGATATTCCGGTCTATGTGCATTGTCCGCTGATTACAAACGAAGAGCATCAGAAGCTGTCCAAACGTTCCGGACATTCTTCCTATGAGGATCTTCTGGAGCAGGGATTTGTGACAGAAGCAATCGTAAACTTTGTTGCACTTCTCGGATGGAGCCCGCAGGACAACTGTGAGATCTTCTCCCTCCCGGAACTGGTCAAAGCTTTTGATTATCATCACATCAGCAAATCACCGGCTGTATTTGATATCACCAAGCTTCGCTGGATGAATGGCGAATACATCAAGAAAATGGATCCGGAAGAATTCTATGAGAGAGCACTTCCATACATGAAAGAAGTCCTCAAGAAAGATTACAACTTCCGCAAGATCGCAGGTATGGTTCAGACAAGAATCGAGACATTCCCGGATATCCCGGCGCTGATTGATTTCTTTGAAGAAGTACCGGAATACGATTCCGCAATGTACTGTCACAAGAAAATGAAAACAAACGAAGAAACGTCTCTTGCTGTCCTGAAAGAAGTACTTCCGGTTCTGGAAGCACAGGAAGATTATACCAATGATCCACTGTTTGCATCTTTAAGTGCATTTGTAAAAGAAAAAGGCTACAAGAATGGCTATGTAATGTGGCCTCTGCGTACAGCAGTATCCGGCAAACAGATGACACCGGCAGGAGCTACAGAGATCATGGAAATCATCGGCAAAGAAGAAACACTGAAACGTGTAAAGGCAGCTATCGAAAAGCTCAGCTGATAAATATGAAACGAAATCCATCTCAATCAAGGGCAATCGCCCACCTGTCAGGACCGATGATGGTTCTGGCAGGCCCCGGTTCGGGGAAAACTTCCGTAATCGTAGAGCGAACTGCATATATGACAGGTGAGGGTCAGATTCCGCCGGAAAACATTCTGGTAGTGACTTTTTCCAGAGCCGCAGCGAAGGAAATGAAAGAGCGCTTTCTGAAATTTACCGGACAATCCGCAACAAGGGTGACGTTTGGTACGTTCCACGGAGTGTTTTATGGAATCCTGAAACAGGCATATGGATTTACTGCAGCCAATATTTTGTCCGAAGAAGAAAAGTCCGGCATTTTAAAAGAGCTGATTCTGAATTATGGTGGAGATCTGGCAGAAGAAGGTGACTTCCCGGAAGAAATTGCAAAAGAGATCAGCGTGGTCAAAGGAAATCGGATTTCTCTGGAACACTATTATTCTTCCTGTTGTCCGGATGAAGTATTCCGGCAGATCTACAGCGGTTATTGTCAGGCATGTCAGGCACGACGCAAGCTGGACTTTGATGATATGCTTCTCTACTGCTATGAGCTTTTTGTTCAGAGGAAGGACATTCTGGCGGCATGGCAGAACAAATTTCAGTATATTCTGGTCGATGAGTTCCAGGATATCAATCAGCTTCAGTATGATATTGTACGGATGCTGGCGAAACCGCAGGACAATCTTTTTATTGTCGGGGACGATGATCAGTCCATCTATCATTTCCGTGGGGCGAGGCCGGAGATCATGCTTAATTTTACGAAAGATTACCCGGAGGCTGAGACAGTTACGCTCGATGTAAATTACCGTTGCAGCGGCAGGATCCTTGCTTCGGCACTTCGGCTGATCGGATCAAATAAACAGAGATTTCAGAAGAATCTTTCAACACCGAATCAGGAAGGAAATGAAGTGACCATAAGTGAATACCAGAATCCGCGGGAAGAATATCTTTCTGTGGTAGCGCGGCTTCGTGAGAGGATGGAAAAAGAAGATGATCTGAAAGATACGGCACTTCTTCTCCGTACCAATCAGGAGGCGGAAGGGTTGGTCGGAGCGCTGATGGAACGGCAGGTGCCATTCTATATGAAAGAAAAACTGCCGAATCTTTTTCATCACTGGATATGTCGGAATCTGCTGGCTTATATGCGTTTTGCAAACGGGGACAGAAGCAGGAAAAATTTTCTGGAATTTATGAACCGTCCGAACCGGTATATAGCGAGAGATGCCCTGTCACTTTCACCGGAAATATCTTTTGATCAGCTAAAAGAATATTATAAGGATAAAGACTGGATGTGTGACCGGCTTACTACACTGGAGACGCACCTGCGGATTCTGAAAGGACTGGCACCATATGCGGCGATAAATTTTATCAGAAAAGGTATGGGATATGAAGAATACTTGCGTGAATATGCAGAGTATCGTAAAATAAAACCAGAAGAGTTAAGTGAAATTCTGGATCGGCTGACCGAGAGTACGAAGGGCATGGACAGCCTGAAAGAATGGGAAGATTACATAGAGGATTATACACAGAAGCTGGAAGAACAGGCACGTAAACAGGAAAAAGAACGGGAGGGTGTGCTGATTTCCACTCTTCATGGAGTTAAGGGACTGGAATACGACAGGGTATACATTCTCAATGTAAATGAAGGAAGCATGCCATACAAAAAAGCTGTTCTTGAAGCGGCAATCGAGGAAGAACGGAGACTTTTTTATGTTGGCATGACACGCGCCAGAAAAGAGCTGACTCTGTGTTACGTGAGACAGCAGTATGAGAAGAAACGGGAACCGTCCCGGTTCCTAAAGGAGGCTGGAGTATGAAGGTGGTTATTTATTTTACAGAGGTTGCACAGCAGTACGAACACAAAAACATGGAGCATATGATCGGAGAAAAGCTTCTTGAGACAGGGCTTTTGCAGGAATACGGATTGAAACTTTCGAGAGAGCCAAAGGCGACGGGAGAGCACGGAAAACCATTTTTAAGCCTGCAGCCGAAGATTCATTATAACATTACCCATTCCGGTAAGTATGTAATGTGTATCCTTGCCGGACAGGAAGTGGGAATCGATGTGCAGCAGCATCGTAAGGCAAATTATGAGCGGATGCTGGAACGGATGGTTCCGCAGGATATGATCCGTGAGATCCTGGATGGAGATGAGCCTGAAAAAGCCTTTTTTACACAGTGGGTACTTCGGGAGGCCTACATCAAATGGACGGGAGAAGGACTTTCGAGAGATCTTCGAACCATCTCGCTGGATGAAGGCTCCTATATACTTTTAGATCTTGGGGAGGATTACAGTGGCGCCATATGGTCGCAGGATCCTCTTGAATTACGGTGGGAACATGTCGATGTACAGCTTCCGTAAATGAAACGCCTCGCAGCGAAAACTGAGAAGAAAGGTACGGTAACTGGTACGGTGAAAAAAACAAAAGTTCAGGTTTCCATAAATGCAGGAGAGTGTATATGGGAAATTGCTGAGAGGACAGAACCTACCTGCGTGAAAAACGGAAAACTGATAGAGAAATGTAAACTTCATCAAGACACCAGAGAAACTTCAATACCTGCAACAGGTAAACATACTTATAAATGGGTAACAGACAAGAACCCGACGTGCGGTGCGGCAGGAAGCAAACATCAGGAATGTACAGTCTGCAAGGCAAAGGGTAGCATCGAAAAAATTAAAGCAACCGGTAAACACAGCATGGGTGCATGGAAAGTTACCAAAGCTGCCACTGCAGTTGCAGCAGGTGTGAAAGAACGCACCTGTAAAGTATGCGGCGGTGCAAAAGAAAGGGCATCCATTGCAAAACTTAAAGCAACTCTGACTTTAAATGTTCCGGTAAACAGAACACTTCCGATGAAGATGAGACAGACTTTCCAGGCGAAAGTTTCAGGTCTTGCAAAAGGCGATAAGGTAGTGTCCTGGAGAAGCAGCAACAGAAGAGTTGCCGCAGTATCCGGAAATGGCAGGATTGTAGCACAGAGAATAGCTGGAAATGCAGTGATCACAGTAAAACTTGCAAGCGGAAAAACTGCGAAGTTTACGGTAAGAGTGCAGAGAACAGATGTTGCAACAACAGCAATCACTGTGACAAATAAGGCAACCAGAAGAAGATTAACAGGTACAGTCAATCTGAAATTACGGAAGAACCTTGCACTGGGTGTAGGTTTAACTCCGCTTACGAGTACACAGAGAGTAACGTATTCTACTTCGAACAGCAGAATTGCAAGTGTTAATTCGAGAGGCGTTGTTACAGCAAGAAGAACCGGTACAGTGACTATTACCGTGAGATCAGGCAGAAAGATTGCAAGAATCAGAGTAAGAGTTACAAGATAATAAGCAATAACACGAAGAAACCTTCCACGGTTAATGTGGGAGGTTTTTTCGTTGAAAGGAAAATTCCGGCAGAAGCTTTTGGTTGCCGTACTAAATTCGGATCCTTCACATATATTATGTGTAAGAGAGGTGAGGACAATCAGGGCGGAACAGGTACAGAATCTTTTTGCAGGGAATATCAGGAAGCTTCTTTTGGAAGCAGCGCAGAATTATGAGCGGATCTATGAAATCCGCCTTAGGGTGGGACGACCGGTATTTCTCTGCTATGATGGCGGCGAAAAATTTCTCCGTACAAAAGATGCTCCCTATCTGGTGACCAGACAGGATCTTAAAGAAACACTGGAGTACATCAGTGGATATTCCCTGTATGCGTGTGAAGATGAACTGCGGCAGGGTTATATCAGTGTACAGGGCGGACACCGTGTAGGCGTGACCGGCAAGGTCATTCTCGATCAGGGAAATATCCGCAGCATCAAATATATTTCCTGTGTCAATGTCCGGCTTGCACACCAGATACTCGGGTGTGCGGATGCGGTGATGCCTTTTATCCGAAATAAAGAAAACATCTGTCATACACTTCTGATCTCACCGCCGGGCTGCGGCAAGACAACGCTTCTTCGGGATATGGTGCGCCAGATCAGCAACGGGAATGAGAAACTTCCGGGAATGACGGTCGGACTGGTTGATGAGAGGGGTGAATTGGCAGGATGTTATCAGGGAGTTCCGCAGAACGATGTGGGCATGCGCACCGATGTGCTGGACGGCTGTCCGAAAGCAGAGGGAATGCAGCTTCTGATCCGTTCAATGTCACCGACAGTCGTAGCGGTGGACGAGCTTGGTAAAGAGGAGGATTTCCGGGCAGTGGAGTCGGTGATTCACTGTGGCTGCACACTTCTTGCAACAGCACATGGAAATTCACTCGAAGACATCATGGAGCAGCCTTTTTTTCAGAAACTGAAAAGTATGCAGGTTTTTGAACGCTACATCATACTTGGCAGACAGAAACGAAACGGAAGGAGCGTACAGATTCTGGACGGGAAGGGGAAACCATGCTGAGGGCTGTCGGGGCATTCCTGGTATTTCTTGCATCTGCCGGAATGGGCTGTCAGGAGAGTCGGAAACTGTCCGAACATATACAGGCATTGGAGGATTATTTACAAGTGATCATCTGTCTGAAAGGTGAGATTCGCTATGGAGGAAGTTCCCTTCCGGATGCGTTTTGCGAAGCTGCGATGCATTGTTCGGAGAGATATGCTGTTTTTCTTAAAACAGTATCTGAAAAAATGGAAAACCGGCAGGAAGAAGATCCGGGAAGGATTGTACGCCAATGTGCAATGGAATATCTCAGAGAAAATGCGTTGTCAGCAGAAGAAAAGGAACGGATAGCTCAGCTTGGAGAACGGCTTGGGTATCTTGACCGGGAGATGCAGCTTCGGCAGCTTTCACTTTATGAAAGTGAATTTGAACGGATGATACAGAATGCGAAGGAGGATGCTCCGGCAAAGAAAAAAATGTATCACAGTCTGGGCATTTTCGGCGGTGCAATGATTGCGATTCTGTTTTGGTAGGAGGAAATCCGGGGAAAGGGGGCGTGGAATGGAAGTCACGATAATATTCAAAATAGCAGCGGTCGGAATCCTGGTTTCCATTCTGTCACAGGTGCTGAAACACAGCGGAAGGGACGAGCAGGCATTTATGGTCAGTCTTGCCGGGCTTCTTATCGCTCTTTTCTGGATAGTCCCCTATATTTATGAACTGTTTCAGAGTATTCAGAAGCTGTTTGTGATCTGAGAAGGGAGGCAGTATGGATATCATCCGGGTTTCGATGCTTGGTATGTGCGGTGTGATCATGGGATTTTTCCTGAAAGGAACGCGTGCGGAGTATACAGCATTTATCACAATGGGAATCGGAATTATGATTCTCGGACTTGCCGTGGGAAAACTGGAATACCTTTTTCAGACACTGGGAAATCTGCAAAAAAGTGTTTCTGTCGATCAGGAGTATTTTTACACGCTGATCAAAATGGTGGGGATCACTTATATCGGACAGTTTTCAGCCGGAATCTGCAAAGATGCCGGACATCAGGCAACTGCGGCGCAGATTGAGCTTTTTTGTAAATTATCGGTCATGGTCCTGAGCATTCCGATTCTTCTGGCACTGCTTGAGACAATTCAGGAGTTTCTGGCATGAAAGTTATCTGGCTGCTTTTATTGCTGACTTTTACATGGACATTACCATCGGCTTGTGTACGTGCAGAGACAGGGCAGATTATTGCAAAAACAGAAACAAATCCGCAATCCGACAATATGGAAACAGACCTGCAATCGGAAATGGCTCAGACCGATACCATGCAACATCTCCTCGATGATCTGGAACTTACGCAGGTGCAAAAGATGCTGGATGACATGCTCGGAGAAAACAGTTTTTCACTTACGGATACGCTGGTCAGTCTGACAAGAGGCGAGAAGATTTTTTCCGGCAAAGATCTGCAGGGGATTTTTTACCGCATCTTTTTTGGACAGCTTGAAAAACAAAAAGGACTTTATATCAGGATACTGCTGCTGATTTTACTCGCGGCAGTTTTTTCGAATTTTGCAGCAGTTTTTGATAACGGACAGATTGGAGACACTTGTTTTTATGTGGTGTATTTATTGCTTTTTATGGTCTGTATGGATTCTTTTTCCGGCATGAGCCGGGCACTTCAAAATGTCCTTTCCTGGATGGCGGAATTTATGCGGGTGCTGGCTCCTGCCTATTTTCTGACAGTTTCTGTCTCAGCGGGGACGACCAGTGCGGCAGTTTTTTATGAAGGAGTGCTTTTGCTTGTCTGGCTGGTGCAGAGCCTTCTTCTTGGCATATTGCTTCCGGGAGTCGGAATGTATGTTTTGTTATCGCTTATTAACCATCTGTCAAAAGAAGAAATGCTGGATCGGATGGCAGAACTTTTAAAAACTGTCGTGAACTGGGGACTTAAGACTATGCTCGGGGCAGTTGTAGGACTTCAGGTGGTGCGTAATCTCGTGGCACCTGTTATCGACACTCTGAAACGAAGTATGGTCGGAAAGGCAGCCGGTGCGCTTCCGGGAATCGGGAACGCAGTCAATATGGTGACGGAACTTGTGCTGACAAGTGCGGTGCTGGTGCGCAACTGTCTGGGCGTTGTGATCCTTCTGGCATTTGTGGCGGTCGGTGTCGGACCGGTGATCCATTACGGACTGCAGTCACTTGTGTATCGCTTTCTTGCGGCAGTGGCGCAGCCTGTTTCAGATAAAAGAATCGTCGAGTCACTGGCAACCATGGGGGAAGGATGTGCGATGCTTCTGAAAGTGCTTTTTACTGCGGAGGTGCTTTGCATGCTGGATTTTGTGATTCTGATGACCAGTGTGGGAGGAGGCGCATAAGATATGAAAGAATCTTTTTATCAGTGGGTAAAAACGCTGGCAGTTTTTTATATTCTTTTTTCTGCCGTTCTGCATCTGATCCCGGACTCAAAATATGAGCGTTACATCCGTTCGTTTATGGGGCTGCTTCTGATTTATATTCTGTGTACACCTGTTTTTGCCGTTTTCGGGCGGGGGAGCGAACTGGCTGAAATTTTTTCCGACAGATATACACAGGAGATGCAGACGCTTGAGACGGAAGAAACAGAGAATCTTCAGGACTTTTATCTGCGTGAAGGTTATTGCCGGGAAATCGAAACAGAAATCGCGGCACTCTGCAAAAAAAGCGGAATAAAACTGACTGATACAGTCGTACATATAGAAGGAGAGACGGTATCGGCAGTGCTTTATATAGAAGAAAAAATGACGGTGGAGCAGGAAAGGGGGCTGAAGGATGCGCTCGGCAGGAACTTCGGAATCGAAGAAAAAAACTGTCAGATCATGGATTCAGGGAATGAACAGGCAGAGATGGGCAGTCGTATTGCTGGCGGGACTTCTTCTGATGGTGATCTCACTTCCGGTATCAAAGGCAAACAGTGACACAGCAGGCGAAAAGCATCTTACGGCTTCGCAGACAACACAGGAGCAGAAGTCAGAGCTTGAAGAAAAACTGGAGAATCTTCTTGAAAATGCAGAAGGAGTCGGTAAGGTAAAAGTGATGCTTATGGAGGAAGGCGGACAGGGCGTTTATAGTGCCGGAGAAACCGAAGTTACGGGAGTCCTGATCGTGGCGGAAGGGGCAGACAACGCAGTAACTGTCCAGAAGATTCAGCAGGCAGTGATGGCATTATTTCAGATAGATGCGCATAAAATTAGAATAATAAAAATGAAATGAGGAGTAAAAATTGAAAAAAGTGATAAGAAAAAATCAGGTCATTATCACCTCACTGGCGATATTGATCGCGATAGCCGGTTATCTGAACTTTGCAGATGTGGATCTGGGATTTGGTGAAAAAGAAGCAAGTACGGAGAGCAGCAGTATTCTTGATCAGGTGGATTATGATCTGAGCGATGAGTCGGCAGCAGCAGATGAAAACAGTGTCACAGAAACTGCGGAGGGGCCGGAAGACGGCAGTACACCGGGAGAAGCCGTACTGACGGGTGCATCGGATTTTGCGGCGCAGGCGAAGCTTTCGAGGGAACAGGTGCGTTCACAGAGCAAAGCAGATCTGCAGGCAATTCTGAACAACACAGAAGTAGGGGATGACCAGAAGCAGGAAGCGGTCAATACCATGGTGCAGATGACCGAGATCGCAGAAAAAGAGGCGGCAGCAGAAATGCTTCTTGAAGCAAAAGGGTTCGAAAATGCAGTTGTCAATCTGACCGGTGAGACCGCGGATGTGGTAGTACCGGAAGCAGATCTGGAAGATTCCAGACGTGCACAGATCGAGGATATCGTAAAACGTAAGACCGGCATCGCACCGGAGAATATAGTGATCACACCATTAAATGAAAGCGAAGACACCACTGTTTCGGAAGATACATCTGTTTCGGAAGATACGGCGGATGACGGAACGGCAGCAGAGGATCAGGCGGAAGAAACTGCTACATACGATGATCAGGAGACTTCAGGAGAGGAAATCGTGACAGAAGGGATCTACGATTAAATACAGGGAATTTTCTTGACATCAGGGTATTCTATATACTAGAATAAAAAGTTGTATAGAAATTGGAAAATGGATAATAGACAGGAGGCAAAACGTGTCTAAGTATGCGAAAGAAATAGAAAAAAGAAGAACCTTTGCCATTATCTCCCACCCGGATGCAGGTAAGACGACTCTGACAGAGAAGTTCCTGCTGTATGGAGGTGCCATTAATCTGGCAGGCAGCGTTAAGGGTAAAGCCACAGCCCGCCATGCAGTATCTGACTGGATGGAAATAGAGAAAGAGAGAGGTATTTCCGTAACCTCTTCCGTATTACAGTTTCATTATGATGGGTATTGCATCAACATTCTGGATACACCGGGACATCAGGATTTCTCAGAGGATACCTATCGTACACTGATGGCTGCCGATTCCGCAGTCATGGTTATCGACGGAAGCAAAGGTGTGGAGGCACAGACAAGAAAGTTATTCAAAGTCTGCGTTATGCGCCACATTCCTATTTTTACATTTATCAATAAAATGGACCGTGATGCAAATGATACGTTCGACCTTCTTGATGAAATAGAAAAAGAACTCGGAATTGCGACATGTCCGATCAACTGGCCGATTGGTTCCGGTAAGAAATTCCGTGGAGTTTATGACAGAAACACACACAAAGTCCTGACTTTCTCTGATACACAGAAGGGAACAAAGGAAGGTGTCATTGAGGAAATCGATATCGACGATGCACGTCTGGATGACATTGTAGATCCGGATCAGAGAGAACAGCTTATGGAAGAGATTGAGCTTCTGGATGGTGCAAGCGTTGATTTTGATCAGGAACAGGTAAGTAAAGGAAACATGACACCGGTATTTTTTGGTTCTGCTCTGACAAACTTTGGTGTTGAGACATTTCTGGAGCACTTCCTCAAAATGACGACTTCTCCGCTTCCGAGAATGTCGGATGAGGGCGAGATCGATCCGATGTCTGATGATTTTTCAGCGTTTGTATTTAAGATCCAGGCAAACATGAACAAAGCACACAGAGACAGAATCGCATTTATGCGTATCTGTTCAGGAAAATTTGATGCATCTCAGGAAGTTTACCATGTACAGGGCGAAAAGAAGATGAGACTTCTTCAGCCGCAGCAGATGATGGCAGAGTCCCGTCACGTAGTAGACGAGGCATATGCCGGTGACATTATTGGTGTATTCGATCCGGGTATCTTTTCCATCGGTGATACGATCTGTGCACCGGGTAAGAAATTTGCTTTTGAAGGAATACCGACTTTCGCACCGGAGCATTTCGCACGTGTACGCCAGATCGATACTATGAAACGTAAACAGTTCGTCAAAGGTATCAACCAGATTGCACAGGAAGGTGCCATTCAGATTTTCCAGGAGTTTAATACCGGTATGGAAGAGATCATCGTCGGTGTTGTCGGCGTACTTCAGTTTGATGTCCTGAAATATCGTCTGGAAAATGAATACAATGTAGAAATCCGTCTGGAGAATCTTCCATACGAACACATCCGCTGGATTGCAAACAAAGAGCAGGTTGACGTGGCGAAGATTTCCGGAACTTCAGATATGAAGAAAGTCACGGATCTGAAAGGCAATCCGCTGCTTCTGTTTGTCAATGCATGGAGTGTGGGTATGGTTGAAGACAGAAATCCGGATCTGGTGCTTACAGAATTCAGTAAATAAACCTTTTAATTTGCAGCCAGATTTGATATACTAAAACCATAAATTATTCGATTCGAAATCCGCAGGAGGAATTGAAATGGCAGAAAAAAGAACAACTTATAAATTACAGGACGTGGGAGGAATCGGCGAAGTAAAGATCGCTGATGAAGTAGTTACCGTGATCGCCGGACTTGCAGCGACAGACGTAGACGGTGTTGCTTCCATGGAAGGCAATATCACAAACGAACTGGTAAGCAAACTTGGTGTCAAGAATCTTTCAAAAGGTGTTAAGGTAACCGTCCTTGAAGGTGTTGTTACCGTAGACCTGACACTGAACATCGAGTTTGGCAAGAATATCCTTGAAGTTAGCAAGAAAGTTCAGGATAAAGTAAAATCATCCATTGAAAATATGACAGGCCTTGAAGTTGCAGATGTAAACATCCGCATCGCAGGCGTTGATATGGAGACCGAAAAAGGAAAGTAAACCTTTCCTTTTTTCTTTACTGTGAGAGTACTGCACAGTTATGTTTTGATAATGAATGTCTGCGTGGGCAGACATTTCCCAGGAGGAAATATGCGAAGAAGCGAGCAGAGAGAACATATCTTTAAACTGTTGTTTATGACACAGTTCAATACAGAAAACGAGATGCCGGAACAGCTTTCCATCTATTTCGAAGGACTAGGTGAAGTCAGCGAGAAAGATCAGGAAGCTATCCAGCAGAAATACGACCACATTCTGGAACATCTGGAAGAAATCGACGGAATCCTGAATGATTACAGCCGTGGATGGAAGACTACACGTATGAACCGTGTGGATCTGACCGCTCTGCGTCTGGCAGTTTACGAAATGAAAATGGACGCGGACGTTCCGGTCGGAGTAGCAATCAACGAAGCCGTTGAGCTTGCCAAACTTTTTGGCGGTGAAGACTCAGGCTCGTTTGTAAACGGTGTCCTTGGCAAGATCGCCAGCGGCAGGAAAGATTCCGGTGAAGAACCGAAACATCCGCGTCGTCAGACACATTCTGCAAAGATCATTATCCGGTCTTCAAAGAAAGACCATAAGAAAGCGCCGGAAGAAAGCGCAGAATAAAATGAAAAATATTTTTTCAGTCGGACAGATCAACCGATACGTTAAAAATATGTTTACGCAGGACTTTATCCTGCAGAAGATCTATGTCAAGGGAGAAGTCTCCAACTGCAAATATCACACCAGCGGCCACATCTATTTTTCGCTGAAGGATGAGACTGGTGTGCTTTCCTGCGTCATGTTTGCAGGACACAGGAGGGGACTTGCGTTCCGTATGAAAGACGGCGACCGTGTCGTTGTCGGCGGAGCGGTGGATGTTTACGAAAGAGACGGCAGATATCAGCTTTATGCAAAAGAGATCACACTCGAAGGTGCAGGCGCACTTTACGAGCGTTTTCTTGCATTAAAGGCAGAACTCGAAGAAATGGGGATGTTTGCCGAAGAATATAAGCAGCCCATTCCGCACTATATTCACAGACTTGGTGTGGTTACGGCACCTACCGGTGCTGCTGTTCAGGATATCCGCAACATTTCATTGCGCAGGAATCCGTATCTTCAGATTATTCTGTATCCGGCACTGGTTCAGGGCGAGGGTGCGGCAGACAGTATCGTGCACGGAATCCATATGCTGGATCAGGCAGGCGTGGATACGATTATCGTAGGACGTGGCGGTGGCTCAATCGAGGATCTGTGGGCTTTTAACGAAGAGAAGGTTGCCCGTGCAATCTTTGAATGCAGGACACCGATCATCTCCGCGGTGGGACATGAGACGGATTTTACGATCGCTGATTTTGTATCTGATCTGCGTGCACCGACACCATCGGCAGCAGCAGAACTGGCCGTTGATGATTTCAGGCAGATCATGCAGGAAATCCGAAACGGGCGTGAACGCCTTGAGCGTGGAATGAATGGAAAGTTTGAACTGTACCGCATGAAACTTGCAAAATATCAGATGCGGATGCAGTATTTAAACCCGGAAGGTAAGTTACGTGACAGCCGGCAGCGTCTTATTGATAACGAAAACAGGATACGTAAGGCAATGCAGGATAAGGTACTCGGATATCGACATCAGCTTGGTATCTATCTGGAACGCTACAGGGGACTGTCTCCTCTGGAAAAGCTGAATCAGGGATATGCGTTTGTAACTGATGAGCAGGGACGAGGAATTTATTCTGTAGAGCAGGTACAGCCGGGAGATATCGTAAAAGTAAATGTGACAGACGGTGTATTCGAAGCAGAGATACGGCATATCAGAAGGGAAGACTGGGAAAATGGCACAGCAGACAACAGATAACGAAAAAAATATCGAAGACGTCTTTCAGGAGCTTGACGTCATTGCAGAAAAACTGGAAAGCAGTGACACTTCACTGGAAGACTCTTTTCGTTTATACAAAAAAGGAATGGAGCTTCTGAAATACTGCAGCGGCAAACTCGACACAGTAGAAAAAAAGATGCTCCAGATGGATGAGGATGGAACATTACGTGAATTTTAAAGAAGAATTACAGCAGAGAACCGCTTATGCGGAAGAAGTGATACGTAAATGGCTGCCGGAGGAAGAAGGGTTTGCCCTGACGATGGCGCAGGCAATGAATTACAGTATGTGTGCAGGCGGAAAGAGACTTCGTCCGATTCTTCTTCTGGAAACATTCCGTCTGTTCGGAGGAGAGGGAGAAGTTGTGGAGCCTTTTATGGCAGGTATCGAGATGATCCACACGCATTCGCTGATCCATGATGACCTTCCGGCAATCGACAATGACGATTACCGCAGAGGCCGCCTTACCACACATAAGGTTTACGGAGAAGCTATGGGCGTTTTAAGCGGCGTGAGCCTTTTAAACTATGCCTATGAGACCATGCTGCGTGCTTTTTCTATGACGGAGGACAGTGCACATGTGATCCGTGCTCTTCGGATCATGGCAGACAGGACTGGCATTCACGGTATGCTTGGCGGTCAGAGCGTCGACGTGGAAAATGACGGCAAACCGATCGATAAGGCAACGCTTGATTATATCTATGAACACAAGACTTCTGCGCTTCTTGAAGCATCCATGATGACCGGTGCCGTACTTGCAGGTGCCGATGAAGAACAGACGAAACTGATCGGTGAGGCTGCGTCTGCGATCGGTCTTGCCTTTCAGATTCAGGATGATATTCTGGATGTGACCTGTACCAGCGAAGAACTTGGCAAACCGGCACACAGTGATGAAAAAAACAACAAAGTTACGTATGTGACCTTATTTGGAATCGAAGAAGCGTCTGCGCAGGTTAAGAAACTTTCTGAAAAAGCAGTCGAGATTCTGGACAGACTGAATAATGAAAACGAATTTCTGAAGGCTCTGGTCAGAGAGATGGCAGAGCGCAGGAAATGAAAGAGGGATACGAAGGATGCTGGAAAAGATCAATAAGCCAAATGATATACACAAAATTGCGCTGGCGGATTTTCCACAGCTTGCAGAGGAGATCCGACAGTTTCTGATAGAATCCGTAAGTCACACAGGAGGCCACCTGGCATCCAATCTTGGCGTTGTGGAACTGACGATGGCACTTCACAATGTTCTGGAATTTCCAGAAGATAAGATCGTATGGGATGTAGGACATCAGGCATATACACACAAGATTCTGACCGGAAGAAAAGAAGGGTTCAAAAATCTGCGAAAAGAAGGCGGCATGAGCGGCTTTCCGAAGCGTTGTGAGAGCGACTGTGACGCATTTGATGCTGGACACAGTTCAAATTCTATTTCGGCAGGCCTTGGTTATGTACGTGCGCGTGATCTTCAGGGACAGAAATACCGCGTGGTATCGGTGATCGGAGATGGTGCACTTACCGGAGGAATGGCATATGAGGCATTAAACAATGCAGCAGAACTTAAGACAAACTTTATCATTGTACTGAACGATAATAATATGTCCATTTCCAAAAATGTCGGTGGCATTTCGTCTTATCTGAGCGCGCTTCGTACAGCAGAAGTCTACACCGGCATGAAAATCAATGTGACGAAAACACTTAAGAAGATCCCTAAGGTGGGAACTGCGGTGGTAGATACGATGCGCCGCACAAAGAGCAGTATCAAGCAGCTTATCATACCGGGTATGCTTTTTGAAAATATGGGTCTGACTTATCTGGGACCGGTTGACGGTCATGATATGCGTCAGATGATGAAACTTTTTAATGAGGCAAAGAGAGTAGAAGGACCGGTTATTGTCCACGTTCTGACACAGAAGGGACGTGGCTACGAACCGGCAAGTCTGCATCCGGATCAGTTTCATGGCACAGGACCGTTTGATATCCGCACCGGCAGACAGCTTGCTGCAAAAAAAGGACCCTCATGGACGGATGTTTTTTCAGATGTAATGGTGCGCCTGGGAAAAGACAATCCGAAGCTTGTGGGTATTACTGCGGCTATGAAAGCAGGCACCGGCCTTGTGGCTTTTGAGAAAGCATTTCCGGAGCGCCTTTTTGATGTGGGAATTGCAGAGGAACACGCAGTCAGCTTTGCAGCAGGACTTGCGCTGGGCGGAATGATTCCAGTCGTTGCAATTTACTCGTCATTTCTTCAGAGAGCAGTGGATCAGATGCTTCATGATGTCTGTATGCAGAATCTGCATGTTATTTTTGCAATCGACCGGGCAGGACTGGTTGGTGCAGACGGTGAGACGCATCAGGGTTGTTTTGACCTGTCATATCTGACTATGATGCCGAACATGACGGTCATGGCACCGAAGAATGGCAGAGAACTCGAAAAAATGATGGAATTTGCCGTACACGCGGCAGGTCCGTGTGCAATCCGTTATCCGAGAGGAACGGCGTATCAGGGACTGGAAGAATTCGAAAGCCCGGTTCGTTACGGCAAGAGTGAGATCCTTTACAGGGGCAAAGATACCGCAATTCTTTCGGTGGGAAGTATGACGGAAGTATGCGAACAGGTTTATAAAGAGATGAAAAACAGAGGGGAAGAACCGACATTTGTCAATGCGAGATTTGTGAAACCTTTGGACACGGAACTTCTTGATGAACTTGCAAAGGATCACAAACTGTTTGTGACAGTAGAAGAAAATGTAAAAAACGGCGGATTTGGAGAACATGTGGCAGCTTATATGGAAGCCTGTCATCCGGAGGTACGTGTGCTTCCGCTGGCAATCTGGAACCGCTTTGTACAGCATGGAGAAATCGCCAGTCTGCGGGCCAAGATCGGCCTGTCAGCACCGGAGATTCTGAATGCAATAGAGGAATATGAGGAGCAGGCATGAAGAAAAGACTGGATCTTTTGATGATGGAGCGTGCGCTGGCACCTTCCAGAGAAAAAGCAAAAGCATATATTATGGCAGGAAATGTTTATGTGGATGGCCAGAAAGAAGACAAAGCAGGAACCATGTTTCAGGAAACTGTAAAGATCGAAGTGCGCGGAAATACACTTCCGTATGTAAGCCGCGGCGGTCTGAAACTGGAAAAGGCGATGAATCATTTCGGTGTGGAACTGGATGGCAGAGTCTGCATGGACGTAGGGGCATCTACCGGTGGATTTACAGACTGTATGCTTCAAAACGGAGCAGTAAAAGTATATTCTATCGATGTCGGATATGGACAGCTTGACTGGAAACTCCGTAATGACCCGCGTGTGGTCTGCATGGAAAAAACAAATATCCGCTATGTCCTTCCGGAAGATATTCAGGAACCGGCACAGTTTTCATCAATTGATGTTTCCTTCATTTCACTGACAAAAGTACTTCTTCCGGTAAGAAATCTTCTGACGGAAGACGGAGAGATCGTCTGTCTGATCAAACCGCAGTTTGAGGCCGGACGTGAAAAAGTCGGCAAAAAAGGTGTGGTAAGAGATCCGGCAGTACATCTTGAGGTCATCGAAAAAGTAATTGCCTATGCGTCCTCGATCGCGCTGGAACCGAGACATCTTTCTTTCTCACCGATCAAGGGACCGGAGGGAAATATTGAGTATCTGTTACATCTTAAGAAAAGACCGGAAGGAGAAGTGATCGAATCTTCTCTTGAAGCAGAACCGGAGCAGGTAGTGCGGGAGGCACATGATCAGCTCGATTAAGGAAGGCAGAAGAGATGGACAAGTTTTATATCATAACCAATCGTGACAAAGATCAGAATCTGAGATTTACGGAGGAGATCGTACAGTATCTGAAAGAACACGGAAAAAAATGTCAGGTGCAGCAGGCGGAGCGCAGAGTGGAGGGGGAATACCATTACACAGATCCGGCTCTGATACCGGAGGATACACAGTGTATTCTGGTGCTCGGAGGAGACGGAACGCTTCTTCAGGCAGCCCGTGATGTGGTTCACAGAGAAATCCCGATGCTGGGAATCAATCTCGGTACACTTGGTTTTCTTGCGGAGATCGATAAAACGTCGATTTATACAGCACTGGACAAACTTTTTGCGGACGACTACGAAATAGAAGAGAGAATGATGCTTACCGGAACGGTATGGCGTGGTGATAAAATCACAGGACAGGATGTGGCACTGAATGATATCGTGATCAGCAGAGTGGGACCGCCTCTTCGTGTAATTGGATTTAACAATTATGTAAACGACGGTTATCTGAATTCCTACAATGCGGACGGAATCATCATTGCGACACCTACCGGTTCCACCGGATACAGTCTGTCATGCGGCGGACCGATCATATCGCCGAATGCGGCAATGACGGTGATGACACCGATCGCACCGCATACGCTGAATACCAGAAGTATTATTTTTCCGGAAGATGATGTGATCACGGTTGAGCTTGGCGAAGGAAGACGACAGATTCAGGAAAACGGTCTTGCGTCGTTTGACGGAGATGTCGAAGTGCCGATGTCGACAGGAGACAGGATCGTAATAAAAAAAGCTTCAGTCAGCGTCAAAATACTGAAACTGAACCATCTGAGTTTTGTCGAGGTGCTGAGACAGAAAATGAGCAACAATTAGTGTGATGGAGGGAATGTCGTGAAAAGTGCAAGACACGAAAAAATTATAGAGCTGATCCAGCAGCATGACATTGATACACAGGAAGAGCTTGCTGCGAGACTGAACAGTGCCGGATTTAAGGTGACACAGGCAACGGTGTCCAGAGATATCCGTGCACTGAAACTGACAAAGGTTGCCGGCAAAGACGGAAAATCCCGTTATGCAGTACTTTCCGGTGCAGCTGTGGAGCTTGGAGACAAGTATACACGCGTACTTCATGATGCGCTTACATCTATTGATGTCGGACAGAATATGATCGTGATCCGGACAGTACCGGGCATGGCTATGGGGGTTGCGGCAGCACTGGATGCACTGAACTGGAAAGAAATCCTCGGAAGCATTGCCGGGGACGATACCGTTATGTGTGTGGCACGGGACAACGAACAGGCACAGAACGTAGCTGAGCGTTTGAAAGGAATTTTGAAATTATGTTAGTTCATCTTCATGTGAGAAATCTTGCACTGATCGAAGATATTGAAGTGGAGTTTGGTCCCGGTCTTAATATCCTGACAGGTGAGACCGGAGCCGGTAAATCCATTCTCTTAGGCTCCATGCAGTTGATCCTTGGCGGCAGAAGTGCGAAAGATATGATTCGTACCGGTGCGTCAAGTGCGCTGGTGGAGCTGCTTTTTCAGGTGGAAAATCCGCGTGCGGAGGCATCTCTCCGGGAGCTTGGAGTCGAGACATCGGAAGGCCAGGTGCTTTTGACACGTAAGCTTATGGATGGCAGAAGCATCAACAAAATCAATGGTGAGACCTGTACTGTGGCACAGATGAAAGCGGCGGCATCCTGTCTTCTGGATATTCATGGACAGCATGAGCACCAGTCACTTCTGTATCAGGATAAGCAGCTTGAAATTCTTGATATTTATGGAAAAGAAGAAATTTTTCCTGCAAAAGATCAAGTACAGAAGTCATATAAAGAGTACCGTGACTGTAAGAGACAGTTGGATGAACTTGACATTGATGAAGAACAGCGCAACAGAGAACGTGCGTTTCTTGAGTTTGAGATCAATGAGATCGAGAGCGCACAGCTTGTATCAGGTGAAGATGAGGAGCTGGAGAAGCGCTACCGTAAGCTGAACAATGGCAGGAAGATCCTTGAGACACTACAGGGTGTACGTGATTTGACAGGATATGAATCCGGGCAGGGAGCTGGTGAGTCGGTCGGAAATGCTGTACGTGAGATCAGCCGTGTGACAGAATATGATACACAGCTTGATTCCATGGCATCCGCACTTCAGGAGATTGACGGCCTTCTGAATGATTTTAACCGTGAGCTGGCTTCGTACGTTGATGATCTGAATTTTGATGATGAAGCTTTTTATGAGACCGAGAAACGTCTGGATACGATCAATGGTCTCAAGGCAAAATACGGACGTACGATTGAAGACATTCAGGAGTATTGTCTTAAACAAAAACAAAAACTGGAAAATCTGGATAAATATGAGGAACGCTTCCACGAAGCAGAAGAAAATCTTAAAAAGAGCAGAGAAGAACTGGAAACTGTTTCGCATAAATTATCCGTGATCCGTCAAAAATACAGTCAGATGCTGACGGACAAGATCACAGAAGGTTTGAAAGATCTGAATTTTCTTGATGTACAGTTTCAGATCACATTTCGCCGCCGGAAGGAATATACGGCAGGTGGATTTGACGATATTGAATATGAGATTTCAACGAACCCGGGCGAAAGCCTGAAACCATTGGACAAGATCGTATCCGGTGGTGAGCTTTCACGAATCATGCTGGCAATCAAGGCAATCCTTGCGGACCGTGATCAGATTGAAACGCTGATCTTTGATGAAATTGATACTGGAATCAGCGGCAGGACTGCTCAGAAAGTTTCAGAAAAAATGGCAGTGATCGGCCGGTGTCATCAGGTATTGTGCATTACGCATCTGCCACAGATCGCAGCAATGGCAGATACACATTTCGAAATCGAAAAACATCAGAAAGACAACGAAACGATTACAGAAATCCATCCGCTTGAAGGAGATGATTCTGTCCGTGAACTGGCGCGCCTGCTTGGCGGAGCCGAGATCACGCAGGCTGTCTTTGATAATGCAAAAGAAATGAAAGAATTGGCACAGGTACATAAAAATACAAGACTGAAATAAAAAGATCTACAGATAATAAGAGAGGATGATCCAAAAGGATCTCTTCTCTTTTTTTGTGTAATAGGAAATTACTTCGTGTGGAATATGTCTGCTAAAGCAGACTGCATCTGGCGCGCAAAGCGTAACAAGTCCTTCAAAGATTGATGGATTCAGGGAGTTTGAAGCGGACTTGTCCGCTTTGTTCTATGGAGAGAAGTTTACAAAAGAAAGGATGTGGCAGAGTGGACAGAAAGAAGAAATACCGACGCCTGCTTCTGTGGTTCCTGTGTCTGGATCTGCTTGCGGTGGTGTGGTTTGGATATCGTTATCTGGAGCGCAAGATCCCGGATGAACTGTTTGTTTCAGAAGGAAAAGAAGAACAGGTAAAGAATGTGCTGGATTTTCCATTTTTAAGTTTTGATGATGCAATTACTGTATCGGGTGACGGAAGCTATCTTCTGAAAGCCCGGATCCTCGGTGTAATTCCATTTAAAGATGTGAAGATTACCCCGGCGGACAGTGAATCTGTCATGGTATCCGGTGACACGGTCGGAATTTATATGGAGACAGACGGTGTACTGGTGATTGATACCGGAGAAATTGTTTCGCAGGAGGGATTTACACAGGAACCGGCAAAAAATATTGTGAAGCCGGGTGATTATATTGTGGCATTTAATGACCAGACGGTGCACAGTAAAAAAGAGCTGATCGAGGATCTTTCGAAGCTGGATGATTCACAGGTGACACTTGAGGTCATCAGAAACGGGGAAAAAATCCCTCTTTCGATTACTCCGGTAAAAGATGTCAGGGGAGAGTACAAGCTGGGAGTCTGGGTGCGGGACAATACACAGGGAATTGGTACGCTGACTTTTGTGGATGAAAAGGGGAATTTCGGCGCACTCGGACATGGAATCAGCGATGTGGACACAGGAGAACTTTTGCATATAAATGAAGGAGCACTGTATCAGGCAAAAATCATCGGGATACAGAAAGGCAGCAGCGGAAGTCCCGGCGAGCTTTCAGGGATGATCCATTACGATGCGCAGCAGGTGATTGGCTCTATTGATAAGAATTGTGATCAGGGAATTTTTGGAACATTAAACATCCTTCCAAAGCCACTTTCACTGAAGAAGATGGAAGTTGCATACAAGCAGGAACTGGAAACAGGACCGGCGACTGTTTTGTGCTGTATAGATGGTGAAGTGAAAGAATTTGACGCAGAGATCACAAGAATTGATATGAATCATGAGGACTCGAATAAAAGTTTTGTGATCCAGGTGACCGATCAGAAACTTCTGGATATGACCGGAGGTATCGTGCAGGGCATGAGTGGCAGTCCTGTGATCCAGAATGGAAAGTTTGCAGGTGCGATCACACATGTGTTCGTGCAGGACGCAGCCGGCGGTTATGGGATTTTTGCAGAAACAATGATAAAAAATGTGGAAAAAGAATAAAAAAATAATGGCAGAAAAAGTCATGTCGAAGATGCGAAGAAAAAGAAAAAAGCAGAAAAATATGAAAAAAGAAGCTAGGAAAATGTCGTTTTCGGACGAACGAAAATGCTGTATTTCAGCCAGTTTCGGCTTGATTTCGCGAAGGCCTTTCCACTATAATGTCCTTGTTGTAAGGAAGTAGAATGCTGTAGGTTAGGAGGGAAAGGCCTCATGGAAAAATTAAATGTGGCGATTGCAGATGATAATGAGAGAATGACAGACATACTTGGTCAGATGATCGAAGAAGATAAAGAACTGGCGCTGGTCGGCAAAGCACATAACGGAGAAGAAATCTGTAATATCATAAGAGAAAAAGAACCGGATGTGGTGGTTCTGGATATGATCATGCCGAAAATGGACGGACTGACCGTTATGGAGCAGTGCAGTCATGATCAGACAGTCAAAAAGCAGCCGGCATTTATTGTGATCTCAGCAGTGGGACAGGAGAGAATCACAGAAGATGCATTTAATCTGGGGGCTTCCTACTACATGCTGAAACCTTTTGATAATCAGGTATTACTGAACCGCATCAAACATATCCGCAAAAGCAGTGTAAAGAGATTTCGTGAGCCTGTACGTCAGACAGTACGGGAAGAGCCTGCACCGTATGGCAAACGTAATCTGGAGGCTGATGTCACCAATATTATCCACGAGATCGGAGTTCCGGCGCATATCAAGGGATACCAGTATCTGAGGGATGCGATCATCCTTGCAGTCAATGATATGGAGATGTTGAATTCTATCACGAAAGTCCTGTATCCGACGATTGCAAAAAAACATCAGACGACCCCGAGCAGGGTAGAACGTGCCATACGTCATGCAATCGAAGTTGCATGGAGCAGGGGCAAAATGGACACGATCGATGCACTTTTCGGCTATACGGTAAGCACCGGAAAAGGTAAGCCGACCAACTCGGAATTTATTGCTCTGATCGCAGATAAAATACGTCTGGAATACAAAAATCACTCTTTCAATTAGAAGTGTTTTAGGGTATAATAAACATAAAAATCCGGCATAGACCGAGAAAGTCAGATAATTTTCTGACAGCGGGAATCAAGGAGGGGTATTTACAGATGAAAAGAATCTTATTTGCAACATCAGAAGCAGTACCATTTATCAAGACAGGAGGTCTTGCAGACGTAGCAGGTGCACTTCCGAAATGTTTCGATAAACGTTATTTCGATGTACGCGTGATTTTACCGAAATATGCCTGTATGAAGCAGGAATGGAAAGATAAAATGGAATATATCACCCACTTCTATATGGATCTGGGATATAAGAATTGTTATGTTGGAATTCTTCATATGGAATATGACGGAATCCAGTTTTACTTTATTGATAACGAATATTATTTCAGCGGTCCGAAACCGTATGACAGTGCACCATGGGATCTTGAGAAGTTTGCTTTCTTCTCAAAAGCAGTTCTCTCCGTGCTCCCGGTGATCGGATTCCGCCCGGATGTGATCCACTGCCACGACTGGCAGACAGGTCTTGTTCCGGTATATCTGCATGATTCTTTCCAGCAGAATGAATTTTTCTGGGGAATCAAGACGGTTATGACGATCCACAATCTGAAATTCCAGGGCGTATGGGATGTCAAGACCGTACAGGGTATCACAGGTCTTTCTGATTACTATTTTGCCCCGGATAAGCTGGAAGCATACAAAGATGCAAACTTCCTCAAAGGTGGAATTGTATTTGCAGATGCAGTAACAACAGTAAGTAATACTTATGCCGAAGAGATCAAGACACCGTTCTACGGAGAGAGACTGGACGGACTTCTCTGTGCGCGTGCCCATGACCTTCGCGGTATCGTCAACGGAATCGATTATGATGTATTCAATCCGGAGACAGATAAATACATTACACAGAATTATAATGCAAAGACCTTCCGCAAGGAAAAAGTCAAAAACAAGCTTCAGCTTCAGCGTGACCTCGGGCTGAACGAAGATCCGAACGTAATGCTGATCGGTATCGTTTCCCGTCTGACAGACCAGAAAGGCTTTGACCTGATCGCATATATCATGGATGAACTGTGTCAGGATGCTGTTCAGATCGTCGTACTCGGTACCGGCGAAGAACGCTACGAAAATATGTTCCGCCACTTTGACTGGAAATATCATGGAAAGGTATCTGCTCAGATCTATTATGATGAGCCGATGTCCCACAGAATTTATGCAGCGTCAGATGCATTCCTGATGCCATCATTGTTTGAACCATGCGGTTTAAGTCAGCTGATGAGTCTCCGTTACGGTACCTTACCAATCGTGCGTGAGACAGGCGGCCTGAAGGATACGGTAGAGCCATACAACCAGTACGAGGGAACCGGTACAGGATTCAGCTTTACAAACTATAATGCACATGAGATGCTTGCAACTGTCCGCAATGCCGAAAAGGTATTTTATGACAACAAACGCGAATGGAATAAAATGGTTGACCGTGCAATGGCAGCAGACTTCTCATGGAGTCATTCCGCACAGCAGTATGAAGAAATGTACAACTGGCTGATCGGGGACAAATAAATAATACAGATATCAGGAGGTATCGGGGAAACCCGGTACCTCTTTTGCCATTTCAGGGAGAAAAATGTCAAAAAGTTTTGCTTGACTTTACAGGAGATTTATAATAGCATATAAGAAGAAAACACGAACATAGGTTTGGTATTACGCATAAATAAAAATCAAAATAAAATTAAGGAGAATCCTGAAATGATGAACGAAGAGAAACAGAAGGCGCTGGAAGCAGCCCTTGGACATATTGAGAAGCAGTACGGTAAAGGATCCGTTATGAAGCTTGGAGATTCCAGCTCTAATATGGTGGTAGAGGCAGTTCCGACCGGATCTCTCGGACTTGACATTGCTCTTGGTGTGGGCGGTGTACCGAAGGGGAGAATCGTCGAGATCTACGGACCGGAGTCCAGTGGTAAGACGACTGTTGCCTTACATATGGTTGCAGAGGTACAGAAGCGTGGCGGAATCGCTGGATTTATTGATGCAGAGCATGCACTTGATCCGGTCTATGCGAAGAATATCGGTGTTGACATCGATAACCTCTATATTTCACAGCCGGATAACGGTGAGCAGGCACTTGAAATCACCGAGACGATGGTACGTTCCGGTGCAGTTGACATCGTAATTGTAGACTCTGTTGCAGCACTTGTTCCGAAGGCAGAGATCGAGGGGGATATGGGAGACAGCCATGTAGGTCTTCATGCACGTCTGATGTCTCAGGCACTTCGTAAACTTACTGCAGCAATAAGCCGTTCGAACTGTGTGGTAATCTTTATCAATCAGCTCCGTGAAAAGGTTGGTGTTATGTTTGGCAACCCGGAGACAACGACTGGTGGACGTGCTTTGAAGTTCTATGCTTCCGTACGTCTTGATGTCAGAAGGACAGAGACCCTGAAGCAAGGCGGCGAGATGGTCGGTAACCATGTAAAGGTTAAAGTTGTTAAGAATAAAGTTGCTCCGCCGTTTAAGCAGGCAGAGTTCGATATCATGTTCGGTACCGGTATCTCCAGAGAGGGTGAGATCCTTGATCTTGCAGCAGAATGCAATGTAGTGAATAAGAGCGGTGCATGGTACTCTTACAATGGAGAGCGTATCGGGCAGGGACGTGAGAACGTCAAGATCTTCCTGAAAGATCATCCGGAGATCTGCGAAGAAATCGAGAAGAAAGTAAGAATCCAGTACCATCTGCTTCCGGGCGAAGAACCGGAGAACGCAGAACAGAACGGAGAAGAGCAGGAATAATTAAATGACAGATATGGAACAGCAGAGAAAGGCCCGTAAGAAGGCACTGCGTCTTCTGGAACATATGGATCGTACGGAGAAGGGATTGACGGATCGCCTTCTCCGTGCCGGTTTTTCAGAAGAACTTGCAGAGGATGCCGTCTCTTATGTAAAGGATTATGGTTATATCAATGACCGGAGATACGCACTGAATTATATCATGTACAGGATTCACGATAAGAGCCGTCAGAAGATATTTCAGGAGCTTTCCGGGAAGGGAATCGACCGTCAGACGATACAGGATGCATGGGAGGAAGCAGAGGAGCTTGAGACACCGGATGAAAGGGCACTTCTCCGCCAGATGGTCGGGAAAAAGTACGAGCCCGGAGCAGAGCTTGATGAGCGTGAGATGCGCCGTCTTTACGGATATCTGGCACGGCGTGGATTCCGTTCCGGAGACATTTTTTCGGTGCTCGAAGAAATGGACATAACACAAATAAAAACTTGACATAATTCTCAAAAACAGCTAAACTTGTATTGTTGTATTTGTACAATGAAAACTTAATAAGGAGGTGCTCCTGTGGCAATTACAATCATTGTAGCAATTGTCGCTGTAGCGGTCGCACTGCTTATTGCGGTTCCTATTACTTGCAAGGTTGCTGTTAACAACAAAGCACAGAAAGATGCAGAAGTTGTTGGCACAGCAGAAGACAGAGCAAGAAGCATCATAGATGAAGCTTTAAAAGCTGCTGAAACGAAAAAAAGAGAAGCTTTATTGGAAGTAAAGGAAGAATCCCTCAGAACGAAAAATGAACTTGAGAAGGAAACCAAGGAACGAAGATCAGAACTGCAGAAATACGAAAGACGTGTCCTGTCAAAAGAAGAATCTGTTGACAAGAAAGCGGATGCAGTAGAGAAGCGTGAAGCAGAGTGTACAGCAAAAGTTGCTGAGTTACAAAAAAGAGAAAAGAAAGTAGACGAACTTGAACAAAAAGGAGTACAGGAACTGGAAAGAATTTCCGGTCTGACCTCCGATCAGGCAAAAGACGAGTTACTCAGAAGTGTAGAAGACGATGTCAAAGTAGACGTGGCAAGACTCTACAAAGAGCTTGAGAGCCGCGCGAAAGAAGAAGCCGGTAAGAAGGCAAAGGAATACGTAGTAAATGCAATCCAGAAATGTGCAGTAGATCATGTTTCTGAAACTACAATTTCCGTTGTACAGCTTCCAAGTGATGAGATGAAGGGAAGGATCATCGGCCGTGAAGGACGTAACATTCGTACCCTTGAGACACTGACAGGTGTTGACCTCATCATCGATGATACTCCGGAAGCAGTAGTTTTATCAGCATTTGACCCGATCCGACGTGAGATTGCCAGAGTTGCTCTGGAGAAATTAATCGTTGACGGACGTATCCATCCGGCAAGAATCGAAGAAATGGTAGAGAAAGCACAGAAAGAAGTAGAAGCACAGATCCGTGAAGACGGTGAGAATGCAGCAATGGACGTTGGAGTTCATGGCATTCATCCGGAGCTTCTGAAACTTCTTGGACGTATGAAATTCCGTACCAGCTATGGACAGAATGCATTGAAACATTCTATCGAAGTAGCACAGCTTTCCGGACTTCTTGCAGGAGAAGTCGGAGCAGATGTCCGCATGGCAAAACGTGCCGGACTGCTTCATGATATCGGTAAATCTATTGACCATGAAGTAGAAGGATCACATATTCAGATTGGTGTGGATCTTTGTAAGAAATACAAAGAGTCAGCAGTTGTTATCAATACTGTTGCATCACATCACGGAGATGTGGAACCTGAGTCTCTGGTTGCATGCATTGTACAGGCAGCTGATGCGATTTCCGCAGCAAGACCTGGTGCAAGACGTGAGACACTGGAAACCTATACTAACCGATTGAAACAGCTTGAAGATATTACAAATGAATTCAAGGGTGTTGACAAGTCATTTGCTATTCAGGCAGGCAGAGAAATTCGTGTAATGGTAATACCGGAACAGGTAAACGATGCAGATATGGTTCTGTTGGCACGTGATATTTCCAAACAGATCGAAGCTGAACTGGAATATCCGGGACAGATTAAGGTTAATGTCATCCGCGAGAGCCGCGCAGTAGATTACGCGAAATAATTCTTTCTGAAAAATAAACGTGAAAGTTCAAAAGAGTATGATGTCCATACAGGATGTCATACTCTTTTTTTGTATGTATGTAGAAGAGACTTTGGCTTTTGGTTCTATTCATACTTACGTGTTCGTAAACTGATACGGGGTGAGGCAATGAATCGTGAAATTGGAGTTTATGAAAGAAAAAAATATCCGGGTCAGTTTTTATTTGGAATGGGCTTTCTGATCGGAGTGATTCTGCCAAATTTTATCTACCGCACACAGTGGCGCCAGAGTACTGTATCGTCTATGTATCTTATGGGGATTTTTTCAGGAGATAACAGTGCAGAGTATTTCTGGAAGGTACTTAAGATGAGAGGGGGAATCTTTCTGCTTGCAGCCTGCAGCGGTGTGACGATATTCGGAATGCCGCTGGCCATCATGGGGATGCTTGCAGGCGGTGTACTGATCGGAATGCTGCTCACTGTATCGGTTCTCCAATTTGGTCTGAATGGAGGTTTGATTGGGGCGGGACTTCTTTTTCCACAGTATCTTCTGTATCTTCCATGCATGTTTATCGGACTGGAACAGATTTACAGCTGTTCAAAAAGGCTGTGGAAAAACCGATCTTTTTCGGCAGGACAGATTACCGGATATCTTCTGAGAATGCTGTTATGCGCGGCACTCTGGCTGGCGGGGATTTTTCTGGAAGTATATTGTAACCCGAAAATTACAGAAATTCTGATAAAAAATTTAAAAATTTTTTGAGCGGATTTTACCAGATGTGGTGGTGGTTTACCATAAAATCTCGATATTTGGTGGAAGATGTCGAAAATGCCTGTTTTGCAGGCTTTTCATGCAAAAATAGTGTTTGATTTTATGTAAAATAATCAGTATAATACAGGTACATTTTCAGGAAAATATGTAGAAACAGAGTTGGGATGAAGCAGAATGGAAAGAGTAGTTGAGGATTTCATTTTATATTTACATGAGACGAAAAATACCTCTAAAAATACAGAAGTGTCGTATGAACGTGATCTGAAAAAACTGATTCGGTATTTACAGGAGCAGAATCTTACAGGTTTTTCAGAAGTGACATGCACAGACCTGCAGGGGTACTTAAATAAAATAAAAAGTGAAAATCTGGCGGCATCGACGATTTCCAGAAATATTGCGTCGATCCGGGCTCTGTATCATTATCTGATAAAGACAGGAATTGTATCGGAAGATCCGACAGAGGCATTACATACACCGAAGATTGAGAAGAAACTGCCGGAGATTCTTTCTGTTGAGGAAGTAGACCGTCTGCTGAAACAGCCGGATATCCGGACCCCGAAAGGCATCCGCGACAATGCAATGATGGAACTTCTGTATGCGACGGGCATGCGTGTCAGTGAACTGATTCATCTCAAGACTACTGACATCAATCTCCAGATGGGCTATGTGGTATGCCATGACAGCGATAAGGAACGTATCATCCCGATCGGAAATGTCAGCAGAAATGCAATTTTGCAATATATGGAGCATTCCAGAGGTTTTTTTACAAAAGATACAAAAGAGAGTGCACTGTTTACGAACTGCTCGGGAAAATCCATGAGCAGACAGGGATTTTGGAAAGTACTGAAAGGATATGCGGCAGATGCCGGAATCCACAGAGATATCACACCGCATACACTTCGCCATTCTTTTGCGGCACATATGCTGCAGAACGGGGCGGATGTAAAGAGTGTACAGGAAATGCTGGGACATGCAGATGTTTCATCGACACAGATTTATCTGGGACTGAACGTTTCGAAGATGAGAGATGTGTATATGAAAGCACACCCGAGACATTGAATCATAATTAAGGACCTGCCGAACAGCAGGTCCTTTTGCTGATTTATCAGCACATTTCCGCGATTGTGTAAAGCAGTTTTTCGGATTCTTCCCATCCAAGACAAGGGTCTGTGATGGATTTTCCGTAAATATGTGTACCACCGATCTTCTGGTTGCCTGGCTCAATGTAACTTTCAATCATGAAGCCTTTGACCAGTTTGTGAAGTTCCGGATCGACCATACGGCTGTGGAGAACTTCTTTTGCAATACGAACCTGCTGTTCATACTGTTTGTTGGAATTGGAGTGGTTGGTATCAACGATGACAGCAGGATTCTGCAGATTTTTTTCCTGATATTTTTCCCACAGAAGACGGAGATCTTCGTAATGGTAGTTCGGAATCGCCTCTCCGTGTTTGTTTACGGCACCGCGAAGAATGGTGTGCGCCAGAGGATTTCCGGCTGTTTCAACTTCCCAGCTTCTGTAGATAAAGCGGTGAGATCCCTGAGCTGCAACAACGGAGTTGAGCATAACACTGTAGTCACCACTGGTCGGGTTTTTCATTCCGGCAGGTACATCCATACCGCTGACGGTAAGTCGATGCTGCTGATCTTCTACGGAACGTGCACCTACAGCGACATAAGAGAGAATGTCGGAAAGATAACGGTAGTTTTCAGGATACAGCATTTCATCTGCACAGGTGAAACCACTTTCCTGGATGGCGTGGATGTGCATCTTACGGATGGCAATCAGACCGGCAAGCATATCCGGAGCTTTTTCCGGATCCGGCTGGTGAACCATACCCTTGTAACCTTCGCCTGTTGTACGTGGCTTATTTGTATAAACTCTCGGAATGATCAGAACTTTATCCTCAATTTTTTCCTGAACTTTGCGGAGACGGAGAAGATAGTCACATACAGCATCTTCGTTGTCCGCAGAACAAGGTCCGATGATGGCAAGAAATTTATCGGATTTCCCGGTAAAAACATCACGGATTTCCTGATCTCTTTTTGCCTTTAATTCCTGAATGGCAGTATCAATGGGATACTGATTACGTATTTCGGCAGGTGTAGGCAGTTTCTTTAAAAAAGTGAATCCCATATTTTCCTCCTCGTGTCCAATGCGTTTTCAATTGGACATATCAGGCTTATTATATATGATTGTTAAGTAATTGTCGATAGGGAAAGGTGCGTATTTTGTCGAAATCCTCAGGATTTTATATGATAAAGTGAATAAATATGCATAATACTTAAGAGTATTTCACTGAGAAGCAATCCATAAAGATACCCATGTATACCAATCAGTGGAATTGCAAATAATACAAACAGGATGCGGATAAGGCTTCCTGCTGCATTGTGAAGCAGCGTTGCTCCGGTTTTCCCCAGGCCGTTAAGGATGCTTGTAAGCATGATGTTTGTATACAAAAAAGGACAGACAAAGGAAAGCGTACGGATACAGGTTCCGGCTGTAGCTTCATGAAACAGAAGTTCACCTGCAAACGGGCCGAAAAAATAAAAAAGCCCCGTGCAGGCGGCACCCGTCAGAAAACAGGCAGTACAGGCGCGGCTGGCCATATAGCGGATACGCCGGTGCGCTCCGAGCGCCTGCAATTCTGCGACAGACGGTGTGAGCATGACGGCAGCGGAGTTTGTAACGGTGGATGGAAAAAGGATGCAGGGAAGTGCCATACCTGTAAAAATTCCGTACAGACTCAGCGCATTACTCCGGGAAAAGCCATACATACGCAGCCTTTGCGGAATCAGTACGACTTCGATTGCGGCGAGAATCGAGAGAAGCAGACGGTTCAGCGTCAGCGGAAAAGCTGTGGCAGTGATTGCGGAGAGTTTGTGAAGTGGTGCTTTTATATGTAAAAAAGAGTAATTTTCTGCATGAAGATGCAGACTTAAAAAAAGCAACGAGGATAAAACAGCAGCAAATTCTGCTGCAAGAGCTCCCAGAGCGGCAATCCGGGCGGTAACAGCAATACCACGGGACAGAAAGATTTTTACAAGTATATAGGAAGAGAGGACGCGCACAGTCTGCTCGATGAGCTGGGTAGATGCCGGATAACCGGCGCTTTTTCGCCCGAAATAATAGCTGCTGATACAGGAATGCAGGGAAGCAAGCGGAAAACAGAATGATATAATCCGGATCAGTGCTTCAGTTTCCGGCTCTTTCAGAATCTCTCCGGCAAACCATCCGGCGAAAGTGTAAAAGATCCACATAGCTGCAAGAGAAAGCCCGAGCGCAAAAAGTGTGCCGACACAAAAAGAATCGACTGCTTCTTTTTTCTGCTTTAAAGCAGTCTGGGAGGCAACTGTGCGTGAGAGCGCAGTCTGGATTCCTGAGGTTGTCACTGCAAGTACCATATGCTGAAGTGGAACGACAAGCTGGTACAGACCGATTCCTCTGGAACCAATCGTCTGAGAGAGGAATATCCTATAGAAAAAGCCCATGATCCGGCTGATGACACCGACCGTGGACAGTAGAAAAGTTCCTGCAAAAAAATGTTTTTTTGACATAAAAAAGACCTGATTGCTTTTTTGTCAGTATATGCGTAAAACCTCCTTGACAGACCGATTTCTTTCTGCTAAAGTATGACTTGAAATAAATCCGACGAAAATACTGGGAATTAAAGAGGTGAGTGGATGAAACTGTCAACAAGAGCAAGATATGGTCTGAAAGCACTGATCGATCTTGGGCTGCATTGTGAAACAGAAGCCGTTTCCATCCAGAGTATCGCGAGTCGGCAGAATATTTCGGACAGCTATCTCGAACAGCTTATGGCGAAACTTAAGAAGGCAGGTCTGGTGGAAAGCACCAGAGGTGCCGGAGGCGGATATCGTCTGGGACGTCCGGCGGCAGAAATCTCTGTCGGCGATATCCTGAGAATCCTTGAGGGAAGTCTTGAAGCGGCACAGTGTTCCGGCATGGAAGATGAGAGCAGCTGTGAGAATCACGATATATGTGTGACGAAATATGTATGGAAACGAATCAACGACAGTATCACACAGGCGGTAGATACCATGATGTTGGATCAGTTGATAGAAGAAAGCCGGAAAAAACAAAAAGAAAAAATGTAAAATTCATTTTTTAAGCAGGAGGAAAAAATATGAGTAAATTAATATATCTGGATAACGCAGCCACAACAAAAACTGCACCGGAAGTCGTTGATGCAATGCTTCCGTATTTTTCTGAATTTTATGGAAACCCGTCCAGTATTTATGATTTTGCCCAGAAGAGCAAAGAAGCAGTGACAAAGGGAAGACAGCAGATCGCGGATGTTCTGAATGCAAAAAAAGAAGAAATTTATTTTACAGCAGGTGGAAGTGAAGCGGATAACTGGGCACTGAAGGCTACTTTTGAAGCATACAAATCAAAAGGAAATCACATTATTACAACAAAGATTGAGCATCATGCTATTCTTCATACATGTGAATACCTCGAAAAAGAAAGAGGTGCAAAGATCACATATCTTGACGTAGATGAGAATGGTATCGTACGTCTGGACGAACTGGAAAAAGCAATCACACCGGAAACCATTCTGATTTCCGTAATGTTTGCAAACAATGAGATCGGATCTATCCAGCCGATCAAAGAGATCGGACGTATTGCCAGAGAACACGGCATTCTGTTCCATACAGATGCAGTACAGGCATTCTGTCAGGTTCCGATCGATGTAGACGAATGCAATATTGATATGCTGAGCTCCAGCGGACACAAGATCAACGGACCAAAAGGAATCGGTTTCCTTTATATCCGTAAAGGCGTAAAAATCAAATCCTTCGTACACGGCGGTGCACAGGAGCGTAAACGTCGTGCCGGTACAGAAAACGTTCCGGGAATCGTAGGATACGGCGCAGCAGCAGAACGTGCAATGAAAAACATGAAAGAACGTACCGAAAAAGAAATCGAACTGAGAGATTACCTGATCAATCGCCTTACTACTGAGATCCCATACTCCAGACTGAACGGTGACAGAGTGAAGAGACTTCCAAACAACGTTAACGTAAGCTTCCAGTTCATCGAAGGTGAATCCATGCTTCTGATGCTTGATCAGAACGGTATCTGCGGCTCAAGCGGATCTGCATGCACATCCGGTTCTCTTGACCCGTCTCATGTACTTCTGGCAATCGGACTGCCTCATGAGATCGCACATGGTTCTCTGAGACTTACCTTAAGTGAAGAGACAACCAAAGAAGAGCTGGACTTTACAGTAGATAAACTGAAAGAGATCGTACAGTATCTGAGAAGTATGTCTCCACTGTATGAAGACTTCATGAAAAACCAGAAGTAAATAACAGAACCTAAATAATGTTTACGGTAGACAAAAGACAATAACAGGAGGAATTAAATATTATGTACAGTGAAAAAGTAATGGATCATTTCCAGCATCCGAGAAATGTAGGAGAAATCGAAGACGCCAGCGGTGTAGGAACAGTTGGTAACGCAAAATGCGGAGATATCATGAGAATGTTTCTTGATATTGACGATGAAACACATATCATCAAAGAATGTAAATTCAAAACATTCGGCTGTGGCGCGGCTGTTGCAACAAGCAGTATGGCTACAGAAATGGTAAAAGGTAAGACTATCGAAGAAGCAATGCAGATTACAAACAAGGCTGTTATGGAAGCTCTGGACGGACTTCCGCCGGTAAAAGTACACTGCTCACTTCTTGCAGAGGAAGCAATCCACGCTGCACTGTGGGATTATGCACAGAAACACGGCATTGTAATCGAAGGTCTGGACAAACCAAAGTCTGATATCAGCGAAGGAGAAGAGGAAGAAGAGTATTAATAACTGCGGCTGATTGTGAGGTGAAAAGTTGACAGGACTTACAGACGAACAGGTAAATGCACGAATTGCGGAGGGGAAGGTCAATGCAGATGAAAATCCGAATACCCGAACCTATAAGCAGATCGTCAGAGAAAACACACTGACATTTTTCAACTTTCTGAACCTTGTACTTCTGGTACTGGTTCTCCTGGTGGGCTCTTACAAGAATGCGTTTTTTGTATGTATCATTATCATTAATACGCTGATTGGTATTGCTCAGGAAATCCGTGCTAAAAAAACAATTGATAAGCTGGCAATTCTTACAGCCAGAAAATCTGTTGTTATCCGTGAAGGACAGAAATGGACCGTTCCGACGGAAGAACTGGTACTTGATGATGTGGTCTGTCTTAAGACCGGTGATCAGGTGCCGGCAGATGCCCGTATACTCGAAGGTAGCCTGGAAGTAAACGAATCATTACTTACAGGAGAATCGGATAATCTTCCGAAGAATGAAGGAGACGAACTTTTTTCCGGAAGCTTTGTAACATCAGGAGAAGCGTGCTGTCAGATCATTCATGTAGGAAAGGATAATTACGCAGCACAGATCACCAGCGAAGCAAAGGAATTTAAACGACACAATTCCGAACTGAAAAATTCCCTGAATGCGATCCTGAAAGTGATCAGTATTATTATTGTGCCGCTCGGTGCACTGCTGTTTTATAAGCAGTATTATATCGTAGGCGATACATTCAGAGACTCCGTAGTGAGCATGGTAGCCGGAGTCCTGGGAATGATTCCTGAGGGACTTGTCCTTCTGACCAGTGTTGCACTGACCCTCGGTGCTCTTGTACTTGCAAACAAAAAGACACTTGTACAGGAACTCTACTGTATCGAGACACTTGCAAGAGTCGATACGCTCTGTCTGGACAAGACCGGAACGATCACAGAAGGAACCATGTGCGTAGAGCGTGTGGAACCATATGTAAGTACAGGACGAGTTGAGACAGCTGTGACAGAGTCTGAGCCCGCAGAAAGCTCGGAGGCAGAAGTGCAGGTACAGACAGATCCTGCTTTTATGGATGACATCAATACCGTCATGGGAAACATGATGTATGTGCTCAAAGATCAGAATGCGACGATCGATGCACTTCGTAAGCGCTTTCCGGCAAAACAGGGCATGACGCTGGAACATGTGATTCCATTTTCTTCTGACCGTAAATACAGTGGTGCTGTTTTTGAAGAAAAAGGCACTTATCTGATGGGAGCAGCGCAGTTTTTGTTTCCGGAGGATAATGAAGAACTGACGGAGAAATGTCAGGCTTATGCAGAAGAAGGACTGCGAGTGCTTGTACTTGCACACAGTTCTCAGAATGCGGAAGGGACAGAACTTCCGGAAGGACTGGAACCGCTGGCTCTGATGCTTCTTACCGATGTAATTCGTGAAGAAGCACCGGATACGTTGGCTTTCTTTGACAGTCAGGAAGTAGATCTTAAAGTGATTTCCGGTGATGACCCGGTGACAGTTGCGGCGATTGCGAGACGTGCAGGACTTAAGAATGCGGACAGTTATGTAGATGCGACGACGCTGACAACTGAGGAAGCACTGCAGGATGCGGTGGCACAGTACAGCGTGTTCGGACGTGTGACACCACAGCAGAAGAAAGCAATGGTCCAGGCATTGCAGTCTCAGGGACATACAGTTGCGATGACCGGTGATGGTGTCAATGACGTACTTGCCCTGAAAGAAGCGGACTGCAGTATTGCGATGGCACAGGGCAGTGATGCGGCAAAGAATATTGCGAATGTGGTACTTCTGGATTCAAACTTTGCTTCCATGCCACATATCGTAAATCAGGGGCGAAGAGTTGTAAACAACATTCGTACAGCAGCATCGATGTTCCTGATCAAGACGATGTTTTCTGTTATGTTGTCTCTGCTGACGATCTTTTTCGGAAATGCATATCCGTTCGAGCCGATTCAGATGTCACTGATCAGTGCATGTGCGGTTGGTATCCCGACATTTCTTCTTGCACAGGAGAATAACTACGAAAAGATTGACCATACGTTTTTACGACATGTATTTATCAATGCTTTTCCGGCAGCGATTACGATCACATTCTGTGTATTTGCAGTAATGCTTGTCTGCCAGAATGTATATCATTCTATGGTAATGCTGAATACCGCATGCGTCCTTGTGACAGGATGGAATTACATGGCAGCATTAAAAACAGTCTATGCACCGCTTAATACGTATCGTAAGGTGATTATCTACGGTATGCAGTTTATTTTCTTTGCAGCGGCTGTTATTTTCCAGAAACTGCTTTCGCTTGGTTCGCTGGACTTCGGCATGATCATCCTTGTATTTATACTGATGACATTTGCACCGGTACTGATCGATGTGATCACGGTTTGGCTGAAAGGCATTTATGCCCGTTCGCTGGATCAGGAAAATCCGGGACGCTTTACCGGATTCATCGACAAACTTCGTAAATAGAATATATGATATCCAGAATAGGATATTAACAATAAGACATTAAGAAAGGCTCTGGTCATTATCATTACGACCAGAGCCTTTTGGCATAGTTTTATGGAAAAACGTTTATTTCTTACTTCTGCACAGCCAGTAGCATCCGAATGCCGGAATCTGCACGCCTTTGGCTTCCAGTTCACGGCCGGAAATGAGGTCTGTGTACATGCCGTCTTCCTCATTGATCCAGGCTACTTTATCGTTTTCGCTGAAGTTGTAGATTCCGATGAATTTCTCTTCATCATTTTCACGTACAAAAGCAAGAATTGAATTATCCCATGTGTCGATGGTATGAAACGGTACATTGCTGTTAAATACGCCGTGACTGGTACGGATATGTTCCAGCTTATCAAGTGCAGGGAAGAGTTTGCCCTGTACAGTAGCCGGATCATGACGGTTTTCAGCCAGTTTCCAGTCAAAGTTTCCTCTGTGGAGATAACGGGAATCGGCAGCTTTTTCCGGATCATCTTTGTAAGTATAATCATTTACCTGACCGATCTCGTCACCACTGTAAATTACCGGGATACCGGACTGGGAAAGCATAAATGCATGCAATGTAATGTCATAACGGACAGCTCTGTCTACACCCTCCTGATTTCCTTCAAATCCAAAACGTTCAATACCGCAGAGAGAAGCAGTAGTTCCACAGAGTCTTGCATCACCAAGACGTGGATCATCGTTATAAAGTTCTCCTCGTGCAAATGAATTCGGATATTTTCCTGTAAGGAAATCATTCAGGTATTTCTTATGGGGTACTTCCTGAATACCGAAGTTTTCCAGATATTCATAATCCAGTCCCCATCCGATATCGTCATGGCAGCGGAGATAATTTTGGAATACGTAGTCTCTTGGAAGGTTTGAGATGATATCCAGCTGGCGGCGCAGCAGAGACACATCTTTGGTTGCAACTGTGTGCCAGGTGCTTGCCATAGTTGTTACATTGTACAGCAGATGGCATTCTGGTTTCTCGACAGTTCCGAAGTATGGAACAACCTTTTCAGGAGCCATAACAACTTCTCCGAGAAGAAGTATGCCCGGGCATACAATCTCGCAGACCATACGCATGATACGTATAATGGTGTGAACCTGTGGAAGATTGCGGCAGTTGGTTCCAAGCTGTTTCCAGATATATGGTACAGCATCCAGACGAACGATATCCACACCCTGGTTGGCAAGATACAGCATATTAAAGATCATTTCGTTCAGAACAATCGGATTGCGGTAATTCAGATCCCACTGATAAGGATAGAAGGTAGTCATAACATGTTTATGAAGATCTTCCAGCCAGGTAAAGTTGCCAGGTGCAGTAGTTGGGAAAACTTCCGGGCAGGTCTGCTCATATAAAGAAGGAATATCATAGTTGTCAAAGAAGAAGTAACGGTCTTGATATTCTTTTTCTCCATTTCGGGCACGTTTTGCCCATTCGTGATCTTCGGATGTATGGTTCATGACGAAATCCAGGCAGACGTTAATGCCGCGTTTGTGGCAGGCTGCAGTCAGATCTGCAAAATCATCCATGGTTCCGAGTTCTTCCTGGACTTTACGGAAATCAGCAACCGCATAACCGCCGTCGCTGCGTCCTTTCGGGGAGTCAAGAAGCGGCATCAGATGCAGATAGTTAACATTGCATTCCTGAACATAATCCAGTTTGGATTCCAGATTGGAAAGAGTACCGGCAAATGCATTGACATACATCATCATACCGGTAAGATCATTGCGCTTGTACCATGTCGGATCTTTTTCGCGTTTCAGATCAGATTCTTTCAGAGCATCGCCACGCATGTCGTAGAACTTCTTGAGTACTTTCAGAAGATCGTTCAGGTGCATTGTGACATATGGATTGTCCTGATACAGTTCACAGTAGAGCCATTTCAGTTCGTCGAGATGGCGGGCAAGACGCTCACAGTAAATTCTGTTGTCATCGCGTTTATTTTCAAGTCTGACCGGATCGGATTTTGCAGTCTCGACTTTGACAGCCTCGGTTTTCTTGGTTTCCACCTTAACCGGCTCAGTCTTTTTCGTCGCGACTTTAGCAGCCTCGGTTTTCTTAGTCTCAACTTTAACCGGCTCAGTCTTTTTTGTCTCGACTTTGACAGCTTCAGCCTTCTTGGTTTCAACTTTAACCGGTTCGGTCTTTTTTGTCTCAACTTTAATTGGTTCAGTCTTTTGGGTTTGCACCTTAACCGGCTCAACTTTCTTAGTCTCCACTTTTAACGGTTCGACAGTTTTAGTTACTTTTTTGATGGGTTCTGCTTTTGGTGCGGCAGTCTGTGCCGCAGAAGCTCTGGCAGCTTCACGCTTTTTCTGAAGACGTTTTTTTGCCATAATAAATAGCCTCCTTTTGTATCTTTATCTGAAAATTAATTAATAGCTATAATTTAATAAATTCCGGCTTGCGGTTTTGGAATACAGTATAGTATTTAAAGCCACTTTCTGCAAGTATGGCGGCAGCTTTGTCAAAATCATAGGCAATTTTGTCCGGAGCATGCGCATCGGCTCCGACCGTGATGATCTCGCCGCCAAGTTCACGATAACGGCGGATGACGGCACGGCATGGATTCGGCTCCCCAAGACCATAATGAAAACCACCTGTATTCAGCTCGATTCCGAGATTTTTGTCAATGACTGTGCGCAGGATCTCATCCAGAATATCCTGATAACGTTCATAGGAATATTCTCTGTTCTGATTCGGACCATAGCGGACTATATAGTCAATATGCCCGTAAACATCCATTCCGGAAAAAGCGTTAAGATTCTCAAGAATAGATTCAAAATATTCACGGTAACACGCGGATTCCTCACGATTTTCAAAAAATACTCCATAATATGGATCATAACCATGAACCACATGAGAAGAACCAATCACGAAATCAAAAGGTATTGTCTTAAGAAGTTTGTTCAAAGAATCGGCGAGATGTGGCTGCAGTCCCAGTTCAATGCCGAAATGTATATTCAGTTTTGAACGGTATTTCTCCTGAAGTGAGAAAAGCGTATCTCTGTATCCGTCCAGATCAAGCTCAAATGTTTCATTATCCGGTGTGGGTGGGTAATCAGGATCCAGATGCTCTGTAAAACAGATGCCGGAGAGATTACGTCGGATCGCCTCATGGATCATATCTTCCATAGATGTGTCTGAGTCAGCAGAAAAAGAAGAATGCATATGGCAGTCCCATAAGATCTGATTTGACATTTTTGTATCCTCCTTTGCATGGACTGACATTATTATAGCATGTAAAAATAGTTCCTGCTATGGTTTCATTTCTATATTAAAACATTTTTATCATGTTTTTTTATAAAATGGTCTTGAATTTTTGTACAAGATTCGATACAATATGCAATAGGTTGACGTTTCTTTAACAAACGCCATAAATCAACCATTTAATTCATAGGAGGAATTTATCATGGCAGTAAAAGTTGCAATTAACGGATTTGGCCGTATCGGTCGTCTGGCTTTCCGTCAGATGTTTGGAGCAGAAGGATTTGAAATCGTTGCTATCAACGACCTTACATCCCCGAAAATGCTTGCTCACTTATTAAAATATGACTCAACTCAGGGAAGATACGCTCTGGCTGACAAAGTAGAAGCAGGCGAAGATTCCATCACAGTTGACGGAAAAGAAATCAAAATCTATGCAAAAGCTAACGCTGCAGAACTTCCTTGGGGAGAAATCGGTGTAGATGTAGTTCTTGAGTGCACAGGTTTCTATACATCCAAAGACAAAGCTCAGGCTCATATCGATGCAGGTGCTAAACACGTTGTTATTTCCGCTCCGGCTGGAAACGACCTTAAGACAATCGTTTACAATGTAAACCATGAAGGTCTTACAAACGAAGATAAAATCATCTCCGCTGCATCCTGTACTACAAACTGCCTTGCACCAATGGCTAAGGCTCTTAACGATCTTGCACCGATCAAATCCGGTATCATGTGCACAATCCACGCTTACACAGGTGATCAGATGACACTTGACGGACCGCAGAGAAAAGGCGATCTGAGAAGATCCCGTGCAGCTGCAGTTAACATCGTTCCGAACAGCACAGGTGCTGCTAAAGCAATCGGTCTTGTTATCCCAGAACTGAACGGCAAACTGATCGGTTCCGCACAGCGTGTTCCAACCCCAACAGGTTCTACTACAATCCTTACAGCAGTTGTTGAAGGAAATGTAACAAAAGAGCAGATCAACGCAGCTATGAAAGCAGCTTCCAACGAGTCCTTCGGATACAACGAAGACGAGATCGTATCCAGCGATATCGTAGGAATGAAATACGGTTCTCTGTTCGATGCTACTCAGACTATGGTTCTTCCGCTTGATAACGGAACAACTCAGGTACAGGTAGTTTCCTGGTATGACAACGAGAACTCCTACACAAGCCAGATGGTTCGTACAATCAAACACTTTGGCAAACTTCTCGGAGCATAATTGTTTCATACGAAAGAATGAAATAGACTCAGTAAGGGGTCCGGTCTGATTAGGGCCGGATTCCTTTTTTATTAAAATTCGGAGGTTATAGGATCATGGGATTAAATAAAAAATCTGTTGATGATATCAATGTAAAAGGCCAGAAAGTTCTGGTAAGATGCGACTTTAACGTTCCGCTTAAAGAGGGCAAAATCACAGACGAGAACCGTCTGGTTGCTGCTCTTCCTACAATCAAGAAACTGGTTGCTGACGGCGGAAAGATCATTCTCTGCTCTCACCTGGGAAAACCGAAGGGAGAACCGAAGCCGGAGCTTTCTCTTGCACCTGTAGCAGTTCGTCTTTCTGAGCTTCTTGGACAGGAAGTAAAATTTGTTGCAAGCCCTGTTGTTGTGGATGACACAGTAAAGGCAGCTGTAGACGCTATGAACGACGGAGAGATCGTTCTTCTTGAAAACACACGTTATCGTGCAGAGGAAACAAAGAACGGAGAAGCTTTCAGCAAGGATCTTGCTTCCCTTGCAGACGTATTCGTAAATGATGCATTCGGAACTGCTCACAGAGCACACTGCTCCAATGTTGGTGTTACAGAATTCATCGACACCTGTGTAGTAGGATACCTGATGCAGAAAGAAATCGACTTCCTTGGAAAAGCAGTAGAAACTCCGGTAAGACCGTTTGTTGCTATCCTTGGCGGCGCAAAGGTTGCTGATAAACTGAACGTAATCTCCAACCTTCTTGAGAAATGCGATACTCTCATCATCGGCGGCGGTATGGCTTACACATTCTTCGCAGCACAAGGCAAGACAACAG
>OLQE01000100.1_pt1 | contig 75109 bp, 70 predicted proteins | sample 1643161 | NCBI WGS metagenome assembly OLQE01 (sample SAMEA3136650, study PRJEB25190) | human gut metagenome
AAGAAAGGAAGATATTATTTAATTACCTGTTTCTTGGGTAATTAAATAATACAAGAGAAAATAACATGAAAATTTTAGTAGATAACGCAGATCTTAAGGAGATTAAAAAGATTTATGAGGTATATCCAGTAGATGGGGTCACTTGCAATCCTACCATTTTGAAAAAGACTGGACGCAATCCATTTGAGGTATTGAAAGAAATTCGTGCTTTCATTGGGAAAGATGCGGATTTACATGTACAAGTCATTTCCGCCAAAGCAGAGGATATGGTGGTAGAGGCGCATAAGATTCAGGAAGTGCTTGGGGAAAATACCTTTATTAAAGTGCCGGTGGTACCGGAAGGCTTAAAGGCAATTCGTCTGTTGGCCAAAGAAGGTGCAAATGTAACAGGAACAGCTATTTATAATCAAATGCAGGGATATTTGGCAGGGAAAGCCGGTGCTGCCTATGTAGCACCATATGTCAATCGTATTGATAATCTTGGCAGCAATGGTATTCAGGTTGCTAAAGATATTCATGATATGCTGAAGAAGGCCGGTTTAAAAACAGAATTACTAGCCGCAAGCTTTAAAAATTCCCAACAGGTGCTGGAATTGGCGAAGTATGGGTTAGGAGCTAGTACGATTGCTCCGGATGTTATTGAAGGCTTGATTAAAGTAGATGCCGCAAGAATTGCTGTTGATGTCTTTACAAAAGACTTTGAAGCATTGTGTGGAGAAGACAGTACGATGCTGGATGCGGCTAAATAAAAAGATAAGAAAAATACCTACTGTGTAACCAATATGGCAGTAGGTATTTTTTATCTAAAGTTATTTATAAATCATCGTTTTGTTCATGCGTATCTTTTGAATAGGTTTTTCCATCAACGCTAATTTCTGTATCAAACGTGATGTGGGAAACTCCGTAAGAGGGATAGGTTTGTACCAAAGCATCTGGAAAACTGTTTCCTGCTTGATACGTAGTGAACTCACGGTAAGGATAAACGAATGCATCATTGCGATATAGGATGTCTATATGCAATAGGCACTTTTCCTGATAGGGCGAGTTGTATTGCATGATAAAATAACTCTTACGTTTGTTTCCTTTTTTGAAAGAGAAGGATTCATCATCATAAATTTCACTGGCATAATGGTATTTGTTCTCTTGATAGAGCTGTACATACTTAACCATGGTGTTATCTTCTTCCAGTTTCTGCATCGTCAATTGTGCTTTCATCATGGCAGTATGTGTCGTTGGCAATTGTTTCCAATCGATGAATCCTAAGATCATGATCGCACCATCCGTACTTCTAGCAGTCACACTGGTGAAAGGAAATGCAGGCAGCTCATCATAATGGATTTTTGTGGTTTTTACTTTGAAGTTCGTTGCCGTATTCAGAACAAGGGTATCTTCATTGCATAATTCTGCAGCAATAGCTTGTGGCATGCCTTTCTTGATTAGCGCTTTTTGTACTTGGGTAGAAGCTGGTGTTACTTCTTCATAGGACACGGTTTCATAGGTCATAAACATTTTGGTCATTCCATACACCCCAATGGCGAGAACGCTTGTGTAAATAAGAGCGATGGCGAAAAAGGAAACATGAGGTTGTTCTGTTTCTATTTGGATATCGGCGTTCAATAATTGATGAATGGAGTGAAACAGCTGATATGCTATATAAATAAGCAATCCCAATCCTATGATGATGGCAATAATTCCAAATAGAAGAAAGAAATAACTTAGTAATACGAAAAGGATATAGAGCAGATAAGCAATCCGTACGTTCTTCATAGGGTAGCGTTGTGTTAGCTGCGCATCGATATAAAGTGATTCTATCGCCTTTGAAAACTGTTGGATAAAATATACTTGTAACGCGATGGATACGATGGATAGCAGTAAGATACCATCCATATAAGGAGTAGCAGCTAAGCTTGTTTGTATTAGAAAGAGAATGGCTAATCCAATCTCGCTGAAAAAGGCATGCTGAAAGTATGCATTGTGTCTATGTAATGTCCATAGATGGTAGGTCATAAGGCCTATACCGATCAATGGTAAAAAAACATCCAGATAAGCAAATTGCACCGTAAACATCGTTAAGCATAAGCCTACAACAATGCGTCGCAGAATGTGTGTCGTATGTTGTTGATTTTCCATAATTTGATTCCCCCTTGCGCTTTATTGTAGCATATATGATTTTATTTCCATATATGGCTTAAGATATCTAAAGATGTCGCATAAAAAATCCCATAGATGACTATGGGCGTATGTTTAATGGAACATATCTTTTTTCTTAAAGATAAAGGTGGCAATGACACAGGCAATAATGGCGACTAAGGTAGGGAACCACCATTGTGGAATTGGCAAACCTTCTACATTCATACCATAAAAACTGAAGATAATGTTTGGTATCGCCATGACGATGGTAATAACGGTTAATACTTTCATAACAATATTTAGGTTATTAGAGATGACGGAAGCGAAGGCATCCATCGTTCCTGATAGAATACCGGAATAAATATTACACATCTCGATTGCCTGATGGATTTCAATCATCACATCTTCTAGGATGTCCTGATCTTCTTCATATAGTTTGATCAGCTTTCCACGCATGATCTTATTGAGCGTAACTTCATCTGATTTTAAAGAAGTCGAGAAGTAAACAAGAGATTTTTCTAAGCCCAACATTTGAATCAATTCTTTATTTTTCATAGATTGGTGAAGATTACGTTCTGTTCTTGAAGATACGCGATCAATCTGACGCAGATAGATTAGGAAACGCTGTGAAATCTTCAACAGCAGCAATAATAAGAAACGCGTTTTAAGATCTGTATTCATCCCTTTAATACGACCTTTTGCCATATCTTCGATATTGAGATTATCATATAAAGAGATTGTTACGATACAACCCTTCATAATGATAACACCAAGTGGTAAGGTTGTATAAAGCAATGTATTTTCATCTGTATTTTCATCTTCATCAGCATTAGGATAATCGACAATGACAAGCGTTTGTCCTTCGTCTTCATCATGATCGATATGAGAACTTTCTTCTTCATCCAAACTCGCTTTGACGAATTCAGGGAGAACACCAATTTCTTGAATTAAATAATCACATTCTTCTTGGGTAGGCGCAATAGCGCTGATCCAGCATCCTTTTTCTGGTTTGTCGATTTTTTTGGTCATCGTGCCAAAAGTTTTGTAAAATTCAATCATACGTACCTCCTTTTTACAGGAGGCTGGTTTGTATACTGCCTCCTGTTATGTGTTTTCTTATCTTATTTTGACATGGGCTTTCCGGCTCTGGAGACATATACAACACCTTCTTTCTTCTTAGCTTGTTTATTATAGCACAGTTCGTTTCACTTGTGAGTGTCCTACATAACTTTTTTTATAATTTATATCCTATTTTAAAGGATAACCATGATAACCCAGCTGATTTCGTAATTTGTGTTTTCTTTTTCTATATGGTAAACTTAATAAAACAAAGCGATAAGCTAATTTGGAGGCGATATTTTCGATGGTGGATATTTCTGCTGTCGGCAACGGTAAATGGATAACGAGAATAGGGCATAAGGATGAATCATCCATTTTTATGTTACCTAATTTTGTCCTTGCCGTTAGGATTTTTATGCTTGCGGCACAAGGAGTGCTGTTTTTTTATGTTTATTGAAAGGAATGAAAAAAATGCGAGAAATACGTTTATTAAACATGGATGAAAAGGCGGATATCAAAACTATCTTATTAGCGTTACCTGATTGGTTTGGTCTTCCGAATTCTTTAGAAAGTTATGTAGTAGAAAGTCAAAAGCTTACTGTCCTTGGTTGTTTTGAGGAAACAAAGCTGATTGGTTTTATCACCTTAAAGCCAACGAGCGAGAAAACTTTAGAACTGTATGTGCTCGGGATTTTGCCGACCTATCATCGTCAGGGAATTGGCAACACCATGATGCAAGCGGTAGTGGCCTATGCAAAGACGCATGGTTATTATTATCTTCAGGTGAAAACATTGGCACCTGAGGCGAAAGATGAATATTATTTAAAAACCTATGCCTTTTATCGTTCGCTTAATTTTGTGGATGTAGAGGTATTACCATTATGGGATGAATGGAATCCCTGTCAAATGATGATTTGTAAAACGGAAGAAGTTACTTGTAAATAGGAAAAAAGCATATGGCTAGCGTCATTTGACAGCAATCACATATGCTTTTTATTTAGGATAATGAAAGTCTTTTAATAATAATAGATTTCGTTTTTTACTGCTTCGGCCTTTTCTTTACCTGCTAGCTTTTCAATGATAGCAAACGCAAAGTCAATTACAGCTGCTGCACTTCTTCCGGTGATCAGATTGCCATCCGTTACGGTATATTGATCTACATACGTGCCATTGAAATCTTCATTCATGCTAGTAAAGCAGGTGTAGTTTTTACCTTTTAAATACCCTTGACGGCCTAATATGGTCGGTGCTGCACAAATAGCGGCAACAACTTTATCTGCATCCATGAAGGCTTTTAAAATAGCCATGACGTTATCATTGGCTTCTAATTTCTGATAATGTGGTCCTCCAGGGAAGAACAAAACGTCATATGCATTCGGATCGATCGTATCCAGATCTAACAGATTGCTCATCGTGATATGGAAACGTCCGCATGCTTCTTTTGCGGATACGGCACTGATATCCATGTCAATTCCTGCTCTTCTTAATAAAGCAATGGTTCCTACAGCTTCTAATTCTTCATAACCATCCGTTAAAATACATAACACTCTCATAAAAATGCCTCCTTTTTTCAACATCATTATACGCCTATTTTTCATCAAGTGGGCAGTAAATGCATCTTTTATCAAAGAAGCACAGAGTACTATCTATCTGATGCAGGATAAGCAAATCATTTTCAAGAAAGAAACAGGGATATGCATAGCATAAAAAGGTCGTAAGCTGCCATCACGTCATCATTTTTCGTTTCACAAAGGAATACACTATAGCATAGGTGAGGTGTGGCTATGAACAAGCTTATGTACATTAATCAAGTGCTGAATGGCTTTGTCTGGGGCAAATATATGATTTTCTTTTTATTGTTTACAGGTATATGGCTGATGATCGTGACAAATTTTTTACCTTTTCGTAAGATCAAACTGATATTTCATAAGACCCTTGGGGCTTTAAAAAAAACCAATGCCCAAGAAGGTATTACACCTTTTCAAGCAGTATCGACAGCTTTAGCCGGTACATTGGGTGTTGGCAGTGTCGTAGGGGTTACCACTGCTTTGACCATGGGAGGACCAGGTGCCTTATTTTGGATGCTCATCAGTGCCATCCCCGGTATGATGAGCAAGTATGCAGAGATTGTCTTGGCAATTCACTATCGTGAAAGAAGTAAAGACGGCAGTTATATCGGAGGTCCGATGACGACGCTGGAACATGGCTTGCATCTGCGATTTTTTGGTGTTTTATTTGCTGTATTTTGTGTGTTTGCCTCTTTTGGGATAGGTAATCTGACACCGGCTAATACGATTGCCCACACCTTGCAAACGTATCTGCCTCTTTCCCCTATGCTTATCGGTATTGTATTGGCATTGATCATCGGCATCATCATGCTAGGCAAGGCGAAAGGAATTATGCGTTTTAATGAAATAATCATTCCCATCATTTCGATTGGCTATGTGCTGGCTTGTATCTATTTACTGCTTCTGCATATGGATGAATTGCCACATGTCTTCACGCTCATCTTTGATGATGCCTTTGATTTCATGAGCGCGGCCGGAGGTATCAGTGGCTTTGCCATTTCCCGGGCAATGCATTATGGCATATCGCGCGGCGTATTTTCTAATGAGGCTGGTATGGGAAGCTCTCCCTTATCACATGCCGCTGTTGTAAATGTGAATGCAGTAGAACAGGGCTTTTGGGGCATATTTGAAGTATTCTTTGATACGATTATCGTCTGTACATTGACAGGTCTTGTCGTTTTATCCAGTGATGCATGGGGCCAAAGTCTGGAAGGTGTTGCCTTGACCGTAGCTTGCTTTGAAGAAGGGTTTGGTTCTTTTGGTGGTATGCTGTTTGCCATTGCCATCATATCCTTTGCTTTACCTTCAATCTTAGGATGGTACTATTATGCAATCACCTGTCTTCATTATTTATTCAAAACACGTATCATGATTGTTTGCTATTCACTGCTCTTTCTTGTTTTGTTAATATATGGCTGTGGTATGGAACTGGGCTTTGTTTGGGAAGTCGCAGATACCTTAAATGGTCTTATGGCCATACCAAATCTGATTTCACTAGTGCTTTTATATAAAACTGTGGTAAAATTAACGAAAGAATACTTGCGCGTTCATAGGAGTGATTAGATGAAGATAGTAATTGCCTGTGATTCCTACAAAGGATGTATGACTTCACGACAGGTAGCCACACAAATTGAAAAGGGTATCCACCGTCTGGATACCTCTATTGAAACGGTATCCTACGTGATTGGTGATGGGGGAGAAGGTACGGTTGCGGCTTTTCATGAAACCTGTCATGGCATAAAACAGCCGGTACAGACCAGTGATGCGTATGGTAAAAAAATCATGAGCGAGTATACCATCATTGAAGATGGCCGTTGTGCGGTGATTGAAGTGGCGAATATTATCGGCTTGAATATGCATGAAAGAGAGCGCAGAGCACCATTTTTTGGCAGTAGTTTCGGTGTTGGTACGGTTATTTTGGATGCTGTAGCAAAAGGCTGTAAAAAAATCATCATTGGCTTGGGAGGCAGTGCTACCAATGATGGCGGTATGGGGCTGTTACAAAGCTTAGGCGCGCGTTTCTATGATATGAATCATAAATATTTATCTCCGCAAGCGATGAATCTGGAAAAGATTCGTTATATTGATTTGAATCGTTTAAATAAATTAGAAGGTATTGAATTGATTGCGGCTTGTGATGTGAAAAATCATTTGTTGGGGGAAAATGGGGCAACTTATGTTTTTGGGAAACAAAAGGGCTTTTTTCCTAATCAAATCAAAAAGGTGGATATGGCGATGCAGAATTATCGCGATCAGCTTTATCGTTATACCCATGTGGATATTGATACTTTTGAAGGCGGTGGAGCTGCCGGAGGAATTGGTGCTGTATTGATAGGCATTTTGCAGGCGAAGATGATGCCGGGCATTGAGTTGTTAATGAGTTATAGTGACATTGAAGATCAGATACAAGATTGTGATCTGGTCATCACCGGAGAAGGACAAAGTGATCGTCAGACGATGTATGGCAAAGTGCCGGCTGGTATTTTGAAAGTGGCCAAAAAACATGATAAGCCAATTATTTGTATCAGTGGAGCCTTAGGCATTGGTTATATGGATCTATATGAGTTAGGCTTTGTTGGTATTTATAGCATTGCCGATCGTGCCATGACGTTCCAACAAGCTTTAGAAAATGCACCCGAAAAATTAGAATTAGCTGCATATGGCATTATGCGGACAATTTGGTATTTTAAAAATCATTCTTGAATAGAGAAGGTATAAGCAAATAATGAAAGGACTCTTATGAAAATACGGAAATGGCTGATGGTCATTGGCAGCTTACTATGTAGTCTATTGCTTCTTATATAGGGAGTACAATACTTCTTTCATGATCATCTATCTTCCTATGAGATAACAGATCTAAGTAAAAAGGAGCAGCGATTGCTTAAGACTTTTTATGCGAATGATCATATCGTCAAAGGGGAATTGTTTGATATTGCATACGATTATTTTTATACATATGATGATTATCAAATAACATTGTTGAAAAAAGTGGATGGAACTATCCATGATCTGACAATTTCTGTCTTTGCTTATCAGCAAGACAAAGAAACTATCAAAGTGATGGGTCGTTATCCTTTAAATCAAGTATTTCAAGATGATCTCATGCAGGATATTATGCAAACACCACATGTCTGGAAGATGAAGGGCAGAAGCCTGTTTGATGTCGCTAATCGACACATGAGTAATCGTATCAAGGTAGTAATTGCATATCGTGATGGTAAAGAACAATTTATGCTGGAAGCACCACACATAGCAATAAAGCAGCTTGTAAAGCGAAAGATAGAAAACGGACAACCATTGCAAATCAGCTATTTTCAAAACAAAGAGAAATTATTAAAAGGCGATACTGTTTGGGATAATGAATATACAGATATGTATAAGTATTTGATAGGATTGTTTTATTCATCATTTCCAACCTATCAAAAAGAATTGGATGTGATCTTTCCCCGCTATCAAAAAGAGCGCGAAGAAGATTGTTTGCGCCTCTTGCAGTTGGCTTTGATCACGGATGAACAATACGCAAATAGCGTAAAGTATTATGATGATATTAACAGTACCCAAACCAAGCGTTGGATCTTGCAGAAATTAGACTCGATGGAGCCTATCATACGCCAAGCATATACAGAACAATCGACGAATGAAAATACATTATGTTTTCTATTAGAACTGAAACAGCAGGTGTATGAAAGATTAAACGATCAAAAGAAAGCCAAAGCGTATGCGAACGAACTGGCAACCTTAAAGTAAACTGGTTGAATGCAGAAAAAACGTTATATAATATTATGGTAAAAAACAGGAAGTAGGATAATCATTCACGCTCTGCTTGTGATGTTCTACTTCTTTTTTTATCCATCACGAAGCAATGGAAGGATGAGAAAGAAGTCTTTTCGATTCATCGAACTCCTTCAATTTTCATAAAAAGTGTTTACAAGCATAGAAAAATGACATATAATAGGTTTGCAAAACATATGAACAATTGTTCATATGTTAGAAAGTTGAGGATGCATGTGATGGCAAAAGAAAAACTAGAATGTGAAGAACGGCAAATCCATGAAGATGCCATTGCCAGAATCAAAGCGGACATGCTGAGTGTGGAAACGGGGAATGAATTATCTGCCTTGTTTAAAATGTTTGCGGATCCCACCAGATTAAAGATATTAGGTATGTTATTTAAAGAAGAGCTTTGTGTTTGTGATATTGCTTTTCTTTTAGATATGACACATTCCGCAGTATCACATCAGCTATCGGTCTTACGGCAGAATCGTTTAATTAAATATCGCAGAAGCGGGAAAAATGTTTTCTATTCTTTAGATGATGCACATATCCAACAAATCTATGATGCAGGTTTAGCGCATATCTTAGAACATTAATGCTAAATACAATTGGAAAACAATTCGCCCATCCCAATGGCATATGTGGCAGGTTAGCAACTAAAGTAATGAATCTTATGAATCATAAGATGTATGATATGGTACTCATGCATCTGCAAACTACAGAAGCAAGAACGATTTTAGATGTTGGCTTTGGCAATGCGCAAGTACTTAAAAAAGCATTGCGTCTTCATTCTGGCACATACTATGGAGTAGAGATCAGTGAAACAATGATTAAAAAAGCCCGGCAGGATAAAGCTTTGCAAGGCATGGAACTAGTATATGGAAAGGTCGAAGAACTGCCGTTTCAAGATGAAATGTTTGCGTATCAATATAGTATCAATACGATATATTTCTGGGAAAGTCTGGATCAAGGGTTTCAGGAACTATATCGCTGTGGAAAACCTGACAGCATTTGTGTGATTGCTTTTTATTCAGCATCCTGGCTGAAACGCAAACGAAGGCTGTTTCCCATGTTTCATTGTTATGAAAAAGAAACGATCCTACAGAGCATGGAAAGTAATGGTTTTACAAAGGAATCCCTATTAACAATGGGGAAAGACAAGGGGTATTGTCTAATCGCGCGTCGTAAATAAAGGAGGTAGAGAGAATGCAGAAGATTTATGTCTTAGAAGGCTTGGATTGTGCGAATTGCGCAATGAAAATAGAGCGACAAGTAGCAAAAGTTAAGGGGGTACAAGAGGCCAATGTGGATTTTGTCACAAAGAAGTTATATGTAGAGTATGAAGATGCGACAATAGAGGAAGCAATCCTTTCTACAGTGACAAGCATTGAACCTGAGGTTGTACCACGTGAAGTTAAGCAAAAGAAACCGATGGAAAATAAATCGCAGAAACATGTACATGCACAGGAAGACAGCTGTTGCGAACATGCACATTCTCATGACGAGGAACATGAACATCATCATGATCATGATGGTTGTTCTTGTACACATGCACATGTAGAAGAAGTACGGGAACTGCAAGGGGCAGACAAGTTGTATCTTACAGGGTTAGATTGTGCAAACTGTGCGGCCAAAATAGAACGCCATGTAGCGGGCATGGAAAATGTAGCTGATGCCAGCTTGAACTTTTCAAATGGTATCTTATTTGTTCAGATGAAAGATAAGATGAAAAAAGAAGAAACGCTGATGAAAATCATGGAGGTAATACCAACCTTAGAAGATGGCGTTCTTGTGGAAAAAGAAAAAAAGGTGCAAGAAATGGAACCCCAATATAGCATGTTTTCTTTTCGCAACAATGCTCAACTGTATAGTGGAATTTTCCTTTTTCTTGTAGGACTTTTCTTACATGAAACAGCTTATAGCGTATGGATTTTTCTGGCAGCCTTTGTGTTTGCCGGTGGTAAAGTTGTTATCACAGCTATGCGTAATGTGTTAAAAGGTGAAGTGTTTGATGAAAATTTCTTGATGAGTATAGCAACCATTGGCGCCTTTGCGATACAGGATTATGAAGAAGCTGTTGCGGTTATGATTTTTTATGAAATCGGTGAGATGCTTCAATCCTATGCCGTGAATCGTTCTCGAAAATCCATATCTTCCTTAATGAATATTCGCGCCGATTATGCAAATGTGCTTGATGGAGAGCAGGAAATCAAAAAAACACCGGAAGATGTCAAAATCGGTGAGCTCATCCTTGTGAAACCGGGAGAACGCGTACCATTGGATGGGATAATTATAAAAGGAAGCAGTGCGTTGGACACGTCAGCATTAACCGGAGAAAGTATGCCTCGCGATGTCCATATAGATGATGAAGTGTTGGCTGGGGTTGTCAATTTAAGTGGTGTATTGACCATGAAGGTTACCAAACCATATGGGGAATCAACGGTATCTCGTATTTTAGAGCTAGTGGAAAATGCCAGCAGTAAAAAAGCACCAATGGAGAAATTCATCACCAAATTTGCCAGAGTCTATACACCAAGTGTTGTTGCTTTAGCAGTTGCTTTGGCGATATTGCCTCCTTTGTTTAGCAATCAAATTCATGTTATGGATATGCTGGAAAGTGCTTTGACATTTCTGGTTGTCTCTTGTCCTTGCGCATTAGTAGTATCCATTCCATTAGGCTTATTTGCCGGAATCGGTGCTGCCAGTAAACAGGGAATCTTGATAAAAGGTGGTAATTATTTAGAAGCATTGCAGAATATTGATACTGTGGTATTTGATAAGACGGGAACGCTGACCAAAGGTGTTTTTCGCGTTGTAAAGGTCGATGCACAGCAAGGCAGTAAAGAAGCATTGCTGCAACTGGCGGCATATGGTGAATATCATTCTTCTCATCCTATTGCCCTGTCTATCAAAGAAGCTTATGGAAAAACGATAGATGCATCTTGTCTAGAACATTATGAAGAAGTTGCCGGTAACGGCATACAGGTTACCATTCATGGAGAGAAGGTATTGTTAGGTAATGAGAAACTGATGCGGACACATGGCATATCGACCGTTCCATGTCCGACACCGGGCACCATCATTCACATAGCGAAAGAAAATGTGTATCTTGGCTATGTGCTGATCAATGATGAAATGAAAGAAACAAGTAAACAAGCAATTCAGGAACTAAAACGAAATGGGGTCAAACGCTGTATCATGTTAAGTGGAGATCGCAAAGAAGTTGGCGAACATGTGGCAAAAGAATTAGCATTGGATGAAGTGCATATGCAATTGTTGCCAGCGGATAAAGTAGCACGAGTTGAGGAATTGCTGCAACAAGAGGATGCCAAACATAAACTGGCATTTGTCGGTGATGGTATGAATGATGCGCCTGTGTTGGCCCGTGCGGATGTCGGTGTTGCTATGGGTGGTATCGGAAGTGATGCAGCCATAGAAGCAGCGGATATCGTGTTAATGAAAGATGATCCACTTGCTTTAAGTGAAGCAATTCGGATTGCCCGTAAAACGATGTATGTACTATGGCAAAATATCGTTTTCTCTTTGGGTGTTAAAGGAATTGTATTAGTACTGGCAGCTCTTGGTATTGCCAATATGTGGATGGGCGTTTTTGCGGATGTTGGTGTCACCTTGCTTGCTGTCTTAAATTCGATGCGGATATTACGTATGAAAAAGAAATAAGAAAGCAATATGAAAGATGTAATCAAAAAAACAGATTGCATCTTTTTCCTTTATCCAAAGCAGCAGGATGCAAAAGATTAAAGGAAAAATGTTATTCCTTGGAAGATGATGTAACTATTTGTAATATTCTATGTGAAATTATGGAAAAGATTGCAAGAGGGAATTGATTTTTGTTATAATGGGGTTTCCATTTATATGTAATTGAGGTGATGATATGAAAAAAGTTATCATATGTTTGTTTACCTTCGCCTTGGTGATGACAGGATGTGTCAGCACAACATCGAAAAAAACCAATTCTGAAAGCAAGGTTATAGAAATTGGTGTGGATGATGCCATCGCAAAAATACAGAAAAAGCAAAGCTTTGTCTTGTTGGTAACCCGTAAGCAATGTGAATATTGTGAAGCTATGCTAGAAATGCTTAAGGATACCATAAACGATCATAACTTGGTCATTTATGATACGATCATGCGAGATGATACAGTGGAGCATCTAAATGAGGATGTGGATAAGTTAAAGGCATATCTGGATCGTCCGGATCAGACACCGCATTATTATTACATCAAGAATGGCGAAGTTGCGGATGCGCAAAAAGGCTACACCCAATTTCAACCGGATCGATTTTGGGAGTGGGTCGCTAAGAACGATTTAGAGGGTATGAAATAGTGTGCAATAAGAAAGATACGCATTTTAGATGATATGAAATGAAAGAAACTGTGAAAATTTTCTAAAACTATTGATAATTTCTTTCATCACCAGTATAATATATAAGAATACGTAATGAGATCCTTTTTGATTTTAGAAAGTGATGTGTGAAGATGAAGACATGGAATGAGGTTTATGCAAACGCAAAATCACAGTGTGCCAAATGTCGATGCTGTCCTGTTTGTGATGGCAGAGCCTGTCGCGGTGAAACTCCGGGTCCCGGCGGAAAGGGCAGTGGCAGCGCCTTTGTGCGAAATAGTGAAATGCTGAAAAAGATTTTGATTCAGATGGATACAATTACTTCCAATGAAGAAATTGATACAGCTTCCGATTTTTTCGGACATCCGGTAGCTTTACCGGTGTATGCAGCACCAATCAGCGGTATTGAACAAAATTATGGCGCTAAGATGCGTGATGATGATTATACCAGAGAACTGGTTGAGGGTTGTCTGCAGGCAAATACATTAGCATTCACCGGTGATGGTATGCATGATGAAATGTTTAAAGGACCAATGGAAATTGTAAAACAACACAATGGATATGGTATCCCGACCATCAAACCATGGCAATATGAGCATATGAAATGGCGCATTGAACTGGCAAATGAAGGAAATGCATTGGCCATTGCTTCCGATATTGATGCCAGTGGTCTTTCTAACTTGCGAAACAGTGTGACGCCCGTTGGTTTTAAAAGCGTAGAGGATTTAAAGGAAATAAAAGCCATGTGCAAGGTGCCCTTTATTTTAAAAGGCATTCTCAGCGTAGCGGGAGCGCGCAAAGCTTTGGCAGCTGGGGCAGATGGAATCATCGTTTCAAATCATGGTGGACGTGTTTTAGACGATAGTCCAAGTGGTATTGAAATGTTGGAAGAAATCGTAAACGTTGTGGATGGACGTATGAAAGTCTTTGTGGATGGTGCATTCCGTAGCGGTAATGATGTCTTTAAAGCATTGGCATTAGGAGCTGACGGTGTTCTGATTGGCCGCCCTGCATCACAAGCAGTGATCGGCGGCATGGCAGAAGGTATCCGCATTTATATGGAAAAGATTCAGCTTGAATTAAAAGAAGCAATGGCAATGTCCGGTTGCAAGAGCATTCAGGATATTACCAGAGATAAAGTTATAGTTACATTTTAAATAGGAGGACGACTATGAGTTCATTTGAGAATAATGCCTTTTTCTGGCAAAAATTAGATACCTTGTATCTATCAAGCAAACTGGTCATTGACCGCCCACGCAACACTTGTCATTACAAGTATAGCAATATGATTTACCCTGTTGATTATGGATATTTAAATGATACAACAGGTTCTGATCAAGCACCGATTGATGTATTTAAGGGCAGTGAAAAAAGCAATCTGGTACAGGCGGTTGTTATCAGTGCCGATATCCTGAAAAAGGATTGTGAAGTAAAATTATTGATTGGCTGTAATGAAGAAGAGGAACATGATATTTTAGAGTTCCTGAATCAGACAGAGTTCCAAAAAGCGGTATTGATTCGCAGAGGAAACGATGTTCCAGAATGGGCCGTTAACGATTAAGCTGACATGTTCAGCTTCTTTTTTTGTTAAAAACGAAAGCGCAATAAGAAAGCGTCATCCCTTGAAAGGTATGGATAAAAACCTGATTTCATATACTGAAGCAGGAGGGATGCATATGAAAAAGATCATTTGTTTATGGCTTTGTCTTTTTGTTCTATGCGCGTGTACAAAACCAGGAAGTTTTGAAGATGGGAATATAGATATGGAAAAAGTCATAGAGGAAATAAATGAAGAGATTGCGGATGGTCATTGGAAGATGGGATTGTTACAGGATGAAGCGCTAAGCTTACAGGAAGTAGAGAAGCAATATCATATGGATATGACACAAATCAAGGATTGCCGTGTTCAACAGGCACTTATTCCGGCACAATTGAGTGAGGTAGCCCTGTTTTTAGCCAAACCCCAGGCAGATACCATGCTGAAAAAAGCTATTCAAGAACATAAAGAAGATTTGAAGCAGCGCTATGCGGGGATACTCATGGATGGGAATACGCTAATAGATTCGGCATTGCAAGGGCGCATTGGGCAATATTATTATTTTGTTCTTGGTGAAGACGCAAAAAAGGTGGTACACTATATGCAGGAGATAAAGTAGGTGTGAGCTATGTACAAAATAAAATGTTTGTATCGTGAATTCACTTCCTTTGAAGGGAGCCTTTTTAAATACTCGCTCTCTTTTTCTCTTTTATTAGCACTGGCTCCATCTTTGCTGATATTTGCATTGATGTTTAAATTCGCTTATCTTGATGATACGATCATTCTCAACTTTATCATGAATTTTATACCGGATGGCAACTTGGAAACGATCAATCAGCTGTTTCAGTTTTTTACGAGTAAGGATTATAGTATCTTATCCTTTATCGTTACGATGTGTGTTTCCTTTTATCTGGCAAGTCGCAGTATTTTTTCTTTTCTTTTGATTAGCGCATCTCATGAAGAAGTCGATGTTCCAAAATGGTCGATTCGTATTAAATCAGTCGTACTCTTTGTCAATCTGGCGATTATTATTGTAGCTGCCATTTTTATTGCGACAAACTTTTTAGAATTTCTCCCTCTGATTTCTTCTTTGATCATGCTGATGTTCTTCTATATGATGTATCGGGCATTAAGTTTTCGCCGTCATGATTGGAGCTTTGGGTTATTGGGGGCAATGTTTTCGACGATTTGTATTATGGGATTGGCCACGTTATTTGTAACAATTGTAAAATATTTTACATCTTATCAAGACGTGTACGGACCATTGGCATCCCTTGTCACATTGTTGTTGGCAATTTATCTGATTTCCTGTATCATATACTTCGGATTCTGTTTGAATTTGGTGATGGAAGAAACATATGGTCGTGAAGCAGAATTGCCAATGAAAAATGAACGCATCTTTCACTGGGCACGAACCATCAGTGATAAAATAAAAGAAAAGCTATAGGAAATAGAGGTAAACATATGAAAGTAGTAATTAAAAAAACGGGAATCAATGGGGAAGGTATCGGCTACATTGACCGATTGCCGGTATTTGTAGCAGGGGCATTGGTTGATGAAGAGGTTGATATTCGTGTGGTAGAGCGTAAAAAGCGTTATGCCATTGGAGAAGTAAACCGCATTATAAAGAAAAGTAAGGACCGTATTCAACCGAAATGTCGTATGCAGCATATCTGTGGAGGCTGTCCTTTGATGATCGCTCGCTATCCACGGCAATTGGAATATAAAAAAGATGTGTTGAAACAGTCTTTGATCAAATATGCACAGGTAAATCCAAGAAAAATACAGAATGTCTTACCGAGTGCAGATATATTTGGCTATCGCAATCAATTTAAGATGCCTTGCGCGATGGAAGAGAAGCGTTTGGGAAGCGGATTGTTTATGCCCAATTCAAATTATTTTATTGATATCCGCCGTTGTTTTGTACATGAAGATGAATTAGAAAAAATGCGCGCACGTATTATGGATATATTAAACGCTGATGGCTATCTTGGCTATGATCACCATCAGAAAAGTGGGATTCGTAATCTAGTCGTACGAGGATTTGACAATCGCTATCAATGTACGATCATTACCGGAGAAGATGAATTGTTGCCTCAGACAATTGATAAGCTGATGCGCTTACCGGGCATGTACAGCTTGTGGCAAAGCATACATACGATTAAGAAAACACCGGAAATTTTTGGTCCGAAAATGATTTTTCTGGCAGGGGAGAAATTATTGCCCTTGCATCTGGATGGTTTGGATTTGGAAATTTCACCTCGTTCATTCTTTCAGTTAAACACCAAACAGGCAATTCAGCTATATCGCACCATTGCGTCCATGATTTCAGGCAATCATGAATTCATCGTTGAAGCTTATAGTGGAATCGGTGCCATTTCTTTATACCTTAAGGATAAAGCAAAAGAAATCATCGGCATTGAAAGCATTAAGGATGCTGTTGTAAATGCGAATCGCAATGCGAAAAAGAATGGCTGTGCACATGTGTCTTTTGTGTGTGATGATGCGGCCAATAAGCTTGTCTATTTATCGAAAAAGCGTACAATTGACGTATTGGTTGTCGATCCGCCGCGCAGTGGATTGGATGATGCGATGTTGGAATGCATCTTGCGCAGCAAAATTAAAGAAATCGTCTACGTGTCATGTAATGCAGCAACGCTTGGGAAAAATTTGGCAGTATTGCAGAGTTGTTATCATGTGGAAAAAGTAGTACCGATTGATATGTTCCCACATACTCCTCATGTGGAAACAGTAACGTTATTAAGACGAAAAGAAAGACGTAAATAAATAAAAATAGATAGTAGGTATCTGCGTAATAGACTATGAGAATTTGCCTGATTCTTCTAAAGGCATATATTGATAATCAAAATTGTAAGTTTGTATTTTGAAAAACAAGGGCCTTTTTATGTAAATCGAATTGATTCATAAAAAGGTTAGTGCGCCATAGTAGGAGAGAATTTGCACCCACCATAAGTGAAAAAACGTTGATGATCCTACATAATTTTCATATCGAAGGCATATTAGTAGATAATTTTAAGCTATATGCGCATTTATCCAAAATAATTCTGCACCTATGCATGGTGCATTTTTTTGTCATTTTTCCCTGCACCATAAAACGTGCATTTTTTTATATGTGAAAAATATTGCTCTCTTCTTACAATAAGGGCAGAAAGGAGATGAATGAATGTATCAGAAAATTTTTGAAACCGGTATACAGGTCGTCAAAAAAATTCAATCCACGCAGCAAACTGCCATTGAGCAAAGCGCGCAATGGATTGCAGAAGCCTTCCTAAATGGACATACCTTTTTTGTCAGTGGCAGTGGGCATTCTCATACGGTTTGTGAAGAATTTTATGGCCGTGCCGGAGGGTTAGCGTTTACGGTACCCATCCTTACCAATGAATTGACCATGACGGAACATCCTACCAAAAGTTCTTATATCGAAAAATTATCCGGCTATGCAGCGATTCTTTGTGAACTTTACCATATTACAAAAGATGATGTTCTTGTCATTGCTTCAAATTCGGGGCGTAATGCATATCCGGTTGAATTGGCACAATGTGCAAAAGAAAAAGGTGCTCGTGTCATTGCGATTACTAGCATCAAGCATTCTTCGGCAACGACATCACGAGCAAAAAGCGGTAAGAAGCTGATGGATATCGCGGATATTGTGATTGATAACTGCGGAGAATTAGGTGATGCCTGTTTAGCGGTAGAAGGATGTAATGTTGCTATGATGCCAACCTCCTCGATTGCGAATACGTTCATCGTTCAGGCAATCAGTGTGTTAACAGCACAATATATTGCTGAAAAAGGAGGAACTCCACCTGTCTTTATCAGTCTAAACGGATTAGCAAAGCAAAACATTAACGATGACCTTTATCAAAAGTATACACGTCTTTACTAACATAGCATGCGTCATAATAAAATTTGCACGAATATAGGTGCAACGATTTACATATCGCTGTAACCTAATCTATCTTAAAATAATAGTGGAAACGTTATATTTTAAATGGAGAAAACGATCTTTTCCGAAGTAGTGATATGAAAAGCGAAGGAGGTAGCACATGATCAAAGTATTGCGTGTAGATGATCGCCTGTTGCATGGACAGGTTGCACAAAGCTGGACATCCTTTTATCATATTGACAAAATTTTTATCATCAATGATGAAGTGGAGAATGATGAATTTTCTAAAGTCACATTGAATTTAGCGAAGCCTAAAAATGTTGAACTGCTGTTTTATGAACTTGCTGCATGCCGAGATGCTTTATTAGATGCCTTAGAAAATGATGATCGCGTGATGGTCATCGTTGAAAATTTCAGTGATGCTTGGCAGCTTCATGAGATATTACCTACGATTCACTCTATTAATGTGGGTGGTTACCGCAATAAATCAGATAAAGAAGCCATAGTATTGAATCGTTTTGTGATTTTGCGCAAGGAAGATATTGAAATTTGTCAGCGGCTCATGAACAAAGGTGTTAAGTTGGAAATTCGTCAAATACCTGCAGAAAAGGAACAATTGATAGATCTAAGTGAGGTCAGACATGGAACAGGATAATACGATCTTGATCGTAACACATGGAAACATCGGCAAAGAGTTATTGGATAGTGCCTCCATGTTTATAAAAATTGAGCAGCAAGTCCATGTTATCGGACTTTATGCGGATGATGATATAAACGATGTTCACAAAAAAGTAGAAAACTTTATATCGCATCACGCCGCTGTCTTAATTTTAACCGATTTGCTGTCCGGGGCGACAACACGCATAGCTGCATTATCCTTGCAATATCCACAGGTAGAGGTTATTACGGGTATGAATCTGGTAATGTTGATTAGTGCCATTCGTGAAAGCTTAAATTATGATGTAAAGACATTGGCTGCTGTCGTGAAAAAAACAGCTGTAGAAGATATCGTAAATGTTCGCAAACGAATAGATGATGAAGAATAAACAGGAAGGAGAGAGGCACTTGTACGAGATGCTGATACTATCGCATGGTGCTTTAGCAGAGGGGTATCATCAGACGATGAAAATGATTTTAGGTGAGGAACCGGATATAACATACTGCGCACTTGAAGAGGATGATTCAAGTGAAGATTTGGAAAAGAAAATTCACACCTGTATCCATTGGCAAAATTCTATGCCATTGCTCGTATTAGCAGATATCTACAGCGGTTCACCTTGCCGCAGTGCTATTACGCAGTTATTTTCCAGTTCAAAAAAGAGTTATTTAATAGCCGGCATCAGCCTGCCTCTTGTTATGGAAGCGTATTTACAAAGAAATGGGGAATTATCACAAATTGTGGACAATCTCATTTCCGTTGCAAAAGAAAATGTGATTAATGTGAATGAGTTATTACTGAAAACAAAACAAAATATGGAAGACGAGTAAAGGAGAAAAAGGAAATGGAAATTAATTTTCTACAAATTATATTGTTATCGCTTTATGCATTTATTGCTATAAACGATGCAATTCATATGGATTTTGGTTTAAACAGACCTTTAATTGCCGGCTGTTTTGCCGGTGTGGTCATGGGGAATCTGAGCTTTGGACTCACTGTAGGGGCAACCTTACAATTGATGGTTTTAGGTGTTTCTAATTTTGGGGGATCATCACTTCCGGACTTCATGTCTGCTGCTTTAATTGGTACGGCATTGGGTACGATCAGTGGCAAAGGTGTGGAGTTCGGTATCGGTTTGGCTGTACCGGTTGGAATGTTATTGGTTCAGCTTGATGTATTTGCTCGTTTTGCGAATACGTTCTTTCAACACCGTGCGGATCGTTATATGGAAAGCGGTAATATAAAAGGCATTGAACGGATGAATGTCCTTGGTATCTTCTGTTGGGGATTCTCAAGAGCAATACCAGTATTCTTATGTTTACTGCTAGGCAGTGAATTAGTACAAAATTTTGTTGCTTACTTCCCGGATTGGTTAGGTGATGGCTTAAAAGTTGCCGGAGGATTATTACCAGTTGTTGGTATTGCTATCTTGTTGAAATATCTTCCTACCAAAAAATATACAGCATATTTGATAATCGGTTTTGTTCTATCTGCATACATGAGTATTCCTATGTTGGGAGTTGCTTTAGTCGGTGCTGCTCTGGCATTATTGGCATATCGCAGAAGTGGCGAAAAAGAATTAACATCCGTTATGGAAGGAGCTGATGAAGATGAATGAGCCAATTACAAAACAAGACATTAAAAAAGTTAGATATCGCTGGTTGTTATTAGGTGAGGCAGCATGGAATTATGAAAAGATGCAAGGTTTGGGATATTGTTTCTCTATGATACCTGTATTAAAAAAATTGTATCCTGAGCAGGAGGATATGAAAAAAGCACTGAATACACATTTACAATTCTTTAATACTCATCAAGAATTTGCGGAAATCATACTCGGTATAGATATCGCAATGGAAGAAAAAGAAGGAATCGAAGCTTTAGAAGCTGTATCCGCCATCAAAACTGGTTTGATGGGACCACTTGCCGGTATCGGGGATACTTTATTCGGTGTGATTGCCAATACGATCTTCTTCTCTATTGGTTCTTATATGGCATTAGAAGGAAATCCTATCGGGATTATCATGTATTTGATTTGGGGTTGTATCCGTGTTGCTTTGCGAGGTCAATTTATTCGTATCGGTTATCGTGAAGGGACAAAACTAATTCAAAATCTTGGGGACAAGATGAATCGAGTAACAGAAGCTGCAAGTATCTTAGGACTTACGGTCGTAGGAGCTTTGATACCTAGTGTTGTAAATGCCAATGTACCATTTGTCTTTAAAAGCGGCGAAGTTAAAATGGAACTACAAAACATCTTAAATCAAATTATGCCTTCATTGATTCCGGTTTTATTAGTAGCATTGGTGTATACATTATTAAATAGAAAGGGAATGACATCTTTTAAAGCTATTATCTTTGTGATGATTTTGGGAATTGTCTGTAGTGTAGCCGGCATTTTAGGCTGATGGAGGTAGTGTTATGACAAAAGGTTTGGTACATGTTCGTATTGATGATCGTTTGATTCACGGTCAGGTAGCGGTATATTGGTGTAATGCTGTAAACGCGACAAGAATCATGGTGGCGAATGATGTCATGTATGAAAATGATGTTCAAAAAGCAGCGTTACGTTTAGTTGTTCCGGCAGGTTTAAAATCATCGTTATTGAATATCGAAAAAGCTACAAAAAATTTAGTAAGTGGTAAATATGAAGGTCAGCGTGTCATTTTGGTCGTACGCAGACCTAAAGATATCTTGCGTATGATGGATCATGGCGTAGAGGTTCAAGAAATCAATGTTGGAAATCTTCCAGCGCGTGATGGAACGCGAAATGTGAAAAAAAGTATCAATGTAACAGATGAAGAAATTAAAGATTTTCAAGAATTGTCACGACGTGGTGTAAAACTTACCGGCAAACAGGTACCAGATAATGCAGATGATGATCTAATGGAGCTGATTAATAAATTATGAGTATGAAAACATCACAGCTTCTGTGATGTTTTCTATCCTATTCTGCATAATACCAAATAAAGCATCGTAAACCGGATGTAAGAAAAGGAGAGTGATGAAATGTATCAATTCGATAAAGCCCAATCACGTTTGAACAGCAGTTGTACCAAGTGGGATCGTTATAAGAGCCGTTATCAAATAGAAGAAGATGTGATTCCTTTATGGGTTGCGGATATGGATTTTGAATGTCTGCCTGAAGTGAGTGAAGCAATAAGAAAACGGGCAGCGCATCCGATATATGGTTATACAGATCCTCCAAAGGAATTGTATGACGCTATCATACAATGGGAAAAACGACAGCATGATGTGGAGGTGAGAAAAGAAGAAATCATCTTCAATACAGGCGTTGTATATGGTTTTTATACGTTGATTGATATGTTAGTAAAACATGATGAAAAGGTAATCGTACAACCTCCGGTATATCCGCCTTTCTTTAATATACCAAAAAGTTTACAACGAGAAGTCGTTTATAATCCTTTACAACATGGACAAGGCGGATGGCACATGGATTTGCAGCATTTTGAAGAATGTTTGAAAAAAGATGCATCCATTCGTATGTTTATTTTATGCAACCCACACAATCCAACGGGGCAGTGTTATACATTGGAAGAAATTAACAATGTAATGAAACTGTGTAAGCGCTATAATGTATGGGTAGTATCTGACGAAATTCATGCGGATATCATCATGCCGAATCAACATCATGTGAGTGCGTTAAAATGCCGATGTGCATATCATGACAATTTGATTCTGTTAGGTGCACCAACCAAAACGTTTAATTTAGCCGGATTAAAAATATCGTATGCAATTGTTAAAAATGCGGTGTTACAAGAAACATTTGCATCCGTAGCGAAAGCAAGCGGTTTATCTAGCATCAATATTTTTGGTATTGAGGCTTTGATTGCAGCATATACAAAGGGGGATCAATGGAGGGAGGAGTGCTGTGCATACATTTATGATAACTTTCTGTTCTTAAAGGAATTTCTTGCCAATACTATGCCATTGGTAAGATATGAAATTCCTCAGGCTACCTATTTAGCTTGGCTTGATTTTTCTGCATTGCAGGTACCGGCAGACTTTGCTGAACGCCTGAAATTTGAAGCGCATGTAGAATTACAGCCGGGAATTGGTTTTGGAAAAGCATATGGAGCATATCAGCGTGTGAATGTTGCCTGCCCAAGAGAAACGCTAAAAGAGGGTATGTTGCGCATTTATGCCTGGTTGAAAAAGAACAGGTATCTATAATGTACTCTTAATTTTGAATATCCAAACAGCAGGATATTTATGGAAAAAGCAGGAGGAGAAATATGATATTGTTAAATGAGCGATTAAAAGGTATCATCCGTATTCTCAAGGATACCCAAGATTATATCACCAGTAAACAACTGGCGGATCAGATGGATATCAGTGTACGAACCATTAAGAGTACATTAAAAGGTTTAAAGATGGAATTAACAGCCTATGGTGCTGAATTAGAAATTAAACGTGGTGTAGGCTATCGGTTGCATATCTTGAATGAAGAAGCTTTTTTACCTATCAAGAATCGTATCCAGAGTGAATCGCCTCGGCAGTTTCCGCATACGCAAAAAGAACGTTCCATATATATCATCCGAAAGCTTTTATCTTTAGATTATCCGATAAAATTAGATGATCTAGCGGATGAACTATACGTAAGCCGCAATACGATTTCTTTGGATATTAAAGAAGTGAAACGTTTATTACATAATTATCACCTTATCATCGTTCAATCAAACAACAATGGAATCATCGTAGAAGGAAGTGAAATTCAGAAACGTATTTGTATCAATGATTTTTTCTTTCAAGATAAGATGCAAGATTTCTTTGTTCAAAACAATGTGATGTTTTCCAGTGAATATAATCAAAATGAGATACGTTATATACGAGAGGCACTATTGCATGTTTTAAATAAACATAACATTCATTTCTCAGATGCTTCTATTCAAAATATGGTCATACATATCGTTATAGAGCTTCGTCGTTGTAAATTTTATCAATATGTTCGTTTTGATGACGCTGTAATGCAGCAGATGAAAGAACATAAAGCGTACAAAGCTGCCATAGAATTGAAGCAAATGTTGGAAGAGCAGATGAATATCATTTTGCCTGAACATGAAACGATTTATCTAACGATGCATATCTTATCTAAGACAGTGATGGGAAATGAAGATATCCGCAAATTTGATTTATCCTATATGGATGCTTTATTACAAAAGGTATTCAAACGTATTGAGCAGCGCTTCGCCATATCTTTCAAAAAGGATACGGAGATATATGAATTCTTAAAGCTGCATATTCCATCCATGGCAGAGCGTATTCGCCTGCAATTGACTTTACGGAATCCATTATTATTGGAAAATAATCGGCGTTATCAATTTGCAGTGGAGCTAACGTTGGAAGCTGTTGATGTGATTGAAGAGGAATTACAGATTGAAATAGACCATAATGAATTTGGGTATCTGGTACTATATTTCAATCTAGCCTTAAATCGTTATCAGAGCCGAATCAAGAAACGTTTAATATTAGTAAGTGGTTATGGCAGACCGGAAATGATCATGACGCTGAATACGCTGAATGAAAATTTTAAAGGCTTTATTGATGATATTGTTACTTGTGATGTCATAGAATTGGAAAATTTCTCTTTTCAACACAATGATATTGTAATAACGACTATCCCTATTATGCCAAGCAGTAAAGTACCGGTTGTATATATACAGGGAAAGGTAGAATTTTATTACCATGAGATTTTATCGTTATTAAAGAGTGAATATGATATCAATTGTTCTATCCGCAAATATTTGCTGCCTTCTTTATATCAAGAAGGGTTGTTGTGTAAAAATAAACAAGATGTGTACAAGGAGCTAGAAAAGCTCTTGGCAGCTATGTGGGGGGAAGCGGAAGCTACGAAATTGGTAAACGGTATTTATCATTTAGGAAATGAAGTTGGAAATGACATCATCTGTTTGCATTCCCGCTATGATTACCATACGCCATTTATTGCGTTTTTAAGTCTTAAAAATCATATGCTATGGGAAAAGCAGCATGTGCGTTATATCTTTTTTATGAATATGAATGCAGAAAGTGATAAAGAAATGGTACATCATATGTATCATTTAATATCAAACTGGGCTGATGTAAAGACACGCATTACATATTATGCGAAAAATCAGGATTATCAAGAATTAATCGAAAGTTTAGATAACAGTCGTCTATAAGTTACTTACTGCATGCAGCATAAAACCATGCAGAGAAAAACATGAGAACAAAAGGAGGATATCATGAAGGCTTGGAAAAATTATTTTTTGACAATGCAAGATGTAGTACAAAAGGTATTGGATACACAGGAAGAAAATATTATGCAGGCGGCGAAAATACTTGCCAATACAACAAAGAACGGCGGTATTATTTATGGTTTTGGTACAGGTCATTCACATTTAGTTACGGATGATGCGTTTTGGAGAGCCGCTACACCGGCTAATTATTGTGCTTTATTGGAACAAAGTGCAACCGGCAGCTTCGAAATAACCAAAAGTTATCACATTGAAAATACATATGGTATCGGGAAGTTAATGGTAGATTACCATCGTATTACCCCTAAAGACTGTATGATCATCATTTCTAATTCCGGAAACAATATTGCGCCGGTAGATGCGGCACTGCGAGCAAAGGAAAAGGGGATACCGGTGATTGGCATTACAGCATGTGCATATAGTGATTATTTAAAAACGAAGCATAAAGACGGAGTAAAATTAAAGGACATTGCCGATGTTGTATTGGATAATTGCTCTTTGATTGGGGATGCCGCAGTTGCGATTGAAGGCTTTGATATGAAGGTTGGCGCTACCAGTACGATACCTTCAGTATATTTGCAAAATGCTGTTTTGGTGCAGATGGTTGAATTATTGGTTGAAGAAGGCATGGAACCGGATGTGTATTACAATGGGCATATGGCATTTATGAAACCGGAATGTGCAGATCATAATGATCAATTAGTCGATAAGTATTTTTATCGCATTCGTAATTTATAGGAGCTGTTTATGGAAAATAGCAAATTGTATATTGAGCATGTGATAGAACTTTTGCATGCAATTGCCAATGAGCAAGATGTTTATGTACAGCAGGCAAGTGATTTGCTTGTGGAAACGATAAAACAACAACATAGCATTTTTATTTTTGGGGCATCTCATGCCGGTATTTTGGCACAGGAAATGTTTTATCGTACAGGCGGTCTGGTAGTGGTGAATCCTATTTTACCAAGAGAAGTCATGCTAGATGTACGGCCGATCATTCAGACATCGCAAATGGAACGCTTGGCTGGATATGGTAAGATCTTAGCAGATAATAGTAAGATGAAAGCGCATGATGTATTGATCATTCATTCTGTCTCAGGTAGAAATACAATCGCCATTGATATGGCATTGGAAGCGAAGAAAAAAGGAATTGCGGTAATCGCCATCACCAATGTCACATATTCCAAACAGGTCAAAAGTCGTCATGCATGTGGAAAAAACTTATATCAAATCGCCGATATCGTAATTGATAATTGCGGGGATTTTGAAGATTCCTGCATGTTGATGGATGGTATGAAGCAGAAAGTAGCGCCTACTTCTACAATAACGGGAGCTGCCATCATTAACAGTTTGGTCATTCAAGTTGTAGAAAAGTTATTAAAGCAACAGATAGAACCGCCGATTTTTCATTCGGCGAATGTTGATGGCGGAGATGCGTTCAATAAAGCGCTCATCGAAAAATATAAGGATCAGATTTTTTATATGTAGTCATAGCATAACATAAGAATCTATGAAACCCTGACGATAGTAAGATTCGCACTGGCATCTTGTAATACCCATTATAAGATGCTTTTTTAAGTTATTTCCGCTTCTTTTATTAAAAAGCACTTTGGATATTACCATTTCTTATATCCAAAGCTTAATGAAACACGCAGTTCTTAATTTCTGTAAAGTATTGATACAGTGTTGCTCCAAATCGGTTTCGCTTGTTGCCGACTACATATCTTGAGGGGAATTACTTTTTGTTAGGTTATAAAATATGGTATAATCTATCTTGTAACCTATGCATCATGAAATGATATAAGAAATGGTTGCTCATAAAAAAGGATTCCTCTGTATTCTTGTATACAGCATATCAATTATTATCTGTTTTTCAAATAATCTTCTCCATTTGATAACAGCATCTTTTATGATTATCTTAAGAATAGATGCATAAGGCATGAAAACCATGCTTACAATAAGACAAGGAGGTATGCAAGTGTTAAGACTGGATACAATACGTAAAACTTATAAGACTGGTAACTTTGAACAAAAAGCATTGGATGGGGTATCCATTAATTTCCGCAGCAATGAGTTTGCGGCAATTCTTGGACCATCGGGCTCAGGTAAGACAACGATGCTGAATATTATCGGTGGTTTAGATCATTATGACAGTGGTGATCTTGTCATTGAAGGGATTTCCACCAAAAAATACACCTCACGAGATTGGGATACGTATCGTAATAATCGTATCGGTTTTGTTTTTCAAAGTTATAATTTAATACCTCACCAAACGATTCTCTCCAATGTAGAGCTAGCCTTGACATTAAGTGGTATACCGGCGGCTCAGCGCAAAGAAAGAGCAATTGCGGCTTTAACAGAAGTTGGATTAAAAGAGCATATACACAAAAAGCCAAATCAATTAAGCGGCGGTCAGATGCAGCGTGTTGCGATTGCCAGAGCTTTGATCAATAATCCGGAAATCTTGTTAGCGGATGAACCAACCGGGGCACTGGATACCAAAACAAGTATTCAGGTCATGGATCTATTGACGAATATTGCCAAAGATCGATTGGTCATTATGGTAACACATAATCCAGAACTTGCACATCAGTATGCAAACCGTATCGTACAGCTGCAGGATGGGAAAATTACCGCGGACAGTCATCCATTTGCGTTGGATGAGCAAGAAGGGGTAGTGCAACGCACGATAAGAAAAGCTAAGATGTCTTTACGTACCGCCATATCGTTGTCTTTCAGTAATCTGATGACCAAGAAAGCACGTACGTTTATTACCGCTTTGGCCGGTTCCATCGGTATCATCGGTATCGCGGCAATCTTATCGTTAGCGAATGGTATCAATTTGTATATCGAAGATGTAGAGCGGGAAACGTTAAGCCTGTATCCATTGACGATTCAGCAAAGTGGTATTGATCTTACCAGTATGATGAGTGAACATGGACAGAGTACGCAAGTAAAAGATAAGAAGGATGAGCAAGGCGTTAGTGAAATCAGCATGATCAAAGATATGTTTTCTTATCAAAAACAAAACGATATGACAGCATTAAAAACATATCTGGAAACACATGAAACAGCAATCTCGCCTTATGTTAATACGATACAATATACCTACAATATCACACCACAGATTTATTTAAAGGATACGGATAAAGCGATTGAACAAGTGAATCCGGATTCGTTATTTAACACCGCAAATGATCCGGCACAAAATATGAGTGCCATGATGGGAATGGGAAATTTCACCAGCATGAATGCCTTTCATGAATTACCGCAAGAAACCAAGATGTATGAAAATCAATATGAGGTAGTAGCAGGGCGTTGGGCTAAGGAATATGATGAAATGGTGCTAGTCTTGTCCTCCAGTGGCAAAGTATCGGATTTTGTTTTATATTCCATGGGAATCAACGACCGTGAAGAATTACGTAATTTATTGGAAGATTCACAAAATGGTAAGAAAGTAAAAGTGGAAAAGGAAAAGACAGTAACGAAACATTCTTATGAGACGTTATTGTCTCCTAAATTCAAGGTCATTCTGCCTGCGGATAAATATCGTTATGATGAAAAACATAAGATATGGAATGATGAATCAAAAAATAAGAAGTATATGAAAAAAATCATAGCGAATGGCGTGGAATTGAAAATTGTCGGCATTGTCAAACCTGAATCGGATGCGGCTATCTCCTCTTTATCCTTAGGCATTAATTATTCACCAAAGCTGACAAGCTATTTAATGAAGGAAGCCGAAAAGCAAAAAATTGTCCAGGAACAATTAAAAAATCCGACGATTAATGTGTTTACAGGGAAATCTTTTCAACAAGAAAACAATGATCAGCAGCCGAAGTTGGAATTTGCGGATGTTGTTTCCATTGATGAACAAAAGATTCAGAATGCTTTCAAAATGGATACTTCTGCCTTTGATATGAGTAAAATAAAAGTTAAGGTCGATAAATTTGAAATACCGAACGATGAGCTTCCTAAAGTGAACGCCAATATGGAAGAGGTGTTTGCTTCTGTTGCCAGTCAGGTCCAGATACCAACCGATCAGCTCTCGACAATCTTTTCTTCCCTTATGATGAATTTCATTTCGGAAGAATTAAAAAATGGTGTAAGTGATCCTACCCAGATGTCACAAGATCTCAACACGTATCTGGCAAAACCAGAAGTGCAGGCACAGATTGGGCAGCAATTGGGAAGTGCCATTGATACGACGAAATTATCGAAACAGCTAAGCAAAGCTTTGCAGACACAGATGGAAGGTGTTATGCAGACGTATGTCAAACAAATGAGCACACTCGTTGAAAAACAAATACAGCGACAATCGCAGCAAGTTATGCAACAGCTTATGGCACAGTTGCCGGCACAGCTGAAAAACAGCATTCAGATAGATACAACAGCGTTTCAAGATGCTTTCCAGATGAATATGAGTGAAGAGGAATTGATGAATTTCTTAAATACGCTGATGAATCCGGTGGTAACGACATATGAACGTAATATGACGGCATTAGGTTATGCGGATGTGAATACACCACAGCAGGTAAATATTTATCCTTTGAACTTTCAATCCAAACAAAATATTCTGAATTTTCTTGATCGTTATAATGCCGATTTAAAGAAACAAGGAAAAGATCCGATTCATTATACGGATCTGGTAGGGACGATGATGACTTCCGTGACCGATATCGTGAATACGATTAGTGCAGCATTAATTGCCTTTGTAGCTATTTCCTTAATTGTATCAAGTATTATGATTGGAGTCATTACGTACATTTCGGTTATTGAACGTAAGAAAGAAATTGGTATTTTGCGTGCACTTGGTGCCAGCAAGCACAATATCCGCAGTGTCTTTAATGCGGAAACTTTGATTGTCGGTTTTGCCGCAGGAATGTTGGGCGTTTTCGTAACAGCCTTATTATGTATTCCGGCGAATATCATTGTAGAAAAGGAATTTGCAATTGAAAATATTGCCCAATTGCCGATTTCTGGTGCTATCATTTTAGTCATTATCAGTATGGTATTGACTTATATTGCAGGCTTGTTCCCGGCATCAGCAGCAGCTCGTAAAGATCCGGTGGAAGCTTTGCGCAGTGAATAGTGCATAAGCCATATCTTTTAGTAATCATGTTAGTAAAATATCCTAAAAAAGCTTCTTTTACAGTATTATAGTACTGTAGAAAGAAGCTTTCTTAACGTGAACCCTTTTCCTTTATTATACAATGGTTTTTTCCTTGATTGATTTGTTGGATTAAGGAAGAACCTGTTCATTACAAAGGAAGGGGGTTCTGAAACAGATTCTGAAAAAGCATCCCTTCCTTTTCTATTCACACGATACATCATTTTGTCGTTCTTGTATCGCTGTTAATTTGGCATATAGTACCTGTTCCAACATCGTAACATTGGTAATGGTCTGGATGATAGAGCGATTTACTTCCAGTAACTCACAAATAGAATCGGATAATGCTATGGCTCGCTGTAGTTTTTCACCCTCTGCATTGAGAATATGAGAAAGGGCTGCCTCCATACAGGCAATGGATGATAATAGTTTACATATGCAATCGGTTTTACAATCCATTTCGCAACAGCACGGTTGCTTACAGGTGCAGGGCTTTAAGATACAACGACAAAAACCACAGCCATCCGGTTTTTGCAGCAACAATAAGAAACATAAGGATGAGCCTGTAGCCATCTTATCATGATCCCACAGCATATCTTTTATGACACCTTCTACGGGCAGATCATAGCTTTCTAACATATCGCCTTGCGATGAGACGATATCAAAAAAAGACATGTTTTGGCTGATTCGAATAAGTGCAAAGGCATCCGCAAAGGGTAACGCAGTGTGACAGGCTGGTAGGGGAAGCGGGCATTTATGCAGAAACTCTCCGTTTTTTGTGATTTCTGCAATTCCATCTGTATACGACAATAGCAAGGTATCACGTTCTTCCTGATATGCGATTTGCTGAATATCGCCGGTTAGGTTCATCTGCACGTAAAAGCATTGAAGCTCATTTAAATCGCTGTCCAAGCAGTATACTACATTATGCTGTTGGGCATCACTCACCCAAAAACAATAATTTATGGAATCATAGCAAATCGCCGCATAAGCATGTGGACATGTGCATGACGTAAAAAATGTAAAATCTGCCCCATAAATATGGATGCTGTGTTCTAAAGGAACTGTCAGATAATACTCTTCACCGGTAAAGGCGGCTCCTTCATAAGTGGCAAGGTCATCTTTTTGTAATGCGATTTCATCCGTAAGCTGCAGTGTATATTCCATATTCATCACCTCCATGGTAGTTCTTTTTGTAGTGTATGATGATGATTTTTAAAACATGCGTATTCATGTGCACATTTCCGCTTGTTCATACATAGAATAAACTATGTAAGTAAATGCAAATAAAAAGAGGGAGGAATGCATATGGGAATGCCGACGATCACCCCGGGAAACCGTACACAGGAACAGGTGATGACGGATCTTATCGAATCCATTGCGATGCAGGAACGAGCTCTTTCGCACATCGTAAATGCCGAATCGGAAAAAATGCAGGCAATCATCAATATGGATACTGTGAGTACACAACAGCTTTTACAGCTGAATCAATCCGTTGAGCATATGATCAATGCCGCAGCACGTTTAGAAACCGTCTTACAGGCCAAATTAGAGCTAAGCAACCAGGAATGTAACATTAACGAAGAAGAAGAGGTGGATAGCTAGTGGCAACAGTTTCAGGAAGAGTCATCTTTGATCGTGATCGCAGTCTCAGTGTTAATACTGGAGACAGTGGTATAGCCAATATCCCTATCGTTTTACAAAATGTTGCGACAGGGGCAAGACTAACCGTCTTAACAGATGCCAATGGAAATTATAGCTTTATCAATGTGCCAAATGGCAGTTATCGTATCGTCGAGTCTTATGGAACAAATGGTGGGGTAACATCACCTGCCGATTTTACCAATGCCAGTGTAGGGAGTATTCCAACAGGTGCGAATCCACCGATAAGTGCCGTACTCAATCCGCCTACAGGAGCGACCAATATTGATTCTTTAACGCCGGATACTCTTTTCATTACGGTGAATCAAGCAGATATCGGAAATCAGAATTTCTTCAATGGTCCGGTTATTTATACACCAATTGAAGCAATTCTAGATCAATGTGCCATTATTTCCGGGGAAAACTTAATTCATGCTGCAGATGAAGGAACCTTTGGGACTTTCCCAGCGGGTACACCTGCGAATACAGGTGCTCCAACAGAGCCATATCCCGGGGTGTCACCTGATTTCACCTATGTATTGCCAAATCCTGAAACCTTTACACCGCTAGATGGGGAATATACCGTACAAAATATTATGAATAATTCAAGGAGTGCAGAAATCGGCGCTTGGTGGAGAATTGCGGATCATACCTCTGGCAATGAAACTGGACGAATGATGATCGTAAATGGGTTTAATCCGGGGGCTATTTTCTTTCGCGAAACCGTAAATGTCACACCAAATACGAATTATCTTTTTAGTTCTTGGATCTTAAATCTGTTTCGTGTTACGGGATATCCTAATCCAGAATTAGGTGTGGAAATACTTGATCAAAATGGTGCTGTCCTATATAGTGCTACCCTTGGCGCTTTAATTCCGGTAAATACAAATGCACCGGAGTGGAAGGAAATCGGCAGTGTGATCAATTCCCAAAACAATACGACGTTAACTGTCGAATTTCTCAGTGAAGGGCCTGAAGTTATCGGTAATGACTATGCTATAGATGATATTGCTTTGCATGAAATACTCATTCGTGAATTTATTCCGGTAAAAACCGCTAGCACCTCGACCGTATATTTACAAGAGACTTTTGAATATACGGTAACATTAGAAAATACTTGTGATAATCCCTTAACCGATGTCTTCTTCCAAGATCTGATTCCACAAGGGCTCAGCTTTGTGCATGGCAGTGTCATTGTGAATGGTATTTCGCAACCTACGTTGCAGCCGAATACAGGCTTTGCTTTACCGAATGTGGCTCCTCATAGCAGTGTAGTAGTGACCTTTACGGTACGTGCAGATGCCATACCTGCAACAAATCCTACCTTAAATCATGCCGATATGCGATATTCCTATACACCGGTAGAAGGTGGAATTCCACAGGAATTTGAAGTAACTTCCAATGAAGTAGCGGTAACGGTTGTGGGAACGTTAGCAGATGTATCCATTACAAAACGCGTTTCACCAACGAATGCCCAGCCCAATGAACCACTCACCTATACGCTAACCATTGCGAATGCAGGCCCATCGAACGCAGAGGATGTGGTAGTGAGTGATGAATTGGCTGCAGGTCTTAACAATGCACAAGTTTCGTTGGATGGCGGTAATAGTTTTCAGCCATGGGGTGGAAGTTTATCTTTAGGAAATCTAAATGTGAATGAGACAAGAACACTTCTGTTACGGGCAACAGTTGCGAATGATGTAACTGCACCACTAACCAACACGGCACGCGTAAGTGCCCAGACACCGGATCCCAATCTTGAAAATAATACAGCAACGATCACGACACCGATTGCAACACCACGCTGTCAGGCTTGGATTGATATTATGGATTCCATTGCCTTACAGGAAGCCGCATTAGCAAATCTCATCCAGGCAGAAGGCAGTAAGATGCAGAAAATTATACAGATGGAAGATGCTACTGCCTCACAACTTTTCCGCCTAAATTGTCGCATCACTTCTCTCATGGATGCCATTACCCGTTATGAACTGCTGTTGCAAATGAAATTGCAGACGGCTTCTGATGAATTGGCGGATTGTAATCTTTCTTCATAATGTCATCCTTTTATAACCATATGGAATGAATAGATTAAACACTTGTTTTTTCAAATAGCATCAAAAGGAAGGATACTGCTTTGGTATTCTTCCTTTTATGATGCGTATCAGAAACAGCAAACGTCCTGTGTATTGCTTTTTTTATGGTTTTATCATGGTAAAGAGGAATGTCATGATCGTTATTGCATAGACTGCATGATGGTTGTATGTAAGAAACTTGATTGACTATTTGCTGCTTTAATAAATTACATAATGTTTTTTTATAGGTTTAGAAAGATATTTGGACTATTTGCATACTGGAATTCATTATCGAATGGTTTTATACATAAGTTGCATCGATATGCTTGTGTACTGGATGTACGCGGCTTGAATAATGATATTTATAATGTAAAGTTTATCAGTTTTTAGAATGATAAACCTCGTTTTATGATAATAAAGAAAATGCTATGATAAAACAATACAGAAATAATGGATATGGAATAGGTGGATGGTTTAACTTCCAGTTTATACCAAACTTCGGCATCTGCTTCAACATCTGTTTTCTGTTTTTCCTTTTTAAGTGGAAAAAGGATACCTATTATATTCTTTGGTATTTTTATATACTAACATCGAAGGAGGTACCAATGGAAAATTATAACAAACGATGGATTGCGATTCTGTATTATTTTCTTGATCATAAAGATATTGCCAATGGCGATAAGATTGCCTTGAGCGTTGGTGTATCCAGCCGAACGATCCGCAATGATATTAAAGAACTTAACACTCTGCTTGTTCAATATGATGCAGAAATCGTATCAGAAATAGGCATCGGCTATTTTCTTAAAATCAATGATAACCAAAAGTTTCAAAACTTCCTAGAAGAAATAAAAGCTGCGGAACGCTTTCGTCCATTAAAAAACATTGTACCTTCCAATGCGGATGAACGTATCTGGTACATTACATCACAGCTGTTGATTCATTCTTTGAAGGAAAAAGATCTGCTTACCACAGACATGTTGGAAGAACAGCTTTTTATCAGTGATTCTACCTTGCATAAAGATTTACAGATAATCAAAACAATCTTAAAGGAATATGGATTAAAGATTAGTAATACGAAACAGGATGGTTTACATATCGTTGGAGATGAAGCCAAGATACGCTTTTGCATTTCACAATATGTCTTTAATGCAAAGAGCAATGTCATTCAATATTCCCAAGCTTTTTATGAGGATATCTTTGATCATCGCGATATTGAAATTATTAAAAATATTTTAACCAATGCCATCATTCAATATGATTTAAAGTTAACAGATATTGCTTTTAAAAATTTAAATATCCATACATTGATTATGCTGAAACGCAGTAAGGGAAAACAGCATGTCATGTACAACCATGAGGATATACAGATGCTGAAAAGTTCAAAGGAATATCAATGTGCTTATGCGATCATCACAAACATCAGTAAAGAATTAGGTATCTCCCTAATGAATGAAATCTTCTATCTGAGCCAGCATCTCATCGCCAGTCAGAAGTTCTTTATTGAGAATGTCGATGATGATTATCAGTATAAGGATATCGTCATTCATATTCTGGAAGAAATTAAAGAAACCATGCACATTGATTTGGCAGATGATTTACAGCTGATTAATGGATTGGCAATGCATTTGAATACGGCGATGCAAAGAGTTCATTTTGATATGAATATTCGCAATGAATTCATCGATATTTTGAAAAATTCTTATCCGTTAGCATTTGAGCTTGCCACTATCGCAGGCAGAACGATTGAAAAAAGTTATGCATTGTTACTAAGAGAAGCAGAAATCGGCTTTCTGACCATTCATTTTGGGGCATCCTTAGAACGTAAAGGATTTCATAACGATGCACAACCTCAGCAATCTCATCCACGCATCAAAGTGGCTCTTGTCTGTATTGCTGGTGTTGCGATGGCGTTGCTGCTTAAGGAAAAATTAATCCGTAAATTTGGTGATGTATTGGAAATTGTCAGAACCAGTCCTGCACAACAGGTAGATGAAGCCTTATTAAATGCTGTTGATCTCATTTTGACGACGGTTGATCTAAGCAATCTGCACAGCAATAAAATCATTAAGATCGGTTTATTTCCGGATGAAGATGATTTTAAGATGATCTCACAGGTCATTCAAAAGGATAGCGAGGCGGAAGCAATCGATTATACGACCATCTTTAGAAAAGAACTATTCTTTACCAAACAGCAACTGCATGACAAGTATGAAGTCATTGATTTTATGGCAAATGCCATGATGAAGAAGGGGTATATCGATGAAGCAGTAAAAGCTTCCATATTTAAGCGGGAAGAGATCTCCACAACGGAAATGGGGGGATTGATTGCTATACCACATGCCATGCTGAATGATATTGAACGCTTTGCGGTATCCATCATGGTCTTAAAGAAACCAATTCTTTGGGATAAGCAGAAGGTACAAGTAATCTTTCTGTTAAATATTCCAAAAAAGAAGTATCAGATATGGGAGCGTGTATTTAAAACGTTATATCACAATCTTATCTTAAACGCCGGTGTGAATAAACTGATTAAGCATCAAAACTATGAACAGTTTATTGCGGATATGCAGTTGAATGTTGATACAGATGGGTGAACAAAAACATAACAGGGAAAGAAACGGGGTGTTAGATTTGCGTTTATTGAATAAAGAAAGAGTAGCATTGCAGGTCAGGGTAAAGGATTGGAAGGAGGCAGTTAGAGTTAGTGGCCAGTTGCTGGTTGATGTAGGATCGATAGAATCCTGTTATATTGATGCCATTATCGAAAATATGCAGGAATATGGACCTTATTTTGTATTAGCACCAGGTGTTGCCATGCCCCATGCAAGCTGTTCTTCCGGTGTCCATCAGGTAGATATCAGTGTGGTGACGCTAGCCAATGAAGTGGCATTTATGGATTCTTTAAATAATCCGGTCAAGCTGGTTATCTGTCTGGCAGCGACAGATAATAATTCGCATATTGAATTATTAAAAAAGGTTTCGCAAATATTGTCAGATGAGACATGTGTACAAAGGGTAAAACATGCCAAGACGGTAGAAGAAGTACTGACGATATTTAATTCATGACAAGGAAAGAAGGATGAAGAATGAAAATAGCATGTGTTTGTGCCATGGGATTAGGCAGCAGTCTTATTCTGAGAATGACGGTGGAAACCGCATTAAAACAATTACATATGAAAGATGTCGAGGTTGAGGTGGTAGATACCTCGACTGCCAGAGGATCACAGGCCGACATTATCGTATCTTCGCACAGTTTCTGTGAACAGCTGAGTGATATGGGAGTAGCCATGATTGAAGTTGTCAATTATACGGATGCGAATTATATCAAGGAACAGCTGCAAAAGATTTTGTCTGCACAATAACAAAAAAACAACGTATATGCATATACATTCGTAATCATGGGGGGAGTGTTGTAACTCGTATAAGAGTATAAAACAAATGGTATCATCAAAATAGTAAGATGATGATTGCATTATCTTCAACAAAACAATTACCATTGTGCGTAGTTGTTTTCAGATAAGTCAAAAACCCGAAAATAAGGGATGAGGAGGATTTGTATGGACTTAATGATGAATATTCTGACTTCGCTGATTTCACAAGCGGCGGTTTTGGTAGCATTGATGAGCTTTATCGGTTTGATTGCGCAAAAAGCACCATTTGAACGTGTCATGACCGGTACACTTAAAACATTTCTGGGCTTTCTGGTAATGTCACAGGGTGGCACGATTATTACTGGTATGTTAAATCCATTAAATGAAATTATGATGGAAGCCTTTCACATTCAAGGGGTCATTCCTGTCAATGAGGCAATCAGCGCGATTGCGGCAGAACAATTTGGTACCCAAATGGCATTAATCGCCTTCTTCGGTTTGATCTTGAATATGATATTAGCTCGCATTACTCGCTTTAAATATATTTTCTTAAGTGGCCATCATACGATTTTCATGGGTGCATTGACTTCCGTTATGTTGAGCGCCTTAGGATTAGAGCCGGTTGTTGTTGTCGTAATCGGTACCATTATCGTCGGTGTCTTAAGTGTCATAACGCCAGCCATTTCTATGCCATTTATGCGTAAGGTTACCGGGGGAGATACGATTGCTATGGGACATTGGGCAACAACCAGCTATGTCGTAGCAGGATTTGCAGGTAAACTTCTCGGTGGGGACCCTGAAACAACTTCAACAGAAAAACTAGAGTTTCCAAAATGGATGAGTTTCTTCCGTGAACCTGTCTTGTTAATGGGCATTGGTGTATTCTTAGTAACTGTTATCTCTTGTATTTTTGCCGGCGCCCCATTTGTAGCGAAGTATGCCGGGGATACCAACATGGTCGTTTGGGCCTTTATTCAAGGCTTCACCTTCAGTGCCGGGGTTACGGTTATTCTTACCGGTGTGCGTATGATCTTAGCGGAACTTGTTCCGGCTTTCAAAGGGATCGCCGAAAAAATTGTTCCGGATGCTATTCCTGCTTTGGATTGTCCAACCGTCTTTACCTTTGCACCAAATGCGGTCTTAGTTGGTTTCTTCGCTTATACAATTGGTCAGCTGATTGCTTTCTTTATCTTCTTGCAATTGGGCATGACCGTCATTGTTCCTACTTTATTACATAGCTTCTTTATGGGTGGTACAGCAGCTGTATTCGGTAATGCGACTGGTGGAAAACGCGGAGCTTTCTTTGGTGCCTTAATTGCCGGTATCTTGAATAACATTCTTTGTTCTATGCTCTTCCCGGTTTTCGGATCTTTGGGATTCTCAGGTACGACCTTCGCAGATACAGACTTCTCCATCATCGGCTTATTGATTTACTCAATTGGTAAAATGTTTGGATTAGCATAACCATAGTGTAAGGAAAGGATAAGATTATGGAAAAAACAATATTTGCAACCAATTTTGAACGATTAAAAGAAAGTGTGAATACAGCAGGAAGAGAATATTATGAACCAGCAGAACAATGTGCACGTCTGACAGCTGAGGCTTTCTTGCAAGGAAATAAGCTATTACTATGTGGAAATGGCGGCAGTGCTTCTACAGCATCTCATATTACCAATGATTTTATAGGACATATGAAAAACTGGGAGCGTGATGGATATCCGGCAATTGCATTAACCGCTGATATTTCCGTGCTAACGGCATTATCAAATGATTTTGGTTATGATCAAGTATTTGCGAAACAGGTAGTTGCTTTAGGAAAACCAAAGGATGTGTTATGGGCTTTTAGTGGCAGCGGTAATTCACAAAATATTCTGCTTGCTGTCAATAAAGCAAAAGAGAAACAGATGAAAACAGTCGTTTTTACGGGTAAAAACGGTGGGAAATTAAAGGAGCTAGCTGATGTATGGATTCCTGTGAACACAGATGAATTAATGCTTGCTGAGGCTTTGCATCTGTTTTATATACACAGCATTGCCGAAACGATCGAACAGATCATTTCTCCCTTATAAAATAACGATGGCGCTTGTTATTGTAAGGGGTAAAACAAGCGCCAATTCATACGAGGGGAAAAGGAAGGAGCATTATGTATAAAACGTTAAAAGAAGTAACACAGACAGCAACACAGTTAAATATGACCATTGGTGCTTTTAATACACATAATCTGGAAATGATGCCGGAGATGATCCGCGCAGCGAAAGAATTAGGCGTTCCCATTATCATTCAAACAAGCATTGCTACGGCAAAATATATCGGATATAAAGTGATGGTAACGGTAGCGAAAGAAATGGCCGAAGATGAAATGGTAGATGTATGTTTGCATCTGGATCATGCCAAGGATTTTGATGAAATTAAAGCGGCGATTGATGCAGGCTTCTCCAGTGTGATGTTTGATGGTTCGGCACTGCCATTTAAAGAAAATATTGCGAAAACGAAAATGGTCGTTGCGTATGCCCATGCCCATGGTGCATCTGTAGAAGGTGAACTTGGAACCATTGGCGGTACAGAAGAGGGCATTTGTGTCAGTGAGGATGATAAAAAGTATACACGGCCACAAGATGCAGCCATCTTTGTTAAGGAAACAAACGTTGATGCCTTGGCGATAGCCATCGGTACCAATCATGGGCAATATCAATCAAAAACAGAAGTGAATATACCTTTATTGAAGAAGATTCATGCGGCAGTCGATATTCCCCTTGTTCTTCATGGGGGAACCGGTGTGAAAGAAGAAGATTATCAGGAATTGATTGATAATGGAATCCGTAAGTTTAATGTCGGAACTGAATTGCTTGTGAATTGGACACGTGTTGCTAAGGAAAAATTTCAAGAAACGGAAGTAAACAAATCTTTGCGTCATAACATCATACCGGCAAACATGGCAGTCAAGGAAATAGTGAAGCATAAGGCGGCATTATTCATGAATCTATATCGTCCATTGCAAAGCAAATGATATGAAAAAGTATTTGATTTTGATTGCCGGCTGTCCGGCAACAGGGAAAAGCTATCTTATTCGGGAAATAAAAACCATGCTTCCTACGGTATTTACGATTACACCGGACGAAGGTAAGGAAATGCTGGCTGATGCGATAGGGTTTCATTCAAAGGAAGAAAAAAAAGCTTTAGAAAAAAGAGTATGGCGATTTTATTATCGTGTCTTAGATACGTATATGGAAGCTGGCAAACAAATAATCGTAAGTGAATATCCATTCAGTGATAAACAAAAACCATGCTTACAGGCCTTGAGTGAATTATATGGTTATCAAGTAATCACAATACGGTTAATCGCTGATTTTGAAATATTATGGCAGCGACGAAGAGACCGCGATTTGCATTCTGATATTCATTTGTGTCATATCATGACGCATTATCAATATCAGGATACATTACAGGATCATCGTTTGGCTGATGATCTGATCACCAAAGAAGCGTTTAAAGCCATAATCGAAGAACGTCAGTACAATGCTTTTGCGCTAGGTGAGCTGCATGAATTTGATGTCAGCGATTTTACGAAAGTTGATTATCAACCATTCCTAACCGCATTAAAACGACGTATAGAAGAAAATGATAAGGAGGCAGGAGCATGAAAAAAAGTCGAATCAAAGATCTTGTTACAGGAAATATAGCAGAAAAACTATATCAAATAGCACATTCTAAGCAGTATCCTACGTTAATATGCTTGTTGGCTTATGCATTTTATTATGTGGATCTATTCCTGTTCTATATTTTTGCGCCCTTTGCCCTTGGTGGTTTTAGCTATTTGTTTTATGAAAGAAAAAACTATATCATGGCGGTGTTTGCCTTCTTCTTGTTTCTATGTACATGCCTTTTTGTATATCAAAAGCTTACAAATAGGATACAACAAAAGACGATGAAGGCGCAAAGGTGAAAACAAAACTACGCTTTGCCTTAAAAACAGTTGCCGATTACTATTCTCATGTGCGCTATGTTGTGTTATAGGTTGTTTCAATAAGGGATAGGATAAGGGTATGGATAAAACATAGCAGTATATAATTATCTGTGCTATCCTATAACCAACATAATTTCTTTAGGGTTTACATACAATGAAGATGGTACGGTTGACATTGTTGTATAGTGTTGACGGATATCCATGAGAATTGTCATGAATTTCTTAATTTTTCGTGAAGCCGCTTGCTTTTTTCTTTTAGAAAAAGGTAAACTGTGAAGCAGAAAACCATCATGATGGCGAATTGCTGATGAAGGAGGTGGCATTCATGAAGAAACAAGGATTGACGGTTGTCATATCGCATGCGGATAGTACATTGGGACAGCGCATGACACGCATTCTGGCAAGACATGGTGCCGAAATGATCTTATTGTATCAGAAATTTGATCCTGCCTTACGATTAGCTGAAAAGGTTTATGCTTGTGGCAGTGATTGTGTAATGATATCCTTGGATAATGAGCCTTATTATGAATTATGCAAAACAATGGATGCATTACGTACAGATGATATTGCACGACAATTTATTTATATTCATTGATAAACAGTGTTTCCGTTACCAAATCATGAAGAGATCAGACGACATTACCTATGGTTTTCTGATCTTTTTTCATTTTAGCAGAAAGGGAAAATTCATTAAAATAGTAATCTTTTTGTAAAGATAACTTAAAGAGAAAAGATTAAATTTCTTATGAAAGAATCAAATATGAATGATTCGGGATGGGGTGTCTGACAGGCTGGTAGTAGAAGCAAAAACATGTTGAAAGGTGTCACATGATGTTTAACGCAAACAAACATCCTTTCTATGATAAAAAAACATATGTAATATCTTGACGGCACAAAAAGAACATGATAAAGTGTAGACAGTTATATGACTGACGGAAGTGGAATTGACCACATGGAGTATAATGGTAAAGCAGGGCCGACCGTCTGGGCGAAAGAGTCCAGGATGTGTATAGGCTCTTTTTCTTATTTTTGGGATAGCAACAAAAGCGATAAAAGCCTATCGTTTCAATTGCAAATCCACGTAAAAATCCGTATAATGAAACGGTAATAAGGAGGTATGTGAAATGAGCATCGAACGCAAAGAATGGGAAGGCTTTGAAGGACGTATCTGGAAAGAAGAAGTCAATGTCAGAGATTTCATCCAGAACAACTATAAACCTTATGATGGTGATGAGTCTTTCTTAGCAGAACCAACCGAAGCTACAAACAAGCTATGGGGCGAATTACAGAAATTACAAAAAGAAGAACGTGCCAAAGGCGGCGTTCTGGATATGGAAACAGAGATTGTTTCTTCCTTGACATCCTATGGCCCAGGATATATATCAAACGAATTAAAAGATTTAGAAAAGGTTGTCGGTTTGCAGACAGATAAACCTTTAAAACGTGCCTTTATGCCTTATGGCGGAATCAAGATGAGTGAAGAGGCATGTACGACTTATGGCTATGAGCCAAGTGAAAAATTACATGAGATTTTCCATGAATATCATAAGACACACAATGATGCTGTCTTTGATTGCTATACACCAGAGATGCGTTTGGCACGTCGTAATAAGATTGTAACCGGCTTACCGGATACTTATGGACGTGGTCGTATCGTCGGTGATTATCGTCGTGTGGCATTGTATGGTATTGATTATCTGATTGCCATGAAACAAAAGGATAAAGCAAACTGTGGCTGTGGAACCATGAGCGATGATATTATTCGTCAGCGTGAAGAATTGGCAGAACAGATCAAAGCTTTAAAGGGCATGAAAGAAATGGCTGCAAGCTATGGCTATGATATCAGTGGTCCTGCAACAAATGCCAAAGAAGCTGTACAGTGGCTGTATTTTGGATACTTGGCTGCCATTAAAACGCAAAATGGAGCTGCGATGAGCGTTGGTCGTGTATCTACTTTCTTAGATATTTATATTGAACGTGATATGGCCAAAGGTATCTTAACTGAAACAGAAGCACAGGAATTGATCGATCATATGACAATGAAATTCCGTATGGTGAAATTTGCGCGTATTCCTAGCTACAATCAGCTGTTCTCCGGTGACCCAGTATGGGCTACCTTAGATTTAGCCGGTTTGGGTATGGATGGCCGTCACATGGTCACTAAATCTGATTTCCGTTTCTTACATACCTTGGAAAACATGGGGCCTGCACCGGAACCAAACTTAACTGTTTTATATTCCAGCAAGCTGCCACAAAGCTTCAAGGATTATTCTGCAAAGATTTCCATTGATACAAGCTCTGTGCAGTATGAAAATGATGATGTTATGCGTCCGGTTTGGGGCGATGACTATGCTGTATGCTGCTGTGTATCTGCTACGCAGACAGGTAAGGAAATGCAGTTCTTTGGTGCGCGTGCAAACTTAGCAAAATGTTTGCTGTACGCAATCAATGGTGGTGTTGATGAAAAGACAAAAACACAGGTAGGGCCAGAATATCGCGGTATTACCAGTGAATACTTAGATTATGATGAAGTTATGCATAAATATGACAATATGATGGAATGGCTGGCAGATCTTTATGTCAACATCCTGAATCTGATTCAGTATATGCATGATAAATATTACTATGAAGCAAGCCAAATGGCATTGATCGATACCGATGTACGTCGTACCTTTGCGACAGGTATCGCCGGTTTCTCGCATGTTGTAGACTCTTTAAGTGCTATCAAATATGCGAAAGTTAAAACGATTCGTGATGAAGACGGCTTGGTTGTGGATTATGAAATCGAAGGGGATTTCCCTCGTTATGGTAATGATGATGAGCGTGCAGATGAAATCGCTGTATGGTTGTTAAAGACGTTTATGGAAAAAATCGAAAAACGTCACACATATCGTAATTCAGAACCAACAACTTCTATCCTGACAATTACTTCAAATGTCGTATATGGTAAAGCAACCGGTGCATTACCGGATGGAAGAAAAGCCGGAGAACCATTATCTCCAGGTGCTAACCCTGCTTATGGTGCAGAACAGAATGGCTTATTGGCATCTTTAAACTCTGTGGCAAAACTGCCATATGAATATGCATTGGATGGTATCAGTAATACCCAGACAATCAACCCAAATGCCTTAGGTCATGATGAAAAAGAACGCATCGACAATCTGGTAAATGTCTTAGATGGTTACTTTGATCAGGGAGCACATCATCTGAATGTGAATGTGTTTGGTATTGAAAAATTAAAGGATGCTATGGAACACCCAGAAAAAGAAGAATACGCAAACTTTACGATTCGTGTATCCGGATATGCCGTGAAGTTTATCGACTTAACACGTGAACAGCAGCTGGATGTAATCTCCAGAACTTGCCACGATCATTTATAAAAAAGAAGGAGGTCTGTTTTAAGTCGTTTGACTGCAGACCTTTCTTTATGGAGGATATGCATATGGAAGAAGTAAAAGGCGCCATTCATTCTATTGAAACTTTCGGTTCTGTGGATGGACCGGGAGTACGTTATGTAATCTTTTTGCAGGGATGTCGCATGCGCTGTCAGTTTTGTCATAACGCAGATACCTGGAAAATCAAGGAAGGCAGTGAAACCGCAGAAGAAGTCTTGCGGAAAGCTTTGCGCTATAAACCTTACTGGAAGCATTCAGGTGGGATTACAGTGAGTGGAGGAGAACCGCTGTTACAGATTGATTTCTTATTGGAACTTTTTAAATTGGCGAAACAAAAAGGCGTACATACCGTAATTGATACCTGCGGCAATCCTTTTACTAGAGAAGAACCTTTCTTTTCTAAGTTTCAAGAGCTGATGCAGTATACGGATCTTGTATTGCTGGATATCAAGCATATCAATCAAGCGAAACATCAGCAGTTAACCGGCTGGGGCAATGACAATATCTTAGATATGGCACGTTATCTTTCAAGCATCGATAAACCAGTTTGGATTCGTCATGTCTTAGTCCCACAGCGCAGTGATGATGAAGAAGATCTGAAATGTTTGGATGCATTTGTGAAGACATTGCATAATGTCAAACGTTTTGAGGTATTGCCATATCATACACTCGGTGCTTACAAATGGAAAGAGCTTGGCATGGAGTACCCTTTAGAGGGCATTGAACCTCCAGATAAGGAAACGATAGAGCGAGCAAATGCATTGCTGCATACCGCAGATTATCAAGACTATAAAAACATGTAACCAGATACAAAAGAGATAGCCATTCTTACAGGAGAATATTTTCTATAAGATGGCTATTTCTTTATTTTTATATTGTTTATGTTAACAACATTTTATTACTTTTTTATGTACTTGAAGAAGATAATGTTAGGATGATACCATTGAAAATATAATCGAAAGTATACAGATAGCAAAAAGTAAGCTAAAATGAAATCACATGTAAAGTTAAGGAAGTGGATATCATGGATGAGATCATCATTGAGCATGCCAATCAAGGGAATCTAAAGGATGTTTCTTTACGTCTTCCTAAGAATAAATTAATTGCTGTTACCGGAGTTTCCGGTTCTGGGAAATCAACATTAGTCATCGATGTTTTATTCAACGAGTGTCAACGACAATATTTAGAAGCTTTAGGTATGCAAGGCATACAAAAACCAGGTGTGGAAAGGATTCAACATGCATGTGCTGCTGTATGTGTTAATGCTCAAAGCGGTAATCGCAATCCGCGCTCTAGTGTAGGAACAGCGACAAATCTATACACGGATCTGCGTATGCTGTAACATGCGCTTTGTGATGTTTATCTTTTGGATATGGAAACAAAGCTTCGACGTATACAAAAATTAGGCTTAAGTTATTTAACGTTGAATCGCAGTATGATAAGCCTATCCAATGGCGAAGCACAGCGTTTACACTTAGCATCGCTGTTAGATGCAACAATGTCTGGTTTATTATATATTTTAGATGAACCAACGATTGGACTGCATCCGAAAGATACCGATGGCATCGTAGAGATTTTAAAGGATATGCGTGATTTAAGGAATACCGTACTTGTGATTGAACATGATGCAGGTGTATTACAACAAGTGGATCATCTTGTTGATATCGGTCCTAAAGCAGGGATTCACGGTGGGCAAATTGTGGCGCAGGGAAGTTTTGCGGAAGTATTGAAATGTAAGAATAGTGCTACTGCCTATGCCATGCAACATCTTACCAGTAAAGTACATGCATATCGAAAACCATCATCATATATCCAAATCACAAATGCCTGCCGACATAATCTGCAACATGTGGATGTGCAATTGCCAATACATTTGCTCTGTGGAATATGCGGTGTTTCTGGATCTGGAAAATCTACGCTTGTATTTGATGTATTGGCAAAGGGAAACAAGCAAACAGAAGTAAATCGTGTAGAAGGCTTAGCGCAGTTTGATCAAATGATTTGTATCGACCAACAACCACCGATACGTATGAAACGCAGCAATATTGCCACATTCACCAATCTTGCCAACCCTTTACGCAAGGTGTATGCCAAAACTAAGCAAGCAAAAGCATTGGGATTCACAGATACTTATTTTTCCTTTAATTCAAAAAAAGGACGTTGTGAGCATTGTGAAGGTATGGGAACCATAAAAAACCATATGTTGTTTTTTCAAGATCAGGAGGTTATTTGTCCTCAATGTCATGGCAAACAGTTTCAAGAACGAGTATTACGCGTAACCTATCAGGGATATTCGATTCATGAGGTTTTACAGCTCAGTGTAGAAGAGGCGATAACTGTTTTTAAAGAGGAAAAAGAAATGCAGAAAATCTTGCGACTGTTAGAGCATATCGGGCTAGGGTATGTAAAGCTGAATAAATCTTTAACCACGTTATCCCAAGGAGAAGCGCAACGTTTGAAGCTGGCAAGAGAGCTTTTACAAACCAAAGGGAAACATAATCTATATCTTTTAGATGAGCCAACCGTAGGTCTGCATATGCAGGATGTGGAAAACTTTATTAAGTTATTGCAGGAGCTGGTAGAAGAAGGACACAGCATTCTGGTGATTGAGCATAATGAGCAACTATTAGCAGCTTGTGATTATCTTATTGAGTTAGGACCTCAAGGTGGTGTTCATGGTGGACAGTTGATTGCTCAAGGAAGTCCATTAGCACTCTTACATCAAAACGAAAGTGTCATTGCGCCATATTTAAAAAGGTTTATAAAGGATTAGGAAGACCAATGTCTGCGCCTTATCACTTTCTTGATGAAGTGTAGGATTTGAATGAAAGAACACGGTTAAGAAAAATACGATACTTTACGTTGATAAAATAGGATATACGCGCAATGTATGCGATACGTTACATAATGTTTGTTATGGTTGCTAGGAAAACAAAACGATTTATGATAGAGTAAACGAGACATGAGGAGGTTAAGTTATGTTTCATGAAAACTTAAAGACTTTACGTATAGAAAAAGGGATGTCCCAGCAATTTTTGGCAGATCAGCTGCATGTGACAAGACAAACAATTTCAAAATGGGAAAGAGGGTTATCTGTACCTGATGCAGATATGTTGATTGCACTAAGTGAGATGTTTGAGGTATCGGTAAGTACGTTATTGAACCGATCTATTAATGAAGAAGATACATTAGAGAATACGTTATTGGCAGAGAAGCTTGAACAATTAAATTTACAGCTTGCTCAGCGGAATCAACGCAGTCGTAAAGTGTGGAAAGTTATTCGCTTTATCGCTATCGCATGTTTGGTGTTTGGTATTTTATGTATCTTACTGAACGCGGTTGCTATGAAAAGTTATCAAGCTCCGGAAGCATCGGTGGTAGAGATAACAGAAAGTTGATTGTATGTGATAAGCAAATACGATACTTTATGGAAAGATGAGTAGGACAATGGAAGCTGATCTTTCAAATTAATTTTTGATAAAACACTGAAATCAAGGGAATCCAGCATTCTATAGATCCTCTTTTTTTACATAGGATTTCATGATGATCTGTGGTATTCTAAAAGTATGGTATAGGATAGGATCATGTAAAAATATCAATGAAAAAAAGCAAGGAGGATATTTTATGAAACCATGCACAGCGGAAGTTGAAAAAATTATGGCAGAACGTTTTGGACAAGACACGGTAATTGCATTAGCAACCGTTGAAAACGAACTGCCTTATGTAAGATATGTAAATGCTTATTATGAAAAAGGCGCATTTTATATAATAACTCATGCCCTTTCCAATAAAATGCGACAGATGCAGCATCATATGATGGTTGCGATAGCTGGAGAATGGTTTACGGCACATGGAAAGGCTGTGAATTTAGGCTATTTTCGAAAGAAGGAAAATCAGCAGCTTGCGGAAAAATTGAAAAATGTATTTGCCGAATGGATTGATAATGGGCATAATGATTTTGAGGATGAGAATACGATTATTTTATGTGTGGAGTTAACAGATGGGGTGCTCTTTTCCCATGGGAAAAGATATGTATTATGACAAGTAGAAACATCTTATAAGATGAAGTAGCATAAAAGAAGGTAAAGTTTTGCCTTATGTATTTCCTTGGAAATAAAGAAGAGATGAGGAGGTGGCTATGGATGAAAGCTTTGGAAGATATGACATTAGAAGAGCTATGGCATTTGTTCCCGATTGCGTTACAACCCTACCAAAAGGTATGGCTAACATGGTATGAACAAGAAAAAAGCTTAATAACACAATGCCTTCCTATGGAACATGTGGTACGTATTGCCCATATAGGTTCTACCTCATTTGGCTCAATTCAGGCAAAGGCGATCATTGATATCCTGGTGGAAATAGCACCCTGGGAAAAACGTATGGAAATTGCAGCAATCTTAAAGAAGCTGGGCTATTTGTGTATGTCAGAAGATGCCTCACGTATTTCATTTAATAAGGGATATACGCCAGAAGGTTTTGCGGAAAAAGTGTTTCATTTGCACCTACGTCAGCGCAATGATCATGATGAATTGTACTTCCGTGATTATATGAAGGAGCATGAAGAGCACGCTCAAGCGTATGAACAATTGAAGATGAAATTAGCGCTTGCTTATCCATATCATCGTGATGCTTATACCGAAGGGAAAACGGCTTTTGTGAAGCATATAACGGCAATAGCACGTACAGCTTATGGAAATCGTTATGAAACAAAAGCATATGCCATCTCTTTGCATGAACAAACCAAAGAACATGTACGCATATTTTTTACACGCACGCAAGAGCAGGAAGTACGAAAACATATGTACCAATTGCCGACTTCTTTACAGGAAGCAATGGATATCTATGATGCACAGGATTCTCAAACATATCGCAAGACGATTTTTATAGCGAATGAATATATAGGTGATATTTGGTGTCATAATATGGCAGATGAAAAAGCTGTGTTAAGCTGTTGCATCTTTGCTAAAGCCTATTGGGGAAAAGGCATTGGGAAACATGCTGTGGCAATGTTTTTAGCTGATTGTAAAAAGCATTGTCCCTTGTCCTTTATAAGCGCATATCTTTATGCAGATAATCTTGGTTCTATGCAGATTCTGGAATTTAATGGGTTCTTACGTAAACAAACCTTTATAAAAGATGGGAAACCTTGCTACTACTATGAAAAAGCACTGCATGACATGGTATGATACATGCTCTATATACTCTTCAACATACTGTCATAACAGTTGCCTAATAGGAAAAGGATCAAAGATTTTAATATCTTACATAACATGAACACATTTGCTTTTTGGAATGAAAACATTGAATGTCATAAACGATATTGATTCTAGTTGACGCATTCTTGTGGGTAATGTAAACTATGTCGGTGGATGCGGTTTCTTGTTCGCACCAAGAAGCAAAAGAACATTTGATGGTTGATTTTGATTTTCAAACCGGTACCAGCAATAAAGCGCATAAAGGGTAAAAACTGCCCTGTAAAATAAACACGAAAAATAGATGGATTCACGAATTTGCACTTTGATTGAGTGCTTTTTTATCGAGAGTAATTGCTATATCATCATGACAATTGAAATGTGGAGCATACTAGCATAGGTAGTAAAACATTGATAAAAACAAGTGATTTTAATATTAAGTTCGCTTTTGCACATTAGCGTGAAATTCTTAATCTTTTCTTTCACACTTTGAGCTTTTATAATGGCAATGTAAGCGATACCGATAGAAAGGAGGACCTGCTATGAGGCTTTGTCATATTATGAATGATTTACTTGAAGCAAAAGATTATTTGAGTCTGGATCATTTCATAAAAACGTATGAGGTTTCAAAAAGAACGATACAAAACGATCTATCGTATCTGATGCAGATGTCTTCACGGAAAGGGTATCAGCTGCATATGCGCCGCGGTAGGGGTTACCTATTAGAGGTGACCAATCGAGAGCTGTTAAATGACTTTATCAATTCCTTGGAAAGTGATCGGCTCATAGATACCAAAGATCGCAACAAAAGTATTGCTGTGTATCTAGCTATGCAAAGTGATTATGTTTCCATGGACAAGGTGGCTGAAACTTTCCAGATATCCAAAACAAGCGTTAAAAAGGAAATGCGGGAAGTAGAGGAGCTATTAGAAAGCTTTCATTTACAGCTAGAGAAAAAAAGCCATTACGGCATACGGCTGATTGGTGCTGCTCATGACTGCAAACAGATGTTGGCGGACTTCTTCTTTGAAAATAATCCATTCTTAGAAAATGCCATGCAAGATATCTTAAAGGATTTTGCTCAGGTGAATTCTTTACTGGTGAATCAGATTGAAAAAGAAGATCTAAACATCAATTACAATGAATTAAAGAATGTCATAGTCTGGCTGCAGATCACGGTCTTTTATGCCCGTATCCATGTGGAAAAACAAATGTTTATGACAAGCAAACCGGTGAATGCGATACAACGCATCGCCTGGAAGATGAAGGAAATGATGGAAGCCTGCTTCGATATTGCAATCAGTGCAGAAAGCTTGCAGGAAATGGAAGTCGTTCTCCGCTTGAATGTCAGGGCAAAACAGCCAACGGTTTCTTTCTCTGATCAGCTGCGTCAAGATGTTGATCTCTTCCTACTGGATATTGACAAATTGTACAACACGGCTTTCAGTGAAGATCAGGACTTTAAGGAATCCTTATTGACCCATGTATCTTTGTTGATTGAGCGTCTGCATCAAAAGATTTCCTATAAGAATACTTTAATTAAAGAAATCTGTATCCGTTATCCAATGATCTTCAACATTGCCATTCGCTTCAGCGATATGCTTAAGGAAAAGTACAATGTGGAGGTTACCCATGATGAAGCGGGTTTCATTGCCACTCATTTTGCGGCTCATATGGAACGCGAGCGAAAATCGCGGATATTGCGCTTTAATCGCATTGGCGTTGTCTGTTCCTCCGGTGGAGGCAGTGCATATCTAATCAAGCTGCAAATCGAATCGTTATTCTCACAAGCGGATGTGGAAACCTTTAGCTTCCTGCAAATGGATGAGCTGGAACGCTATCATCCCGATTTAATCTTTACCATTATGCCGCTGGATCGTGATTTTGCGGCACCTGTCATCTATATCAAAGAACTTCTGGATGATTTAGATCTCATGCGCATCCGACAGGTATTACAGTATGATAACTGTGATTCTCTATCCATCGCAGATGCGGATTCCTATTTGTATTCTATCTTTGATCGACACTTCTTTCAAATTCGCAAGAGTGATGACTACCTTGCCTTATTGCAGGAAATGGCACAGCAGATTGAAGAGAGTGGCTATGGCGGTGAGCATTACGCACAATATGTCATGGAACGCGAATCGTATATGAGTACCATTTATATGAATGGTGTCTGTATCCCACATCCGATTGAGATATGTGCAAACCGCAATTTGATTTCCGTATGCATATTGGAAGAGCCAATTTGCTATGAGGATAAACAAGCTTCCATCATCTTCATGGTTTCTCTTACAAAAGAGGATTATGAGGTGCATAAGGATATTACGAAAAAGTTATACCAGCTGATGAATGATGAAAAACGTTTGCAACGGGTATTGCGCAATCGTACATTGGAAGAATTGTTGATCGTGATGAAAGAGTTGGATGGAGGAACGCTATGAAAGAAGACTTACTAAGACGTTTAAGCGATGCGGATGCTGTTGCATCAAAGGAAGATGAAGTACGTGAGATTCTTTATGAAGAGTTAAAGGATGCCTGTGATGATATTTCTTATGATCATCTTGGCAGCATGCTGTTTCATGATAAGGGCAGTGAAAAAGATGGCGTAAAGCTGATGTTTGCGGCACATATGGATGAAGTTGGTTTTCTGGTTCGGCATATTTCGGATATTGGGTTTATCTATTTGATTGCCTTAGGCGGTGTTTTGGATAAAAGCAAAGAGATGCAAAAAGTACGCATCACAACCGCAGAGGGAAAGAAAGTACAGGGTATCTTGAATGTTACGAAAAATGAACAGGGAGCTGTAAAAGAGATGTATGTCGATGTAGGCTGCGATACCAGAGAAGAAGTCGAAGCACTTGGTGTAGCCATCGGTGATATGGTGTGCTTTGCCAGTGACTGTGATATTTTAAATCGTGATGCGATCATCGCAGGAAAAGCAATGGATGATCGAAGTGGTTGTTATGTCATCGCAGAAGCACTCAAACAGTTACATGCATGCGGACATCGCTGTGATTTATATATGGCTGCAACCAGCAGTGAAGAAGTTGGCGTACGCGGTGGAAAGACGGCTACCTATCAAATAGATCCGGATATTGTATTTGCCATTGATGTTGCCAATAACCCGGAACTGGTAAAAAACTATACGAATCATCGGCAGATTGGAAAAGGCTGTATGATCGTCCATTATGATAAAACGATGGCACCGAATGCCAAACTATTGCAATTTGTGAAAGATACGGCAAACAAGCATGGGATTCCTTATCAATGTGATATGTTCAGCGGTGGAGGAACCGATGCAGGAAATGCCCATTTAACACGAAATGGTAAACTCGCAATCGTTATTGGAATTCCATTGCGCTATTGCCATGGTGCATGGTCATTGGTGCATCAAAAAGATTTGGAACATGCCATTGCACTCGTCAGGGAACTTGCATTGGCAATCGATAAAAAACGTTACGAAACATTCATCGATTTTCAAGGAGGTAAGAAGTATGAATGAAATGGAACAGCAGATCGTAGGAATGATATCTGCCGCTGGTGACAGCAAAGCAAAAGCATTTGAAGCTTTAAAGAAAGTGAAAGAAAGTAAGTATGACGAGGCTAGAGCGCTGTTACAGGAAGCAAGAGAGATTGACTTGGAAGCGCATAAGATCCAGACACAGCTGATTACAGCGGAAATGTCCGGAGGCGAAAACAAGCCGGAAGTTGGGTTATTAATGGTTCATGCACAGGACCATTACATGACATCTCAATTGGCAAGAGATCTGATTGAGGAAATGATAAACGTATTTGAAGCAAAGGAGGGAAAGTAAGATGAAGATCGTATTATGCTGCGCTGGTGGATTTTCCACAACCATGCTGATGGACAGTATGAAAAAGACGGTAAAAGACAGTGCTAAACTGAATGAAGCTGATTTTGAATTTAAAGCTATTCCAGTAGATTTACTGAATGCCGAAGTAGAAAACACGGATGTTCTGGTTGTTGGTCCACAGATTGCCCACAAGATTGATTACATCAAACCAATCATTGATCCATATAAGATTCCATATGTCATCGTTGACAAGGAAACCTATGGAAAAATGGATGGGGCAACCGTCATGAAAATGGCTTTGATCGCAAGAAAAAAAGCTGACATGAACAAATAGTTTCCATCGGGGGAAATACACACACATAAGAAAGCGAGAGTGAACGTATGTTTGACAAATTTGAAGCATTTATGAACAAATACCTGACTCCAATCGCCAATAAGATGGATAAACAAAGACACTTAAGTGCCGTTAAAAAAGCGATGGTAGCAATGACACCATTGTTGATCATCGGTAGTTTCTGTTTGATTCCAGAAGCGATTCCAAACATGATTGGAGAAAACAATCCTATTTCACAGTGGATCTTAGCAAACCTTGACATTATCTATATTCCATACAATGTCGGTATGGCGTTGATGTCTTTATATGTAGCCGCTGTTATCTCTTATCATCTAGCTCAGTCTTATAAGCTGGATGTACCTGGTACCTTAAGCATGGGTGTCATTGCCTTCTTGATGATGGCCGTTGATTATACTGAAGATGGCGGTATCATGACAACTTACCTTGGCCCAAAAGGTTTGTTTGCGGCAATGTTTGCCTCTATTATCGCAGTAGAATTATACCGCTGGTGTAAAAAGAAAAACTTTACGATCAAGATGCCGGAATCAGTACCTGATTTCGTATCCAGATCTTTTGAAATGATTCCTATTTCTGTTATCGTAATTGGTTTCTTCCTGATCATCCGCGTGGTTTGTGTCAATGGTTTACACACTGTGCCACCAATGATCTTTACGAATCTGTTTGCCCCACTTGTTGGTTCTATGGATAACCCATTTGCTGTTACCTTCTTACAGATCTTACGTTGTTTACTGTTCTTCTTCGGTATCCATCCATCTGTATTAAGCCCTATTACAAGCCCAATTTCTACACAGTTCTTGGCTGAAAATATGGAAATGGTAAAAGCCGGTGGAAAAGCTATGCACTTCTTCACACCTGGTGTAGAATCTGCATTTGGTAACTTTACCGGTACCGGTGTAACCTTCGGTTTGGTATTCTGGTGCTTATTATCAAAATCAAAAGCGCAGAAACAGGTAGGCCGTGTTGCCTTGATTCCAGCATTGTTTGGTATCAATGAACCAATCCTATTTGGTGCACCTATCGTATTAAATCCAATCTTCTTTATTCCTTACGTAATCTGTGGTGGTATCATTGGTACGATTCCACACTGGATGATGAGTTTGGGTTGGGTAAGCTGTTCTACCTTTACCCCTCCATATGTTGGTGTCTTCTTGGAAGGTTTCTTAACCAATGGCGATTACATGTCAATTGTGGCAAACGGTATTCAGCTGATTCTGTCTATTCTGATTTGGTATCCATTCTTCAAGTTGTTTGAAAAACGTGAGCTGGAAAAAGAAGCAGAAAATGCCGAAAAGAAATCCGCTATCTCAGCAGAAGATGAAGCATTGTTAAACGATTTAGATTTGGACTTCTAATTTGACATAAGCGAAAATCTTACGATAAAAGGCAAGCGTTTCGCTTGCCTTACGTATTTATAAAGTATGTATCTGAATACAACATACAATGAAATTAATGCTTCACCGCAATTGCTACACATATAGCTAGGAGGTGTTATAATGGCGAAACGTATACAAAAAATGCAAAAATTTCTGATAGATAAAAAATTAGATGCTTTGCTAATCAAAAGCAAGACGATGAAAAAGTATATGGATACCTTGACAGGAAGCGGTTGTCAGGTGCTGATCATGAAAGATGCTGCCTACTTAATCGTCGATGGCCGTTACATTACGGAAGCGAATGAGCGCGAGCATGATTTGCAGATCATCCTTCATGCACCACATAAGACAGGTCGTAACTATTTAGGTACGGTAGAAGAATTAATGAAACAACATGGCTGTACATCGCTTGGAGTTGAAGCCAATCAGATGTTAATTAAAGAATATCGTCAGGTAGAAGAACTAGGGGTAGAAGTTTGTCTTTTGGGTGATGAAATTGCCAAGATCCGTATCCAAAAAGATGATGAAGAAATTGCCATCATGCAGGAAGCTGTTGATATCACTGATGAAATATATGCCCGTGTTCTAAAAGAATTATACATTGGCATGAGTGAATATGAAATCAGTGCACTATTACAATATTTTGCTATCAAGGCAGGTGCACAGCAAATGTCTTTTGATACCATTGTGGGAACAGGGGAACGCAGTGCTATGCCACATGGTCGTCCTACAAATCGTAAAATCAAGGCACATGAACCGATTCTTATGGATTTTGGTATCCAGTATAAGAACTATCAATCCGATATGACACGTGTTGCTTTCTTTGGCAAACCACAACCGGAAATAGAGAAAATTTATCATATCGTATTACAAGCACAGCTAGCAGGTATCGACGCTATGAAAACAGGAGCTTTGGCATGTGATGTTGATAAGGCTGCCCGCGATATCATCACCCAAGCCGGTTATGGCGATTACTTTGATCATGGTTTAGGACATGGTTTAGGCATTGGAGATGGCGATGAATATCCGATCCTGAATGAGAAAGGTGATGTCATTTTGGATGAACATATGATGATGTCTTGTGAACCGGGTATTTATCTGCCTAAGGTTGGCGGTATTCGTATCGAAGATGACGTTGTTATTATCGATGGTATTGGTCAAGCAATGAATAAAACTACAAAAGATATGATAATCTTAAAAGAGGAATAAGCTATGAAATATAATTTTGATGAAGTCAACAATCGTTTAGGCACGTATTGTACGCAATGGGATTATATTGAAGATCGTTTTGGAGAAAAAGATTTATTGCCTTTTTCCATTTCCGATACGGACTTTAAGATTCCCAAACCCATCACGGAAAAAATCTTAGCTGTGGCGCAGCATGAAATTTATGGATATACCCGATGGAATCATCATGATTTCAAAGGCGCTATCACAGGTTTCTTTCAACGTCGTTTTGCTACCGCCATGGAAGAAGATTGGGTGCTGTACAGTCCTAGTGTCATGTATTCTGTATCCCTATTGATTCGCTTGTTATCAAAGCCAGGCGATGCAGTTGTGACCTTTAATCCGATGTATGATTCTTTCTTCACCGTGATTGAGGATAATGAGCGTGTATTGATTTCGCATGATCTCATACATGAGAATGGCAGCTTTGTAATTGATTTTGAGAAGCTAGAAACACAGCTGGCACAGGCGAAACTCTTCCTATTATGCTCTCCGCATAATCCAACTGGCAGAGTGTGGAGCGAGGAAGAATTACGTAAGCTCATTGCCTTGTGTCGTCGTTATGGGGTAAAGATCATATCTGATGAAATTCATATGGATATTCAAATCGGTGCACGCCGTCATTCCCCGATCTTGAAATTTTTGGATCAATACGATGAGCTGTGTTTAGCTTCCTCCTGTTCCAAGACCTTAAATGTACCGGGATTGATTGGTTCTTATGTCATCATCCCTAACAAAGAAATCAGAGATGGCTTCCTCTTTCAGACAAGAAAGAAAGATTTCCTGAATTCTGTCAGTATCTTAGGGATGTATGCAACCATGGTTGGCTATACACAGTGTGATGATTATATCGATCAGATGGTGGAATACTTAAGAGATAATATGCATTATGTGGAAACCTTCCTTGCTAAGGAATTACCGGATTTCCATTTCAAAGCACCGGATGCTACCTATTTAGCTTGGATTGATGGCAGGGATGTGCCATTTACCAGTGAGCAGATTCAGGAGGCTTTGGTACATGTAGGCAAGGTAGCCATCATGAAAGGGGAAACGTATGGTACAAACGGTGAAAAATATTTGCGTTTGAACTGTGGATGCCCAAGAGCAAAACTAGAAGATGGCTTACAAAGATTTAAAAAAGCCATGGATTGGCTGTATGAACAGCATAAGTAAACACAACGGCTGATTAGCAAACAAAGAAATGAGTGAGGTATGAAGTATGAGTAAAGATACAACATTTTTCAGTAAAATTACTGGCTGGCTTGACCAGACACCAAACGCGACACCACTAGGGAAACGTCTAGGTGCTTATGCTATTGATTGGGCTTTAGGTGGCATCTTTTGTGGATTTCCGGCTGTTTTAATGTATGGCAGCATCACAGGGAAAAGTGATATGTTTTCCGACTTATATGTCTTTGAAGCATTGGGTCATGAAAGATACTGGGGTATTTTAGCAGGGTTATTATGCATCCTTTTTGCACTGGTATATTATGTTTATATCCCATGGAAAGTTTGGGAAGGACAAACATTAGGGAAACGTGCCTTGCATCTGCGTATCGAAAAAACCGATGGCAATAAAGTAGAACTACGCGATTTATTATTGCGGCAAGTTTTAGGCATCTTCCTATTAGAAGGAAGTGTCTTTATTATCACTGGCTATATTCGCCAGTTAGTAACGCTAACGACACGCTTCTATGTTGATGCAATTTGGCAATATATCGGAATAGCGATTACCTTATTATCTGCGATACTTGTCGTATATACGAAGAGCCATCGTGCTTTGCATGATTATATCGCAGGAACTAAGGTTATTGAAATCAAGATAGCTGACGAGATTCGTAAGCAGAAACAGGCGAAAAAACAAGAACAAACGATAAAAGCAGAAGTTCATCAACCAAAAGCAGCTGTGAAACCAAAGCAAAATACAGCACAGAAGGTAGATAAAAAGCGTTTGCCAAAGAAACAAAAGATGAAAAAATGATTGTAACTTCATAACTCAAGGACAGAGTATTCAAGGGGATGCTCTGTTTTTCTTATCTGCAAAGCATGTGAATAGCTAAAAAAAACTACCAGTTTTACTGGCAGCTAATATCCCGGTGTGACATTATAGAAGACACCGCCAAGTTGCGGTAATGTTTTCAATTTATCTTTGATGACTCTTACCGCTCTTTTTTCATTAGGTTCTTCACAAGAAAACACCATATTTAAGCCTTGCTTTCCTTCATAAGTATACGTAATTTCGGTAATTGTTAAAATTGCTTCTTGTATGTCCTCACAATGCGTAATGCTTCCTACAAATACTTTCATGTTCATGACCTCCTGTTATCTTTTTTCAGTATAGCATGCTAAGTTGGTATCCTTTATGACTTTTTCTGCATTCTGAGATGAAAAAAGCAACATAAAAGATCTAAATGGTATTCGTGTCATCTATATAATCAAGATAATCAAGAAGCATTCCTTTTTATTCGACTTTATCCATTATTGTCATTAGGTAACAAAAGGCTTATAATGAAATCACATTATGAAAAGGAGAAATGTGTATGAAAGAGACATTAGAATTAAGAGATTTTTTAGATTATCAATTTTTATCCAATGTAACCTATGCACCCGATGGTGAACATGTGGCTTATGTCATAGCAACTTGTGATGAAAAACATAATACGTATCAACGACGTTTGTATGTATGGGATGGAAAAGCACATAAACAGCTTACCAATGGGGGTAAGGAAAGTATGTATCTATGGGAAGATAAAGATACCCTGTTATTCTCCTCTTTGCGTGATAAACAAGATCAAGAAGCTGTAGAAAATGGAGAAGAACGTACGGTCTTTTATCGTATTTCTTTACATGGAGGAGAAGCAATTAAAGCATTTACAATACCGCTAGTTGTAACCGGCATCCAGAAAGTAAGTGATGGCTGTTATGCCTGTACGGTAGATTACGATCTGAATTACTCATATTGCTATTCATTGGATGAGGAAGAAAAAGTCAAGGCATTAAAAGAAAAGAAAGACATGGAGGATTATGAGATCCTGGATGAGCTTCCTTTTTATGGAAATGGTTTAGGTTATACTAATAAGAAACGAAATAGCTTATTTCTATATGAAGAAAATAGTGACACATTGACACGCATCAGCACGGATATCATGGATGTAATGGATGTGAAATGGGATAAGGAAAAGCAGCTGCTATATTATACCGGGGAAGTCAACATCCAGCACAAACAGACAGGTCGTCAAGGTATTTATGTTTATGATAGGAAGGCCGGCACATCAAAGTGTATCCTTGAACAAGGGGAATATATGATTTCCGGCATTGAACCATGGGGAGAAGAGCTATTGGTGATTGCCAGTGATGGCAGACGTTATGGCATCAATGAAAACGCACAATTCTATTTCTTAAAGAAGAGTAAGCTGGAATTGTTTGCGGCAAATGAAGCTTCCTTATGGGGAAGTGTTGGCAGTGACTGTCGCCTCGGCGGTGGCAAGAGTTCTTGTTTATATCAAGATAAGTATTACTTTATCACGACCAGAAGGCATGAAGCACACATCTATGCGCTGGATAAACAGGGCGATATTCAACCGGTTTTAGAACTTAGCGGCAGTGTGGATGCATTTGATATCCATGATAAAGGTCTTATCTTTATCGGTATGCAAGAGGACTTACTGCAAGAGTTATACCAAATGGATATAACGAATAAAACCTACCAACGCATTTCTGATTACAATATGTGGGTGCATGAAACAAAGACGATTTGTCCATTAGAAGAATGTAACTTCACATCGGATGATATCACCTTGTATGGATGGGTAATGAAACCTGTAGGCTATGAAGAGGGAAAACAGTATCCGGCAATCTTGGATATTCATGGTGGACCAAGAACGGTTTATGGTACGGTGTTCTATCATGAAATGCAGGTGTGGGCAAATCAAGGCTACTTTGTATTCTTTATGAATCCACGTGGCAGTGATGGCAGAGGCAATGGCTTTGCAGATATTAATGGGAAATATGGAACGATTGATTATGAAGATCTCATGAAGTTTACGGATGTTGTCTTAGAACGTTATCCGGCAATCGATCAACAACGTGTTGGGGTAACCGGTGGCAGCTATGGAGGTTTCATGACCAATTGGATCATTGGCCATACCAATCGCTTTAAGGCAGCTGCAAGTCAGCGCTCGATTGCGAATTGGATCAGCTTTGCGCATACCTCTGATATCGGGGAATTTTTCACAAAAGATCAGCAGCAAGCGGATACATGGGAAAGCGTAGAAAAGTTGTGGTGGCATTCTCCTTTGAAATATGCCGATCAGGTGACAACACCAACATTGTTTATTCATAGCAATGAGGATTATCGCTGCCCATATAGTGAAGGTTTGCAAATGTATAGTGGGCTTGTGGAGCATGGCGTAGAAGCCAGACTTTGTATGTTTAAAGGAGAGAATCATGAGCTAAGCCGCAGTGGAAAACCAAGACATCGTGTGAAACGTTTAGAAGAAATTACCAAGTGGATGGAAGAGCATCTTAAATAGAAAAAGTTAGCTTAATATATGAAAATTGCTGAAGCATGAAGATGCCTTACTATTTACAGGCAATATTAAAGTATGTAAAAAAGATAAGGTATGAAAAAAGGTCCTTGCTTCATCATGGTTTGCACATGATGAGGAAGGGCCTTAAAGTATTCTATCATTTTTTATTTACAGTGAGGCAATGCTTATTATGCTGTTAAGGGTTATTTATGAAAACCACAATGGGCAATGCCGGTATAGCGTGCAATCTCTTCACTGGTCGTACAAAGATCATCTAGGGTTACATCGTGAATATTATCATGACCACTGACACGGGCAAAGGATTTTAACTCTTCTTTCAACGTATTCAGATAATTAGATAAACGCTTTGCGCCTTTTTCTATGTCAAAGCGTTTACGTAAGGCAGGATCCTGTGTGGCAATACCCATCGGACACTTGCCATTATGACAAATACGATATTGCTGACAGCCAATCGACATCATGGCTGCACTGGCAATCGCTATGGCATCGGCTCCCATCGCTAAAGCTTTCATCATTTCACCAGATGTACGAAAGCCTCCGGTCATGATGAGTTCTTGATCCATGTGATGCGCATCCATATAGGCTCTTGCTCTTGCCAGGGCATAAACGGTTGGTACGGTAGCATTATCTTTTAAATACTTAGGGGATGCACCGGTTGCTCCACCTCTGCCATCAATGGTAATAAAGTCAGGGTTGGCATATTGAATCCAAGAAAGATCATCTTCTATACGTCCGGCGGCAATTTTAATACCGATTGGTCTGCCTTCACTGCGGCTACGCAACTCATCTACTAATGCTTTGAGAGCTTCCTTAGAAGTAATTTCTTCAAAACGAGAAGGTGAGATAATATCGTGTCCTAATAGTTTTTGGCGAATTGCCGCGATTTCTTCTGTTACCTTTTCTTTTGGCAAATGACCACCCATCCCCGGTTTACTGCCTTGTCCGATCTTAATTTCAATCGCATCCACAGTCTTTAAATTTTCATCCGTTACACTGTATTTATTAGGCACATATTCAAAGATATACTTATAGGCATGCTCTTGTTCTTGAGGAAGAATGCCACCTTCTCCTGAACATTGTGCCGTTTGTGCAGCCGCACTTCCCATAGCTAAGGCAGTTTTGGCTTCCTTTGATAAAGCCCCAAAGCTCATATGAGAAATTAAGACAGCATGTTCTAAAACCATCGGTTTCTTAGCCTTTTTACCAATGATGGTCGTTGTGCTGACTTCAGCTTTATCAGGCAAAGGAGGATGAGCCAACTGTCCACCTAGCAATAAGATGTCATCAAAACCTACCACGTTTTTTCTTGTTCGCATGGCTTCTATGCGACTGCCTTTTCCTTGTGCCATTTCATGAATCAGTTCCATGTTGCTTTCTAAATCATCACGTGTTCTGGCATGTTCTTGAATAGCGAGTGAGCCACCTTCATCACCGGCCACTTTATCTTCTTCATTTGCCACATCATCCGCTACTTTCTTAAAACAGCTATAGGGTGCTGTACATAAGGGGCATGCCCAATTGCTAGGAAGCTTGCTCCAAGAAGTTCCTTCTTTTTCTTCATCATAGATATAGCCACAAATCTCACAAATGTATTTACTCATAGTATATTTCCTTTCTGTAAACGCTTACTTTACATGTTCATTGTACTCTTTAACCTAGGAAAGCGCAAATGATATCACTAACTTTTCATCTATCACATGAAAGGTAAGCAAATTGCGAAATCATACTCTTGTACTAAAAAAAGAAAAGTGCTAGGATTCAAAAGATAGATCAGAATGAAAATTATGCGAATCGTATAGCTTAACGAAAAATAAGCAAAAATGAAGTGAAATTGATGAAACAATAAGTAAAAATAGGAAAAGAATGTCTGTTACAGAGGTCTTAAAAATTGCGATGTTCTTTAAAATGGTAGCGCGCTTTTTCATTTGATCGTTACAGAATCTTAAACATTATAAAAAAAGCAAGGAGGAAGCTATGAATTAAAGCAGAAAGCTATTGCTGTAACACTTTTTTTCCACTATAATAAAACCAATGAAAGAAGGGATAGCATGCAGTTCTCAAAACGTATGGAACGCTTAGAAACATCCGTATTCTCTAAGCTGGATGAGGAAAAACAGCGATATATAAAACAAGGAAAAGAAGTTTATGATTTTACGATTGGCAGCCCTAATATCGCTCCATCAAAGGAAATCATTCAGGCTTTGATTGATGCCGCCAAACAACCGCAAAGTTATATGTATGCACTGCATGATATTGAAGAGCTGCGTCTGACAGTTAAACACTGGTATCAAAACCGTTATGAGGTGGAATTGGATGCGGAAAGTGAAATTTTATCTTTACAAGGTTCACAAGAAGGCTTGGCTCATATTGCCTTAGCTATTTGTGATGAGGGAGATATCGTGATGATTCCAAGTCCTGCTTATCCGGTTTTTGCCAATGGACCTAAGATAGCCGGTGCTAAAATCTATGAGATGCCCATGCGTAAAGAGCATGACTATCTGATTCAATTTGATGAGATACCAACTGAAATAGCCCGAAAAGCAAAAATGATGATCGTATCTTATCCTAATAATCCAACCGGGGCAACAGCACCGGATTCCTTCTATGAAGAACTTATTCGCTTTGCTAAGCAATACGACATCATCGTTTTGCATGATACTGCCTACAGCAACTTGGTATTTGATGGTGAAGAAGGAAGAAGCTTCTTATATTATGAAGGGGCTAAAGATATCGGTATTGAATTTAACTCCTTCTCTAAGACCTATGGCATGGCAGGTGCCCGCATAGGGATTTGTGTTGGTAATAAAGAAATTGTCGGAATGTTAAGAAAGCTTAAAAGTAATATTGATTATGGCATGTTTCTGCCGATCCAAAAGGCGGCTATTACCGCACTTACACAAGATCAAAGCGTAGTAAAAGAAACCAGAGAACAATATCAAAAACGCAGAGATATGTTAGTTAAAGGATTTCATGAAGCTGGTTGGGAGGTAGATGCACCAAAAGGCACTATGTTCATGTGGGCGGAAATACCGAAGCAGTATGCCACAAGTGAACAATTTGCGATTGCTTTACTTCAAAAGACCGGCATCCTAGTAACACCGGGCAGTGCCTTTGGTAAATATGGAGAAGGCTTTGTCCGCATTGCGCTTGTCCAAAGTGAGGAAGTTATCCAAAAAGCTTTGGCATCTATACAAGCAACTGCTTTCTTCGCCTCATGAAAACAATCGTTGCCATCGGAGGAGGAAGCTTTCAAAAAGGAGAAACAGGACGCTTTGATGCGTATGCTATCGAAAGAACCAAACAAAAACATCCGAAAGCTTTATTGCTGCCAGCTGCATCCCATGATGATCAAGGCTATGCTAAACGTTTCAAACAGTACTATCGAAGTCTTGGCTGTGAAGCGGAAGCCTTGCGGTTATGGCATACAAAGCTTTTTACAAAAGCTTTGGCACAAAAGGTAATGCAAGCAGATCTGTTGTATTTTGGTGCCGGTGATACGCAGATGCTGATGGAAGCTTTGCATATGCATGCACTTGTCGAAAACATAATACAAGCTTATGAACAAGGGAAAGTTATCTGTGGTTTAAGTGCCGGTGCAAATATATTATTCACGTATGGCTATAGTGCATGTGAAAATGGATTTCGTCTTGTTGAAGGATGTAACTTGGTAAAGGGATTATTTTGTCCTCATTATCAAAAGGAAGAACGCAAAGGCTTTGACATCGTATGTAAACAATATCCCCAACTACCGGCCTATGGGTGTGAGGATAAACATGCCTATTGTGTGGAAGATGATATTATAAAACTCCTGTAACCACAAGAGCAGACCTGTATCATACAGGTAGCACAAGGATGACAGGAGCTTTTTTTGTAAATAAGTTAAAAGAAGAGCAGTCAATTCTTATGTATTTTGAATAAGGACATAGCGTAAAAATTGGAGCTTTCCATGTTCAAAATGAGTTTCTATGCGATAGTTGGTAGTTTCTACCGAACAAGTTGTTGAGGTTTCACACACGGGTTTTAAGGCATCTGCTTTGGCAAACATACCATCATTATTTTGCAGAGATTGATAGAAGAGCTGGAATTGCTCGATGCTCATATCCAAAGTAGCATTATTTGGAAGCTTATCTACATGGGAAGCAGGGTAAAAGGTAAAACTGCTAGGGAGAATATTTTTGAATGTTTGATCCTCTTCTTGATCGTAAGAAAAGGCAAAAAAGCAATTTCCTTTTCTAAGGTAGAAACGCTTGGGCGCAGCTTGATTTAACGTTGCTGTATAACTTGCATTTGGTGATATTCTGTTTCCATCTTCATCTTCAATGTGGAATCCGGCATCTAGATATTGTTGTATAGTATCTTTTTCATGGAATGTTTTATCCGCCATAGTAAAGCTGATTTCTGTATCAACAGGATTTTTTATATGCGCTTTATGGTCAATATAGCGATAACAAAGAAAGCATAGCAGAAGGATAGGCAGCAAGATCATACCTTTTCCTATGGAACGCCAATCTTTCATATACTGTTGAGATTTTTCTGCAGAGTGCTGTAGTGATTTTTTACAATACGCTTTTCTTCTTGTAATGGCTGGATCTTCCTTAGGAAAAGGTTGTGCATCTTGAGATAAGTCATAAAAGGTATCGAATTGTTGTGCTTTTTGTGAAACCAAAGACAGACACTCATCACAAAGTGCCTCATTTAATGTGATGTTATGGCTGATGGCTGCTTCTAGATGAATGCATATTTCTTCCAAAGCTTTAACTTGTGTACTTGCATGGTTTAAGACAGCTTTTTGTTCTTTTAAATACGTTGGTAAACTATTTGGATCCTGCAAGATTTGCTGTATCTCATCAAGCGAGAAATCTAATTTACGCAATAAGATGATTTTCTTTAACACAACGATATCATCTTCTTCATATTCACGGTAATTGGATGCATTACGTTTAGGCTGCAGCAAACCTTGCTGTTCATAAAAACGAATGTTTTTCTTACTAATGCCACAACGCTCTTCTACTTCACGAATCAACATAAGTTCCACCTCTTTCTAGTGTTATTATAAACGTTCCATAAACTGGAATGTCAATCATAAATCAGCAAAAATTTATAAATATGATGGAAATTAATGGAAGGTAAGCTTACAAAAGGAGGAAAACTTGTCATGTGATTATAATTTTTATATAATAGAGAAGTTCTTGAAGTAATGATTGCAAGTAAAAGATGTTTTCATAGCTTTTACAATGAACAAAAGAAAGAGAGAGGAACTTATGTTTGAAAAAGTATTTAAATTAAAAGAGAAACATACCAATGTGAAAACTGAGGTTATCGCAGGTTTGACAACGTTTCTGGCTATGGCCTATATCCTAGGCGTGAATCCATTAGTATTAAAGGATGCCGGCATGGATGTATCCAGCGTCTTCTTGGCAACTGCCATTTCTGCCGGTTTTGCGTCAATCTTAATGGGGTTATTGGCTAACTATCCGGTATCCTTAGCAGCCGGTATGGGTGTCAATGCATTGTTTGCTTATACGATTTGCGGACAGATGGGCATGAGCTGGCAGGCAGCTTTGGCAGCCGTTTTTGTTTCCGGTGTTATCTTTGTGGTAATTTCTGTTACCGGTATCCGTAAAGCCATCATTAATGCCATTCCAAAACAGTTAAAACTGGCTATCGGTGCGGGAATCGGTTTCTTTATTGCTTTTGTTGGTTTAAAAAATGCCGGTATTATTGCCGGTAGTGAAGCTACCTTTGTGACTTTAGGAAACTTCTCCACACCTTCTGTCTTATTAGCGATCTTTGGTATCTTGCTTACAATTGCCTTTGTAGTAAAGAAAGTGCCGGCAGCTGTTTTTGTTGGTATGGTCATCACGGCAATTGTTGGTATCATCTGTGGTGCTTGTGGTATAGAAGGTATGCCAGCTTTACCATCTAGCATATTAGAAACTAATCTGAAGCTGGATGGCTTTGGCGCTTTTGCTTCCGGCTTTGGTGAATTGTTTGCCGATCCATTCCAGGCATTCATCGCACTGTTTTCTTTCCTGTTTGTCGATTTCTTTGATACTGCCGGTACGTTAGTAGCTGTTGGTAATCGCGTAGGACTAATCAATGAGGATGGGGAATTAGAACATGCAGAACAGGCTTTATTGGCAGATGCTGTAGGTACAGTAGCAGGTGCTGTTTTAGGAACTTCTACGGTTACTTCTTTTGTGGAATCAACATCTGGTGTAGAAGTTGGCGGAAGAACCGGATTAACTTCTTGTACAACCGGGGTTTTATTCTTCATCTCTATTCTGTTTGCACCTATTATCTTATCCGCTGTTACCAATGCGGTCACTGCACCGGCTTTAGTTGTAGTCGGTATTATGATGGCACAGCAGTTAAAAGGGATTGATTGGGATGATATGGTATTTGCCACTGCTGGCTTTGTGACGGTCATTGCTATGATCTTAACTTATTCCATCTCCAATGGAATCGCCTTTGGCTTTATCGCTTATGCTGTTGCAATGCTAGCAAATGGAAAAGCAAAAGAAGTGCATCCAACCGTTTGGGGATTGATTTGTATCTTCGTTTTATACTTTGCTTTACCTTATTTCATGTAGTGATGTAGTTATCTTATTAATGAAGTCGTTTTATATATAGTATAAAAAGTTTTTCTTCCTTATAAATAGGTGTTGATAATGATGATTATGAAATAGGATGTATAAGGTACATGCTGATAAGAGGCAGAGCCCCCTTCATCAACAACATATCTTTGATCATTAAGGAAGAAAAGTGAAAACTTAGAAAATTTTAGGAAAAATATTTTAAAATTAGGCGATTAATGCTATTATAGTAAACGTAAAAAACCGGTACTACAGGTAACAGTATCGGTTTCTTAATTCAAGGAGGATGTTATGGCTGATAAGATTATCGTACTGGACTTTGGAAGTCAGTATAACCAGCTGATTGCACGTCGTATCCGTGAGTTTGGAGTTTACTCTGAACTGCACCCACATACGATGACGCTGGATGAAATCAAGGCTTTAGGTGATGTCAAAGGTATCATCTTCAGTGGTGGACCTAACAGTGTTTATGGCGAAGATGCATTTACGTGTGATCCTGCCATTTTTGAAGCAGGTATTCCGGTATTGGGAATCTGTTATGGCATGCAGATGACACATCATATGAATGGTGGAAGTGTGAAGGCATGTGAAGCCAAGGAATATGGAAGAACGGAAATTACAATAGAGAATGATTCTTTATTGTTTAAGAATCTTCCAAAGAAGCAGATTGTATGGATGAGTCATGGTGATCAGGTGGATCAGATGGCTGATGGCTTTGTGCGTGATGCGTATAGTGAAACGTGTACGTATGCAGCAACGAGCAATCAGGAAAAGCAGATTTATACGCTGCAGTTTCATCCGGAAGTGCGCCATACAGAATATGGCAATGACATTTTGCGCAACTTTGTATTTGAGGTATGTCATGCGGAAAGTAACTGGTCCATGCATAACTTTATTGATATGCAGGTGGAACAGATTCGTAAGACGGTTGGCAAAGACAAGGTATTGCTGGGACTAAGCGGCGGCGTGGATTCTTCTGTTGTGGCAGCTTTGTTACATAAAGCAATTGGTGATCAGTTGATTTGTATGTTTATTGATCATGGATTGTTAAGAAAAGGTGAAGCGGAGAGCGTGATGGAAACGTTTGGCCGTGAGATGAATGTGCATTTGGTGAAGATTGATGCGAAGGAGCGTTTCTTATCAAAGCTGGCTGGTGTAAGTGATCCGGAGAAGAAGCGTAAGATCATTGGTAATGAGTTTGTGTATACCTTTGATGAAGAGGTCAAAAAAATCAGTGCCGGTGAAGATATCAAATGGCTGGCGCAGGGTACGTTGTATACGGATGTAATTGAATCTGGTACAAAGACGGCGCAGACGATCAAGAGCCATCATAATGTTGGTGGATTGCCTGAGGATATGCAATTTCAGCTGATTGAACCGTTGAATACGTTGTTTAAGGATGAGGTTCGCGCGTTAGGTAGTGAGCTTGGCTTGCCGGATGAGATGGTGTGGCGACAGCCATTCCCAGGACCTGGTTTGGGTATTCGTATCTTGGGTGAGATTACGGAGGAGAAGCTGCAAATTGTGCGTGATTCAGATTATATCTTGCGTGAGGAGATTCGTAAAGCGGGTCTGCAAAGAGAAATCTGGCAGTACTTTACGGCTTTGACAAATATGCGTTCAGTTGGTGTCATGGGGGATCAGAGAACGTACGATTATGCGGTGGCGATTCGTGCGGTGACTTCCATCGATGGCATGACGGGGGATTGGGCGAAGATACCGTTTGAGGTGTTGGATGTGATATCGACACGTATCGTAAATGAGGTGCAGCATGTAAATCGAGTGCTGTATGATGTGACAAGCAAACCGCCTGCAACGATAGAATTTGAGTGATAAGTGGTATTAATTGATTAAAAATCGCCTTTAAATAGGGCGATTTTTGTATTTGGTATAAAATGGTACAACCAGTTCCACTGTTGGTAGAAAAAAGTTAAGATGCATAGATGTTTGTGTATTAGAAATAAAGCAACAGCACAATTGTTATATAAAAAATGGGTAAAAGAAATGGTTGTTACAACAAGAGAAAAGTATTATGTTGTGTGTACCAGATGAAGGGATAATTTATATTTTATAGATGAAAATGAACTATAAATGGTTGTAACAATGTAATCATTCATATATATCAAATTGATTATTGCAATTTTTCATAAAGAAGGTTAGTGGTATTAAATGATAAAAAAAGAAGTGTTTTCTGGATTTTATTGTAGTCATATTAGTCAGGATGTTAAGGAGATAGAAAGTGAGTATAGAATTTTTTCAAATCATTGGAATGAGGCAATCGAAGATTACATGAAAAAAGAGGATGAACCTCAAGTAGATTCTGAATATGTTCAATTAGCATATTTGTATGCAATTATTTGGGAAGATTTCTCATTAGCTTCCTTACAACGAGATAAAAACGCTATAGAGAATATTTTATTTGTAACATTAGCTACAACTATTTCAAATAATATATTAGCAATAATAAGTCTTTCACTAAATGGATTAGATTATCAAGCAATGAATATTATGAGAAGCTTATATGAAATTTGTTTATTGCTTTTAAATATTAGCATTGATGAGGAAAAAAGGACTGAATTTGCAAACTCTGCTAAAAAAGAAAATTCATATGAAGTATGGCGTAAATTTTTTAATATAAGAGCAATGCTTGAAACTTTAAGTGCATATACAGATGGAACAGAACTTTCAGAATATTGGTTAGGTGAATATAAACAATATTATAGTCGTTTATCATCTTTTGTACATAACGATTTTGCAAATATGTATATTTATAGTTATAATCAAATTGAAACAGAAAGTGAATCACGATTATTAAATATAAATGGTCATTTTGTAACACGATATAATGAAATATTGGAAGGAACGATCAATATCATTTGGGCGGTGTCTCGAGTATTTAGTTATATTATGGAAGATGAGAACCATGAAAAATTTATAAAGCAAATTTTGGGTGATCATTCAACAGAAGAATTTAGGTTTGCGTATAATGGTTGCTATTTAGCAGATTATTACTATCTGAAACTAAAGAATATAATTAATTAAAAGTATAAACCAAAAAATAATTGAAATAATAGACTAAGCATAGTTATCTAGGTATTCTTAAAAATGGCTTTTTTACACGCTTCTTATGAACCTTTTCGCAAGGAAACATAACACGATAAAGAGAGGTAATGCTTTTGGAATAGGTATCCCCGTTGAAGCGATAAACACAGAAATAAACAAATTGACGTGTAACTTTGTAAGGAATAATCGTTTTAGTAGCACTGATACAAAAATAATATTTCACAATTTATAAATGGAAATGCATATTTTTAGTGATAATATTCATGCAATATATCTCCTTTCTGATGATTGGTGACTTAGGTATAGCGAGTCTCTTGCTTTTTGTTAACCTCTTCTGTATCACATCTATTATAAAACTACATCAATCTAATATAATTATTATTCACTAATTAAGAGCCTTATAGATTCAATAAATATCTAATCCTTATTGCTGTTAAAATATCTAAAAATATGAGATAATGTAAACATATATAGAAGGGGATGGAATCAATGGGAGAAATTGATATTAGGGGATCAGATTTTGATAAAATTTTTGAAGATATTAAGGGAAAGTTTTTGTCTAATCAATATTTTCCAAAATTAATTTTGGGAACAGGATTGTCAATAGTTATGGGTGTGCCTGGAATGTTAGGATTGTCTCAACAGTTAAGAAATCACTTTGAAACAATTGATGATGAATATCTAACAAGAAAATGGAATAGATATAAGGATAGAATAATAGAAGATGGACTAGAAGCAGCATTAACTAATATTTCAGAAAACGATGAACGATTCGTTGAAGAAATTAAACAAGTTACTAGTAAATTTATATTAGAAAAAGAAATTGAGATTCATAATCAAATATTATATGAGAAAAGCTCGTTTGAGAAGTTACTTGTTTATTTGCGTGACACTGTTGCTGTTAATAAAAAAATTATAGACATTATGACGCCTAATTATGATAGAGTTATCGAAATAATCTGTAGTAAGGTAGGAGTTGCTTCTACTTTAGGATTTATTGGAGATTTATATGGTAAATTTAAAGAAAGTGTTTTACATAATCCGAGATCATTTTATTCTAAAGAGACATGTGTAGTAAGAATTTTTAAACCTCATGGTTCTATTAATTGGATAAAAACTAGTGATAATACAACTATTCAGGTTAATGATTATAACTATTTGAATAAAATGAATTCAAATATAGATATTATTCCTCCTGGTGGGATGAAGTACAAGAGTGGTTTAATTCATACTGTATTTCGAGTACATAGAGAAATTTTTAATGCGTTGATTGAGGGAGGGAATGAAAACTTTTCTCTAATTATTTTTGGATATGGATTTAATGATCAACATTTTGATACTGTTATAAAAAATGTTTCAAAAAATATATTAGTGATTTCGCGTGATATAAAGAAGGATATTTTTGATTATGCAAAACAACATAAAAATTGGACACTTATATATCAAAATATTCTAGGAAATGATGATAAAGGTAATTGTAGTATGATTTATGAGGGTAAAGAAATTAAACTGAATACAGAATTATGGGATTTAAATGTATTTGTAGAAACTTTTATAGGATAAAGGAAGGAGAATGTTGCTATGAAAAAATTAGTTGAAGTTTTAAATACTGAGATCGGGATCGTACAAAGTGTTGATACAAAAAAAGTTACTGTGACTGTAAGAAAAGAAGAAATTTTGAATATTTTGAAAATAAATGATATTGTTATTTTATCAGGGAGTAATGCTGATGAGAAATTAATAGGTATTGTTACTAGAGTAAGTAAAAAAAGTATCGATGCAAAAGACATAGAATATGATTCTGACGAAGAAATGGAGTATTCTTATAATTTTTGTAATTTGGTATTAGTAGGTACATTTTATATAAAACTTTCTTCCACAAAAAATAATATTTTCAGAAGAGCTGTAAATACTTATCCAGAAATAAATAGCGCAGTCTATTTAGCTGATAACGAGGCTTTAAGTATTATTATGAATTCTTTAGATGTTGATATAATAGATGATTTAAAACTGTGTATAGGTAAATATGCTAGTAATAAATCTGTTAAAGCTATTTTAGATGGAAATAAATTTTTTCAAAGGCATGCTTGTATTGTTGGTAGTACTGGAAGTGGTAAAATATACCTTTGTGGTTCTTCAATTATGAAGAAATCCATGCTTTGTTTATTGAATCATCCGAAGGGACTTCTACCAATCAGAGGGCGGCAGTTATAAAGTACATTTTATCTCAAAAGAAAAAGTATATTGATGAAAAAATGAATGAAATTCCTTCAGACATCGTAACAACAGATACTCCAATACCTTTTTCGGCATTAGGATTGTGTGATTATTTAGAGGGAGAGAATCTAAAGGAAGAAGAAACGGGGGAATTTTATAAGTCAGGCGTAAATAAAGATAAACCTAAAACTAAACAAGGACAATATTATGGTAAATTAACTAATCTAATTACTAGGTTACAAACAAAAATGGATGATAAAAAATATGCTTTTGTATTTAATGAATCGAAGACTTCGAATGTTGATTATTTAAATAAGTTTGCTTTAAAGATTATGGGATTTTCAGAGAAAAAAATAAAAGTTATCGATTTATCAGAAGTTCCATCCGATATGCTTTCAATTATAATAGGGATAGTTACTAGGATAGTTTACGATATACAATTTTGGATGAGTCCTAAAAAGGACGAAACACGTCATCCACTAGCACTAATATGTGATGAAGCGCATTTATATATGCCAAGGGATACTTCTAAAATGAAAGCAGTTGAAAATAAATCTTTAGAGATTTTTGAAAAAATTTCTAAAGAAGGAAGAAAGTATGGCGTTTCTCTAGTTGTTGTTTCTCAAAGACCTGCAGAATTAAATACAACTATAATATCGCAATGTAACAATATAATAAGCTTAAAAATTACTAATGATAGAGATAAATTAGCTGTTGCAACAATGCTAACTGATTCATTAGTTGGTTTAGTAGATATATTACCAAATCTTGATATTGGTGAATGCATCGTTGTAGGTGACTCTATTAAATTACCAACAAAGATTTTGTTAGATAAACCTATTGAAGAACCAAAAAGTGCCACAATAGATTTTTGGGACCGTTGGGTTGATAATAAAGGTACTGTATTTGATATAGATAAATCCATACAATGTATGATAAGGCAATCTAGGTGAATTTATAATCCGTGAATGGTAAATCTTTAAAAAATTAGATAAAATTAGCTAACAAATTATTCAGAAAGCTAGTTCATTTTGAGTGCAAAATATTGATAGTCATTTATAAATAAAATACTATGAATTATTTTATAGAAGTGAAGTTAAATAATCTAATTAGATATTGAAATAAAAAAATCAAGTTAAATAGGAAATGTGTGCATAACTAAATCAATATAATTTCAAAGAGAGGTGTTACAATGGCAGGACGTTTGTATCCAGCATATCAGAAGTTTTATAGTGCTTTACGAAATATCGAAGAGTTTGATAAAGAAAATAATTTCTTTGACAATGTATCAAGCTTAGATAATTTTTTCTCTGAATATAGAAACATCACTTTTGTAATGCAAAAATCTCTTGCTCATACAGAATATATGAGTCTTTATGATAAGTATAGAACACAATTTCTTAAAGATCACTGGTTTATAGATAAAAGAAATGAAGTAATAAAGGAACAACCTTTTAGACTGATAAAACAAATTGATATAAGTATTTATTTTCCTAGTTATGGGTTTACCTGTGATACAAAAAAGTTTACAGTAGAGAATGATATATCTATAAATACGTTGATTAATTCTATAAAAGAAAAATTTTTAGAAACTAATTTAACCGAAGTGTTTTTTTCGGCAAAATATTTTTTTTATGAGGAAGGAAAAACAGAAAATATAATACAGAAATGCATCGATGGAATTAAAACAATGGAAGATTTTATGTCAACTATGTATAACGAGGTAGGAGAAAAATGTTCACTATGTGAAGAACTTAAAAACAAAATTTCTAATTATAATTTCATAAATACTCCAATGGATTTCATTTTAATAGATGACTATGTATTTTATCCAAATAAAAATGAATTTAATCGTGCACAAGGGTTTGTCAAGAAAAGTGTGTAAGTAAAATTGATTAAGACATCTATTTAAGAT
>OLQE01000103.1_pt1 | contig 74204 bp, 58 predicted proteins | sample 1643161 | NCBI WGS metagenome assembly OLQE01 (sample SAMEA3136650, study PRJEB25190) | human gut metagenome
TCCAATTCTTTCATTTTTTCTTCCAGTTCCTTGATAAACTCTCCTGCTGTTCTTCGTATTGCGTCCATGAATGTCCTCAATTCCCACATCTTCAGATTGTCACTCCAACCCGCAATATAAGGAAAAGAATAGTCAGAAGTATCCAGTCCGAAATATTGGCACACTGTATAGGCAATGCTTTCCGCCTCTATCTCCTTTGTTCTCTGATCTTTTTCCTCTCCCGTCTGTTCCAATACTTCCCTGTCATGCAGCTTTGCATGGGCAATTTCGTGAATAAGTGTTTTTATCGTCTGGCTTTCACTCATATCTTCTTTCACAACGATCTCTTTCTTTTTATTGCTGTAATACCCCTTTGCTTCTCCTTCTGTTTCACCAAAGCGGATAGGCACAGGGGATAGTTCTCTGACTGCCTGTAAAAACAAGGGAAAATTTTGTACCTGCCCCGTTAAATCCGGTATTGCAAGTTCCGGTAACGGCTCTCCATACGTTTGTGATATATCAAATACACGGACTACCCGAAAATCAGAAACGACATGCTCCACTACTTCTGTTTCTGGCTGCCCGTCCGGTCCCAAAATCGGCTCATTTGTTTCCGGATCAAATTTTTCCACCAGTTCCTTTTCTTTCCTCTGTGAAGGAGCAATAATCTGAATTCCCTTCTCTCCCTTTTTCACCTGACGATGAAAATTTTTCTGCCATGCGGAATATCCCGCTACCAAAGTTGCTTCTGGTCTTTGCAATGCAATCAAAACCGTATTATTAAAGCTGTAATTATAAAATTTTGACATGGTTTTTAAATATTCTGTATACCGTTCTGAGGTAAATAACGCTTTTACACCTTCTTCCAACTGCTTCGTAATTTCATACATTTGCTGCTCTCTATTTCCTGCCATAGACAAATCCTCCATCGTAAAAATGTCCCGCCAGTTTCCTGACGGGACTTCCTCTTTATAACTGCTGTTCCGGCTTTTTCTTCTGCATATTTCTGTTTTTCCAGCCTTTTTCCATATTTCTTTGTGTGGTTTTCAATCTGCCAAGCACTGAAGATTTTTCTATTTTTCCTTTTCGACCTTCTGACACTCTGCCTGCATAATTGACTGACCTTCTCGGCAAATCTGCCACCTGATCTACTTCTTTCTCCTGATCTTGCGGCATTTCCTTTTCATCCATATTCAAAAGGGAGTTCAGTTCTGCAAGCCTTTCCATCTTCTCCTGCAATTCCTTTTCTTTGGGAAAAGGCTTCGCAGCTTCCTCCTGTGCTGTTTCCAACTGCTTTTGCAGTGTTTCCAATTTTTGCTCTGTTTCTTCCATTTTCTTCTCAATTCCCCCCAACGCATTACTGATACGCTGTAAGTTTCCAAGAATATCCTTTCCCATCTCAATCAGATAACTACATTTTCTCTTAATGGTCATGATGTACCGTTGATTAAACGCATCAAATTTTGCGTATAAAGAAAAGTCATGAAACGTTCCTATTTTTCCCTCTGTATGAATAGCTTTTAGTCCTTCACATGCTGCCAAAAGTGCGGTTCCTGCTTCTTTTTTATCCGTAAAGGTTTTATTGGAAACAATCATGGAAAAATCTTCGTTCTCAAAAATAGGACGGACGGCTTCTGCATCGGAGCGAAGCCCCGCAAGGCGTTCTTTCTGTGTTGCAATCTGCATTGGATAATTCTTTGCAATATCCGTTTCCAACTTATATTTCTGGCTGGTATGGTTTGCTTTTAATAATTTCAATTTACTTACCTGTATATCCAAGTCCATTTTTTCTTTGATATAAGGATTTCCTGTTGCCAGTGCCTTAATTTCTGCATACGACAATGCTGTGTCATCGACATCTTCACAGGCACGAACAGGGGATTTGCTTGTCATAATCTGGGAAATAAATTTCTGTTTATTCTCCAAAATCTGCCACATATACGCATCAAAGGTATTCTCTGTCACATACCGGAAAATCTTTACCTTTTTATTTTGATTGCCCTGCCGCAAAATTCTTCCCTCCTGTTGTTCCAGATCAGAAGGCTTCCAAGGACAATCCAAATGATGAAGGGCGATAAGCCTGTCCTGAATATTGGTTCCTGCGCCTAATTTCGGTGTAGAACCCAGAAGAATACGCACCTGCCCGGAACGTACTTTTGCAAATAATTCTGCTTTTTTTGCTTCTGTGGTAGCTTCATGGATAAAGGCAATCTCCTCCCTTGGGATTCCACGCCCTACCAGCTTCTCCCTCACATCATCATAGACATTAAACGTTCCGTCATTCTTTGGCGTTGATAAATCACAAAAAATCAACTGGGTAGACTTTTGAGGGGCTGTCTCTTTCCAGATTTCAAAAGCATTTTCCACGCAACGGTTTACCTTGCTGTCCTCTTCATCCGGGAGCATATCGTTGATAAGCCTTTGATCTAACGCACACTTTCTTCCATCGTTGGTAATCTTAAGCATGTTGTCGATTGTAGCATCCACACCGCCTGAACGCACCATTTCCGCACGTTCCGCAAAACTTTCTACCATTGACTTTTGTATCTCGCTTGGTTTTATGACCTCATTGATATACTCTGCTTCCGGCACAGGTAAATTCAACATATCCGAAGTCTGAATATCAGCGCTCTCCTTAAATAAAGAAATGAGTTCCGGTAGATTAAAAAAGCGGGCAAATCTTGTTTTTGCACGATACCCAGTCCCTTCGGGGGACAGCTCAATGGCTGTAACTGTCTCTCCAAATGCGGCTGCCCATGAGTCAAAGTGCCTCAGTCCCATTTTCTGCAGCGTATCATATTGTAAATAACGCATAATAGTATATAGCTCCGTCATACTATTGGAAATGGGAGTTCCCGTTGCAAAGGTTACTCCTTTTCCTCCGGTAATCTCATCCAGATACTGGCACTTCATAAACATATCCGAAGATTTCTGAGCATCTGTCTGTGCAATCCCCGCAATGTTCCGCATCTTCGTGTATAAAAACATATTTTTATAAAAATGGGATTCGTCTACAAACAGACGGTCTACACCAAGCTGTTCAAAAGTTACTACATCATCCTTCCTTGTCTGGTCATTTAATTTTTCCAGTTTCGTCTCCAGCGTCTTTTTTGTTTTCTCCATCTGCTTTACCGTATACCGGGAACCCTGCTCGGACGCAGCTTCTTCAATGGCATTGGTAATATCTGCAATCTGTCGGTTAATGGTATCAATCTGACGTTCTTTCGATAATGGAATCCGTTCAAACTGACTATGCCCGATAATGATCGCATCATATTCCCCGGTTGCAATTCTGGAACAAAAACTCTTGCGGTTTGCCGGAGTAAAATCATTTTTTGTTGCCACCAGCACATTCGCACCGGGATATAGACGGAGAAAATCACTACCCCACTGCTCGGTTAAGTGGTTCGGGACTACATAAAGGCATTTCTGTGCAAGACCTAATCGTTTGCTCTCCATACCCGCCGCAATCATCTGAAAAGTCTTGCCCGCCCCTACGCAGTGAGCAAGCAGTGTATTGTTGCCGTATAATACATGTGCCACCGCATTTTTCTGGTGTGGTAAAAGTGTGATTTCCGGTGTCATTCCTACAAATTGGATGTGGCTTCCATCATATTCCCTTGGACGAATGCTGTTAAAAATCTCATTATAGGTTTTGCACAGCATCTCCCTCCTGTCGATATCCTTAAATATCCACTCTTTGAAGGCTTCCCGGATCAACTCCTGCTTTTGCTGTGCCAGCATGGTTTCTTTTCGATTCAGTACCCTCTTTTCTTTTCCATCCTCATAAATAGTATCGTACAGCTTCGTATCTTTGAGATTTAGTGCATCCTCCAGTAAACGATACGCATTGGCGCTTCCTGTTCCATAGGATGAAGTAATGACAGGGTTGCCATAATCACTGCTCTTTCCTGTAACCAACCATTTCCCTGTAACTTCCGTATATTTCACATCCACCGTACTGCCTAACAGGTGTTTCGGGGTATGAAAAATTTCTCCCATAAACTGTGTAATGTATGCAGGCGCAATCCATGTCGCACCTAACCGCACCTCAATCTCGGACGCTTCCAAATCTTTCGGCTGTACTTTCTCTAAATACTGCACATTTACCGCATACTCTGGATGATTTTCTGCAAAGGTACGGGCAGTATTTAATTTCTCCCGCACATTCCCAGATAAGTATTCATCCGATGATTCCCATATATCTGTAAGCGGATTTTTAAAGATCACTCCCTGTAAATCTTCGATAATCTCCTCTTCCGATTTCCCTGCCAGTTCTGCCATAAAGGGAACGTCTACCCTTGCCTTTTCTCCGATACAGACTGCCAGTGCCTCCGTTGCGGTGTCCACCGATGTGACAGGCTGTGCTTTCCGTATGGTACGTTTCGTAAAAATATCCGCTTTTCGTAACAGATTTCCTTCCTCATCCGTTAATTCCAGAGAGGAAAGTAAGCAATAACTGCTGTCCTGAGAAAATGCCCTGCGGTTTGCGGTACTGCTTAAAAGCCCATATTTCGCAGTAAAGGCATCGTACACTTTCGACAGTTCTTGCTGCAGTTTTGCTACCTCTTCATCGGAACCATCGTTTAACTGACAGTCAATCAGTTCCCTTGTCAGGTTACGGATTTCAATCATTCCCAAAACACGCTCGGCTGTCATTTTCGGCAGCTCCACCCGGTTCATTTTGGAATTTTCCCGGTAATATACTTCCCCGTCTATATTGGCAAAGCTAAAGTTCTTAACTGACGGATCAGCAGGAATGGACTTAACTTCTTCCTCCAATTCCGAATCTTCCCATACCCGTTCCTCAATCGTTCCGTGAATACGGCTCACAGCTTCCCGTAACTGTTCTGTCAGATCAGCTCCTTCGATGGCTTTTACCGTTACCTGCTGTTTCCCATACTGGGTACTTTCTTCCGTAAATTCTCCCAGCACCATTTCTGGATGCGCTGCAAAATAGGAATTGACCGTATAACCTTCCTCTGTTGTCCCAAGCTGTACCCAGTCCGGCATGGTAAGCGCTGCCCGGTCACGCTTCTGCAAAAATAAAATATCCGCTACCACTTCTGTATTGGCATTTCTCTGAAACGCATTAGAGGGAAGGCGGATAGCACCCAGTAAATCTGCCCGGTTTGCAAGGTACTCACGGACACTGGTGTTTTGCTTGTCCATCGTTCCGCTGGAAGTCACAACCGCTACCACTCCGCCCGGACGTACCAAATCCAAAGATTTTGCAATAAAGTAATCGTGGATAAAAAAATGGAAACGGTCATATTTACGGTCTGGCACCTTATATGCTCCAAACGGGACGTTCCCGATCACACAGTCAAAAAAGCTGTCTGGAAAGTCGGTTGTCTCAAATCCTTGTATCGCAATCTGGTTTTTCTGGTATAAGTGTCTGGCAATCCTGCCGGATACACTGTCCAGTTCCACACCGTACATTTTCATTTCACGCATACTCTCTGGTACTAATCCCATGAAATTTCCTACACCACAGGACGGTTCCAACACATTTCCATTTTTAAGTCCCATATCTTCTAATGCACGATACATTGCCCGAATCACAGTTGGCGAAGTATAAAACGCATTTAAGGTGGACGCTCTGGCAGCTTCGTATTCTTCCGGGGAAAGCGTCTCATATAATTCCGTAAATTCTTTCTCCCACTCTTTGTTTTTCTCGTCAAAGGCATACGGCAGACCTCCCCATCCTACATAACGAGATAGAATTTCCTGTTCTTCCGGCGTTGCCATCCGTTCATCGGATTCCAGTTCATGCAATAACTGGATGGCTTCCACGTTTGCCCGGAATTTTGCCTTCAAACCGCCAGCACCTAAATCTTCGTCTGTAATACGGAAATTCACAGGTTCATGAGGAACGCTTTCCAACCCTTTTGAAGTTCGGATCGTTTGAATTTCCTCTGTTGATAAAATCTTGTCTGTCACTTCGTCTACAATCGACTGCTTCCACTTCTGCTCTGTCTCCGTCATCTGTTCAATGACATCATCAATGAGCTGCATCTGTTCTGGCGGAAAATCAGGATTCAGCATCGGTTCCAGCACATGGTCTTTTTCTGCCGCTTCGTAAATGACATCCATCTGCTCAGGCGAAAAATCTTTATGAGTGACACCTGCTTCTTCCATTCCTTCCTGAATCAGATTGCCTACCCGGTTGGACAACACATAATCTTCGTATTCATAACCTTCTTCCCACAGTTCTTTGGCTTCCTTAAAAGGAATCTGTTCCGCAGAAACTTCCTCAAACGGAATCTCCGGTTCTGCTTCTTTCTGTATAACTTCCGCTGTCTCTTCGGAAACCGTCTGCTCTGTGACCTCTGGAAGTACCGTATTTTCCGGTTCTGCAAGCGCCGACATATCCATGAAGTCAAATAAGGATATCTGCCGATTACTTATCACTTCCGGCTCTTTCTCTTTTTGAGGGAAGATGGTGTATGTGCCTTCTACATATTGCTGTACCTGCGACAGAAGTTCCACACATTTCTCATAATCTTTATGCTCAAGAGGAAGTTCTGCTAATGCCTCACTCATCTCTTGTACCAGTTCTTCTCCCTTTCCCTGCTCCAAAAGTTCCGCAGCCTCTATTCGATAGTCATGCAGAAAATCTTTATGTTCCTCCCAAGGACGGGGAACTTCTTTCGGAATAGAAAAATAAAAAGAACGGACTTTTGCACCAATCTGTTCCCGTTCATAAGACGGCATCCGAGAATAATCCTGTGGCTTTAAGAAACGGTTCTGTTCCATTAAAAATGCTGTCCGCTTTGCCACCTGTGACCATTTTAACAATATCTTAGCATCTGGTTTCATTATGGAACCTCGCTCCAGCCTTACCCCTTTTCCGTCATAATTTGCATGGGACTGATCCGCACCATAAAGGGCATGGCTGCCCCCTCCCGTTCCATACTCGTCCTGAATAAACCTTGTCCGTTCTTTCAAATCTTCATGCAAAAGGAAATAGGAATAAATGCGAAGCCTGCCCTCCGAATATGCACCGCCACGGCTTAAAAATCCATCAATCTCATCCTGCGTAATGAAAATCTGATGTTCGTTCCATGTAAAGCCCTTCCTTGCCTGATAGGGAACCGTTTCCTTTGCAAACTTTTGGAACTGTGCAAGCACTTTGTCCGGTCTGTACCAATGAAAGCGCATCAATTCCTTATCTATGGAATAAGCCTCTGCCAGTCCTTCCAGACGCTCGATCATTTCCTGAAGGGAATCCGGCTTAGAGATCAGCTCTGCAATTCTCTCCGTTTTTTGGGGATAGATATGTCCAAAATCTTCCCCGAAAACCAATTCCGCCACACCTTCCGCCATATCTCCGTGAATATACCCAAGCGCCTGTGCGTGTTCCTGCACCGCATTGTCCCTTGCCGCATCTAGTACCACCTGCGGAGCATACTCCCCTTGCTTTAGCAACTGATGAATACGTCCGCTTACATCCTCCCATGAAAGGAAGGCTTTCGAAAGCACCTGATCCGTTACCGTATGACCGACAGCAATCTGCATTCCCAATTCATCAAAGAAAACGGAATACTCCGTACCATCTATCACGAACCCTTTCGCCCCAGTGCCATACTCTTTCTTCAAAAATTCCACATATTCTTCCGGCGTCTGTTCGCTCATGTAATTGTAAATGATACGGAGCTGGCTTTTATTCTGGTTACTTCCGGTTCGCAGCACTTCATCCACCACCTCTGCTGGAATCGCAATCTCCCCGGCATAAAGTGCGGCAGTCCGTTCCTCTATATTCCGTATCTGCTCCTTGACAGTCGGTAAATCGGGCAAAGATAAAGCAGAGGCAATTTCTTCCTCTGCTTCGCTCAAATCCTGTTCTGTTGTATCTTCACTTAATTGAATACCAATTCCTTCAAGATGTTCTCCTCTGCCATTGTCGTCAGCATATTCTGGTGGGCGATCCATCCCATCTGATCGCTCCTCTTGTCCGGTGACGGGAATTTCTTCTCCAATCCGTTCAGCAGAACTTCCATCCTCTCTCTGGCTGTCTGCTCCACTTCCAGAAGATGGTTGTTCAGTTTCCCTGTCAGCAACAGGCTCTGATACAGATTCTTCTTGTTTTCCATCAGATAGGTTTTCCTCAGCATCCCGTATTTTCCGATGGTCACGGGTTCTTCCTCCAAGGTCAGGTTCGGAAACAGATAGTCTCCCTTGCGATGATATGTCAATTCCATTCTCGGTTCCTCCTTCATTTTCTTTATTCCTGTTGCTTTCACGAATTAACGTGTTAAATTTATTATAAGGCATCCTGTCTGTATTTGCAACTGTATTTTCCAATTCTTCCTGCAAAATTTTTCGGACAGTCCGACCAATATCCCGAAGCACTGGTTCTACAAGTTCGCTTGTGGCATTTCCCAAAAAAGACAGCACAGACAGTCGATTAAAGTCTGTGATATTCATAAAGTCCGTTTCTTCCAGATATTCCATCGGATTAAGTCCGCACCTGCGTGATAATGTATAAAATGCACTATCACGCAAAAGATTCCTAAAATTCACACGCAGCGCATCCGGGTTTAAATCATGCAGGAAAGAATCCTCTGTAACATACTCCAGACCATCCATTGCTTCCTCCAGATTGTCCTCTGCCATTTCCGCTGCGATTGCAAGAAGCGCACTCTGAAGATTAGTGGCATCATCCCCCACAAGTCCGTAAGCATCCTCCAAATGAGCGAGCATTTCCTTATAATGCCCTTCCTCTAATCTCCACAAATACGGAGTTTTTCCCCCACGTACCATGTGGGTATCCTGAATATCAAAGACATAACGCAGTTTACTGAAACTGCCACGATCATCAATCAATGCAATTCCCTTTGCCCCACGATTTACCCAGCGGTCCATTTTTTCATTCCACTGTTCCAGTTCTGCACAGGCTGTGGCACTGGGGCGTTGTGCATGAATCAGCAGAGTATCCGAAAATGGATAACGATATAATCTGGCGGCAGTATCCAGATATCCCATCCAATCACGGGGTGATCGGCTGATATCTTCTGCCGTAACTTCTGCCAGACTACGGATATCTTGTAATTTCGCCATAACTCCATCTCCTCCTTCTTCTTATTTTTTCTTTCTCTTGCCCTTAGATACAGCTCGCTTCGGAAATTCTAACGAAAACTTTGCCTTCCCATCTTCCGCCGACAACACCAGCTCCGCATCAAAATACGTTTCTTTCTTTACAGAGTACAGATTTTTCACGAAGGTTTTCCCTTTCTCTAATAACTCCTTTGCCATCTTTTGATCCAAAGTTTTTTTCATTCCGGCGAGATAATGGTTTTCTTTCCAAAGGGCAAACAAACACTCCCGGTTACTGCAATAAAAATTCATTTTTCCTTCATAAACAGGACTTCCGCAGACCGGACACGTCCCGATCTGTTCCAAAGAACGGAATCTCTGTTTTTCTTCCTCAGACAATGCCTCACATCCGTTTAACGTCATGGTAAGAAGCCCGGTAATCCCATCCATGAACTTTTCTGCACTTACTTCTCCTTTTTCCATAGCAAGCAACTGATTTTCCCATTCCGCAGTCATACTTGCCGACTTCAGATATTCCGGCAGTACAGCAATCAGTTCTTTCCCTGCCTCTGTTGGAAGAATCTGCTTTCCTTTTCGCTGCGCATACTGGGAAGTGACCAGTTTTTCAATGATACTGGCTCTCGTTGCCGGGGTTCCAAGTCCCTTCTTCTCCGTTCCTTCCTCAAACTCCTTATTTCCGGCAGTCTCCATAGCCGACAACAATGTATCTTCACTGTATGGTTTTGGCGGCGTTGTGTCATGTTCTGTTTTTGTCACAACTGCATCTGGTACACTCTGCCCTTCTGCTACTTCCGGCAGTGCTTTTTCTGTCTCTGTGCTTTCTTTCATTGCACAAAACTTCCGATACTGTTCCTCTACTGCCTTCCAGCCTTTTTCTGTGATGGCTTTCCCTTTCACTGAAAAGGATTCTCCGGCACAGGAAACGATGATCTGCGTCTCCTCATATTGATGTTTCTGCCCCGTGGCACATAACAAACGCTGTGCGATCAAAAGAAGGACATTTTTTTCCTCCTTCGACAGCTCCTCCCAGTCTGCCGATTGCAGTTCTTCTGTTGGGATAATGGCATGATGGTCTGTCACTTTCCGGTTATCCATCACACGTTTTACATCCGCTTCCCACGGATAAGTAAATCCATACTGCTCCACGCTCTGCCGGATGACTGCTTTTGCCGTCTCTCCCATATCTTCTGTCAAAAACTGGCTGTCAGTACGGGGATAAGTGACCAGCTTCTGCTCATATAACCCCTGCACAATCTGTAAGGTTTTCTGTGCTGTATATCCATAGTATCGGTTGCACTCCCTTTGCAGAGTCGTCAGATCATATAGCTTAGGCGGCGATACACTTTTTTCTGTGGATAAGACGCTCTCAATCATTGCTGCTTCTCCCTTACAGCTTTTTACAATACGCTCTGCCTCCCCACGGTCAAACACCTTTTCTTTGTGTACGCTCCAACCTCCCATATCTAGATGGATGTTAAAATACTTTTCCTTCTGAAACTGTTCCATCTGGCTCTGACGTTCTACCAGCATGGCAAGTGTGGGGGACTGCACCCTCCCAACCGTCAGCTTTTTCCCATAAGTCGTAGTAAATGCTCTGGTAGCGTTCATTCCAATGAGCCAGTCTGCCTTCGCCCTGCAAACGGACGCTTGACAGAGATGGTCGTACAGTTCTCCATCCCGCAAGTTAGAAAATCCTTCTTCTATGGCTTTATCCTCCATAGAACTGATCCATAATCGTTTCATAGGAATGTGGCTTCCCGACAATTCATACACACGCCGGAAAATCAATTCTCCTTCCCGTCCCGCATCACAGGCATTGACCACATAATCTACATCACTGCGGTTGAGAAGTTCTTTTAACACCCCAAACTGCTCCTTCTTATCTTCGGATACCAAAAGTTCCCACACATCCGGGATAATCGGCAGATCTTTATACTGCCAGAAACGGTATCTGCTGTCATAGATTTCTGGGGGCGCATATTCCGCCAGATGTCCGAGACACCAGCTTACCAGACAATCCCTGCCTTCCAGATACCCCTCCTTACGCTTATATGCTCCGATCACTTTTGCGATTGCCTGTGACACACTTGGTTTTTCTGCAATTACTAAATACATATCCAAACCCTCCATTTCAAAATAAGGGCAGCCATACTTGCGGCTGCCCATCTGCATTTTTCAGTTATTCTTCGTACTCGTCATCTTCATTAACGGTTTCCAGCCCGTCATCCAGTTCCAGATTTTCGCTGTCCGTATCTTCTTCCTCTTTTTTCGGTTTAATTTTCAGGAAATAATACGCAGCGATTCCTCCAACTGCCGCCACAAGAATCAGAATCATCGCACTTGTATTTGCGGCAGGTTTTTCAGTTTCTTCCGGTTTCTGTACTTCCGGCTCCGGTGTTGGTGTCTGCGGTTCTTCCATGATGACAGGCGGTTTTTCTTCCGGCTTTTCTGTCATGCCCTCTCCGGTTGTAAACTCCTGCAAATCGTTTTCATCAATGGTAGAAAGCATATACACATTGTCTGTATTCTGTGCATGGTCAATCACCAGATAAAACGTCTGATTGTTTGCTGTACGGATGGTGTAAAACTCCTTACTGGAACCATCTGTAATCTGATCCAGCACCTCCCCATTTCCCGGAACAGAAAATGGCTTGTCCTTTTCTCCTTCCGCTTCCGGCTTTGTTTCTGTCTCTGGTGGTTTTTCCTCCGGCTGTACTGCCGCCTGTTCGTTCTGTGCTGCCTGCTGTTCTGCTTCTGCAACTGCCGCTTCATCAACATTAGCAAACGCTGTGGTACTCATGCCGGTAAACATACATGCACCGGCAACCATAAGCATAGCTGCGGTTTTACTCCATTTCTTCCAAATCTTCATTTTCCTTCTCCTCTCTTTCTGACATTTCCATTCCCGTCTCCACTTTCTTTTCTTCCTTCACAGACACAGGTTCTTCCCGAATCTTCAACGTGCCATCCTGTAATCCATTTAAAAGTGCAAACAGATCACGTCCACTTAATTTCATTCCACGGATACTGCGCACAATCTCCAAGTCCTCCTCCTGTTTCTGTGCCGCCCGGACATTTTTCAAATGTCCTTGCAGCTCCGCTATTTTTTCTTCTGTCCTGTCTATTTCTTCCAGATAACGTTTCAACTTCTTATTCAAATTTCCACCCCTTCCTGTTATGGTAATCTTCCAAATGCCATAAAATGTTGCTGCCAGTATGGAGATTCAATACTCGTGTACTGAATCGGGTTTCCGCAATGGATCATCATGCCGTCCCCCACATAAATTCCTACATGGCTTGCCCCCGCTGTATTATAAGTTCCTTGGAAGAATATGATATCTCCCGGCTTCGCTTCTGACGGGGATACCTGAGCGCAAGCCCCTCGTAAGCCGTCTGCGGTTGTCCTTCCTACGTTCCAGCCATTTCCACAGTTATTGATTACCCAGCACACAAAACCAGAACAGTCAAAACTGGTGCTTGGGGACGATCCTGCCCACACATACGGATAACCGAGATATTTTTCCGCTTCAGCAATCATTCTTGCGAACTTCTCATCCGACAACGCTTCCGCTGGTATTTCATATCCAAAGCCACCGCCATAAGACGGAGTATTCACATCAAACAGATAATCCCTGTTTCCGTAAGTATGATTGTAAAGGTCATATCTTCCTTTTTCGTCCGCATTCATACGGTTTCTAAGCACTGTATCCAGATTGTGATTGGTCATGCTTACATTCAAGCGTTCTACTTCTCTTGTAACAGTCACTTCTACTTCCTGCGCTCCGTTACTGTCTGCAATGTATGCCTCCCATGTTTTGTGTCCATGTGAAGAAGCGCTTTGATGATCGCCATAATACACATCAAACTGTACGCCATACCGGGCGAAATTTCCCGTATCTTCTACCACGTATTCCACACCGTTCATCACGATATGGGTTCCCATTGGGACAAATGGATTCGCTGCATCTACGGCAATGGTGTGGTTCGGTGTTGGATATACGCCGCTGGCTGTGGGACCACCACTCCACTGCCCACAACAAATCGTGCAGTTACAATAGCCGCTGGTCACAACTTCTCCCAAACTTTCTCCAACACGGACAGTCTTAGTTTCCGTTACTGTCTCCTGCTGGCTTTGCGTCTCAAGATGGTATTGCGCCCGGAAGATTTCTTCTACTTCATCCGCAACCTGTTCATAAGTAAATTCCCCATACTTCGCAGTAAAATAGGAAATTAAATGGTACGGGTTGTGACCGATTTCATCAATCTGATACCTATATTCGTCATAGCCGGACTCCTCTCTTTCCATGCGGTCTATCTGTGCCTGTAATTCAGTTTCCAACGCTTTATACGCATTTTCCACCGCATAGATATCTTCATCTGTGCTAACGTAGGTTGTTCCCACAATGGTTGTTCCCCCTCCTTGGATGAACGCACTGCAACTACTAAGAGACGTTCCCGCAAGGGCAAACAGCAAAAGAAAGACTCCAATTCCTATCAGTAATCCGCTGTTCCGTTTCAGAACTTCTTGTGCCACCTTCCTAGCCTTCACAGTTACCGACTGTACTGCCTTTGCGGACTCTGCAACTTTTTTTCCTTCCTTCGATGCTGCATAAGCTCTTTGATACCGCTTCTTCTGCCAAAACCGTAGAATCGCAGATTTTTTCGCCTGTTCTGTTTCTGCCGCAGCTTTGCCCGCCATACCTTCTGCTTCTTTTCCCGATTCAGAAGAACCAAAATGTAAACGGCTTTTCGGTGTCCCTGTCTCCTGCCGATCCTTTAACTGCTTCGTATAACTGGAGGATTTCTTCCGTCTCTCCTGTGCGTGTTTCAGGCTCCTTGCTGCCTGTTCCGCCAGAAGTTCGCTCTTATGCACACTCTCTACTCCGGCATTCTCATCCTCACTGTCATGGATTTTCCCATGTGCATACGCTGACGCAGCCATCGTAACGCCTGTAACTGCTTTTCTCCCGATCCCTGTGCCGAAACCTCTGACCATCTCACTCCCTTCATCCTCAAAAGACAGCCTTCCTGTTCGCTTCCTCTGTTCTTGGTTTAATCGCTCTTTCTTTGCCTTCTTGGAAAGTTCTTCCTTGAGATCAGCTACCGCAGATTCCTCCGGTTCTGCGGACGTTTCATGCAGCCTTCCTCTACTCTGTACCTGCATTTTCTTCCGGTTTCGTTTTTCGTCAGCGGATTCTTCTTTCTCTGGTTCGGATATTCTGTTGGAATGTTCATGCAAAAACTCCATTCGTAAAGAACTGGAGCGTGAAGTAGATTCTTCTGCTTCCATCCCTTCACGCTCCCGTCCCTCATCTACTGTTATCCGTCTCTGCCTTTTTCGTGTCAGCTCCTTCTCTCCACGAAAAAAAGCCTCCCCCTCCTGTGGTTCGGCTTCCTGCTCATCTTCCTTTCTTAATTGATATTTTTTGTTTCGTTTGGATGTTCCCCTATCTGATATACCCAATTTCAAGCTGTTTTTTTCTCTTTCCAACTGAAACTCAGGGGAACGGATTCTTGGTAACTCCGGCTCAGAATGATGGACAAGTTTTTTTGTGTGGTCATGCAGATTTTCTTCTGTCAATCCCTCTTTACTCATCTTCTGCACAATTTTATCTTTTGCTTTATAGTTGTCATTCTTCATGGTTTAATACCTCTACTCCAAGTTTCAATCTTTCTTGTATGATTTGAAAATATCCAGCATCAATTTCTGATCCAATATACTTACGTCCAGTCTGCATCGCAGCTAATGCCGTACTTCCTGTTCCCATAAAACCATCAAAAATCAATTCTCCCGGCAAAGAAGAAATTTGTATCAGCCATGATAAACACTCTACATTTTTAATTGTTGGATGATATATGTTATTTTTCTTCTGCCACGTTGAGTTGTATGTAGCCTTTGGGTATTCCTTACCAAACCAGCAAGCATTAAACCTTGTTTTATATTTTTTACTTGGTTCTCTTCCCCTACAAAAAACGGTTCCTTCTTTCCGCTTATTCAGAAGTAGTTTCGTATGATTAAAATTCCTTCTTCCTTTTTGACAAAAAATAACCCATTCTGCATTATTGGCAAAACTTCCCTGCAAATCTCCTATCCCTCCAATCGTTCCCTTTTCGATTACCATACAGTTTTTTACAGAAAATCCCGCCTCTTTTAAACAATCATAATGGTACGCATAATTGTCAAATCGGGTAAAAAAATAAGCATGAGCATTGTCTTTTAAAATACGGTAGCTTTCCCTTGCAAACCTTTCATAAAAAATCCCTTCATCCCCTTTCAATATGGCATGTTGACGAGCAGTATAATGATTTTGATACAAAATACCATACGGCGGATCAGTCAGTATCATAGATACTGAGCCATCTGGAATCTGTTCCATCAAAGAAAAGCAATCCATGCAATACACTTGATTTACTAATTTTATCCTCTCCAATGTCATACTTTTCCCTCCGTCCTATCACATTTCATTTCCTCCATCTCGGAAGGTTTCGTTGTCATCAGCGTGTACAATTTCAGGGATTTATCAAACTTATCTTTAAATGGAATAATGGTGCTTCCATAAAACAGCAAGCCCTCTCCTTCCCCGCTATTGGTCACATAAGATAACTGATATGGGGAGATATTCAACTGCTTCGCTAAAATCTGCCTGTCCCCTGCCGCCTGATTGAGCATATAGATAAAATCACTATTCTCAAAAATGTTCTCAATCTCCCGGCTGGAAAGAAGGTCTTTTACGTTCTGTGTGATACCTGTCGGGATTCCGCCCCATTTTCTGAAGCGCTTCCAGATTTCCACACTATATGCTGCTGTCTGTTCTTCCTTCAGCAGCAAATGAAATTCATCAATATAGTATCTGGTAGATTTATGGGCAGAACGATTGATCGTCACCCTGTTCCAAACCTGATCCTGCACAATCAGCATCCCCAGTTTTTTAAGCTGTTTTCCAAGGTCTTTGATATCGAAACAGACAATCCGGTTGGAAAGTTCCACGTTGGTCTGATGGTTAAACACCTTCAATGAACCATTGACATAGATTTCCAAAGCTGTCGCAATCCTCTGTGCCTGTGGCTCTTTCTGTTCCCGCAGACAATGGTACAAATCTCCGAGAACCGGCATATTTTCCGGCACTGGATGTTCAAAATATTTCTGATATACCAATGGCAGGCAACGGTCAATCACCGATTTCTCCTCCGCTTCAATCCCATCTCTGGAACCCATGATCAGCTCGCATAAGGATAAGACAAAATCACTCTTTACCCCTAACGGGTTATCATCATCGGAATAATCCATGTTAATATCCAGCGGATTGATGTAATCTTTACTGGTTGGAGAGATATGGATGACCTGACCGCCCAGCGCATGAACCAAGGGATAATATTCTCCTTCCGGATCGCCAATAATGATATCGTCCTGTGTTGCAAAAAACGCATTGGTAATCTCCCTCTTTGCTGCAAAGGATTTACCGGAGTTATGTACGATAACCCCACAGGCTAACAAAAAGTTCTGATACCCCTCTACGGAAAGATCATAAACTGGCTCCGGCTCATCAAGACAAAGGAAACGTACTGCCTTTACTTCATGTTCCGGTATCAGCTCTGCTCCCAGCTTCAGATTGCAGGCTTCCACATATCCGGCAGACTGGGTAAGGAACCAATGATCCGGGGTACAGCGTACCTTTTCCCCTGTTTCCAGTTCCACCTCCACCAGCTCCGTCACTTTTTTCGTACAGCGCACATCATAGCCTTTTGCATCTACAATCTCCTGTTTCTGGAAATCAAAACTTCCCACGGTCACAGGCAGCTGTTTTTCATACAGTTCTAAAAAGGTGACTTCTCCGCCGGTTGGCAGACACAACTTCGTATCCCCGGTAAAACATCCCGGCGTACCGAGAATCAGACCGTTTGGATTTTTCAATTTTTTTCTGTCTACCATGATCATGTTATTAGAGAGGGCATTTAACCCGTAATATAAGGACTCTCCTGCCATAAACAGCTCCTGTGTGGTAAATGGCACAAAAATAGCAGTGGACGTGGTTGTTAATGCCCGTTTGATCGGCACATGATTTACTCCCAATGGTACACTGCTCATCAGTCCTTCTTCCTGCAGATAATCCAGCCTTCTAAGGACGCAGTTATATTTTTGTGCAATACCAGCAGTCTGAAAAATCGCATTATCCAGTTCCTGCTTTGTCTTTGCGGTATTTAAGAAAAGCACCGTAATCAAAAACATACGCTCATTTCTGGACTGCAAATCTTCCAGAAGACGCTTGGCTTCTCCTCCATAAGTGTTCAAGTCGGAAGGGAATAGCGATAGGTAAGCCTTTGAAGCTATCTCCAGCTTTTCCCCCGCTTCACACCGGACGTGCGACTTTCACCGCATCCGGCGTTCCATCAATCAAACAGTTTTCTTAGTCTCCTTAGTCATACCATTATGAGAATTTATAGTTTTCTGGTTCTCCAAATCAATAGGTTTCCGATTTGCCAGTATTCGCAGTTTATTTAACTTCGCAAGCTGCGAAGCATCCAATTTAAGAGCGGAGAGATAAGAACAAATCGTGTCCTCATCAACTGCGTGTATCAGTTCGTGTACTGGTGCAAGCACTAATACAAGATTTTCGTATTTATCACTGCCTCCAGTGCCTTTCGGCTTTTTATGATGACAGTGAATTTCTGATATACACTGAAATTCCTTTCCCGTTACTGCACATTTTCCCCATTGTGCGGAGAAAAGAGAGATACGGTTATCCGCATACTCCGTACTGCGGCTATATGTAGGCGCTCGCATTAGCTGTAGCAGTAAGAAAGTGTTTATCCGTAAATCATCATGGATTTCACTTCTGCCTGCCGCTGTGTAGGCGCATACTTTCCGCCGCTGGCTCATTGGATTTTTACATTGAACATAGCTTATTGGATAAATCGGCTCTTTGGATTGTGCTATATATTTTAGCTGTTCCGATTTCCCATATCTTTGGAGTTCCATTTTTGTAAGGTCTCGGCCTTTTTCTTGCAGTCGGTGTGTTTTTCCAGATTTCAGCCTGTTTTTAAGTGCTGTATTGACAGCTCTGCCTATATCACCACAATCAATACTGATGTCAGTGGCTAACTGATAGTAATTCTGGATTCCCATAACCATTGAGTTAAACAGCCGTACTTCTCCGGCTTCTCCACGGTCTTTTCTTGGAAATTTAATGTTCCCGACCTGCTTTGTCAGGTTCGCCTTAACCTTTTTATAGGCTTTATCGCACATGTGCGATTGAACAACATACTTTTTCCCCTTTTTGCGTAGTCTGATTTTGAATCCGAGAAATTCAGAATAACTCCGTCTGGTGTCGACAACTCTCGTTTTCTCTGGTGAGACATCAAGACGTAAGCGTTCTTTTAGCCAATGCGTTACCGCAATCATCGTCCTGTCTGCCTGCTCTTTTGTCCTACAGAGAATCCGAAAATCATCTGCATATCTGACGATATACATTTCTTTTAGCCTTGTATTCCGCATTGCCCGATACGCATGACTTTGTATCGTACAGCCCGCCGCATTTTCTCTATGAGAATAGTTATCCGTTACCGGATTGCACTGCCACTGGCTCTCAATCCAATGGTCGAGTTCATTCAGAACCACATTTGCCAGCAGTGGGGAAATAATGCCGCCCTGCGGCGTTCCCTTTACTGGGTGTTCTGTATGACCGTCCGGCATAAGGATTGGGGCTTTGAGTACCCTACGGATTACATAGAGCAATTCTTTATCCCGAATATTCAGCGACCATAGTTGCTTTATCAGCTTTGAATGGTCTACATTGTCAAAGAAACCTTTAATGTCAAACTCTACGACATAGTAAAGTCCTGACCTCTGCATAAGCCTGTAGATTGCGGCTATCGCATTTTCAACCGACCGATTTGGACGGAATCCATAGCTGTTATTACTGAATCTGGCTTCGCAGATAGGCTCCATGACCTGCTTGATACATTGCTGTACCAGTCTATCCCAGATACAAGGGATTCCCAGAGGTCTGGTACTCCCATTGGGTTTTGGAATTTCTTTACGTCTTACGCTTCTTGGGGTGTAGCCGTTTTTACCTCCCTTTACGATTTTGCTTACCCTTGCTGTTACTTCATCAGCAGTAAGTTTGCCAATATCTGAAATTTTCAGCTTGTCCGTTCCCGGTGTAAAACTCCCGGTATTGGATTTGATGTTCCGATAAGCCAATAGGATATTTTCTCTCGAAAGTATCACATCCATTAGACAGTCAAAGATTTCTCCGGCTTGACTTCTGGCATACAGTTCATCAAAGGTACTTTGCATATCGTAGTATTCAGCATGGCGGAGATACTCCACGCATTTGCTTTTTGCTTTCTTCTCATTTGGCATCAGGCATCACTCTCCTTTATGGCGAGTGACTTCTTTTTGTCATACTCGCAATCCTAATTGCGACTAAGTGCTAAGTTGCCTGTTTGACTGACTTGAGGCCATTCCTCCGTTTTCCTCTTTTTCGCAGAAAACATCATCGGTTCGACCTCTGCTTTTCAGCAGTAGTACAGCAGCTTATATGATTCGTCTGCTTACTTCCTAATGGTAGAAGCCTACTGCCTTTCCTCGTTCCAACAATCCTATCTTTACATATACCTTTAGGTTTCCGCTTTAAGCCTGTCAGCTTGAACACGCCTGTAACGTGCTATGGTGTTTCATAACATCAATTTTTACTCCACCACACTGATTAGCGATGAACGCTACCGGCACATTTCTATGCCGTCATGGTATAGACCCTTACATTCGCGGTTTTCGTCAGTCATATTTCAAACATTCTGACCTTGGGTATTTTGTAGACCTCCGGCCTATAGGTAGCACCGTCCACCTCTGGACAGCTTTCGTGGGGCTGGTAATTATCCAGCAATCCATACGGCTACTCTCAGCCGACTTTACCGAGCTTCTGACAGGTCAGTTTTCGCTTACACCCGCCAGTCGGAGTATTAAGGGGGCGTTTCAGGGCGTTACCCCATCATTCCACCTCTTGGATTGTTAGTTCTCCTAACATCTGAAATTTTCGTTCTTTTGTTAGTGCCTGATTTTGTCCTTCAACCACGAAGGCTTTGTTCAGGAACGAGTCGCACTTATATCCATGTCATACCCGCTGCGTACCGCTTTTTTCTGTTCCTCAATCTTCATCTTGTCGAGGTCGGTTATCTTGCGCTTGATAGTCTTGATTGCTTCGCTCTGGTCGATACTGCGGATATGCAGATTGACGATTATCCCGTTTTCAAGGTCGAGAATGTCCGAAAGCATACGGTCATTCAGCTCCGGCGCAAGGATTTCAAGGAAACTAACCGCACCGAGCTTACGCCCCATGCGGAATGTGCGCCCGTCGCCAAAACGGAACGAGGACGGGGCGATAAAGTCCTTTGTAGAAAGCCCCGACGGTACAAGCCAGTCCCAAGAGAAGCGGAACGGCTCGCCCTCCGGGTGGAAAATCCCATGCAGTACATTCAAGCGTTCCTGTCCGTTCATGGGGCGGGCTGTTACGCCAAGCACCTTAAAATTATTGAGTACGTCGGTTTCGATACGGGAAAGGCGGGCTTTTGCGGCTGCGAGATTGTCCGCTTCAATGGAAAAGGTAATGTACTTGCACTTTTCCAGTCCGTTGTTGCCTTTTTCAAGCTGATTTTTCAGCATATCCGCGTACTCCCTGCGGATAGAGTTAAAAGCGTCGTCCTGCGCCGGAATTTCGATAGCCGCCTGTGCCTTTTCCTTTCTTGCGCCCTGATTGATGAAAGAGAGCTGCACCAAAACGGAAGCGTCAAAGTAGTTGAGAAAATCGCACCAGTTTTCAAAAATGGCGGTCTTATCGTCTGCCTGTGCAAGCTGATAGTTAATATCTTCAAAGACAAGGCTTTTACTATATTTCTTTTCCGTTACCCTGCAAATCCCGTCCGGGTACATCTGCAAGTAGGGAATGGTCTGTTGTGCGGTGTGGGGCTTCCCGTCGCCCTTTGCCGCCTGTATCACGGCGGCGATTTCTTTCTTTTCTGCGCGGGTCAGCTTACGCTTCACGGGATTTTTTACCGCGCGGGTCATGGTTTTTCGTTCTGCCATTGACAATAGCCGATACCTCCTTTTCCAGTTTTCGTTGTTTTTCTATGACGGCATAAAAATTTTCCGTCTGATAGGGGCGTTCCTTTGGTCGGATAAACTTTGTCTGAATGACGTTCTTTATCACGACTTCAAGGGGCTGCCCGTGTTTTTCATACATTGCCAAGAGGAAGCAGGGAAGCATAACGACAATCATTGCAAATGCCGCCATGCTTGTTCCCGCGCTGTCTTTGAGCAAAAAGAAAAGCGGTAGTCCCATAGCGAGGGCTGCCGCAAAACAAATGATTTGCCGCTTTGTCAGATTAAAAGCGACTTTCGTTTTGATTTTTGATAAGTCTTTGGGTACGGGTACATACGCCAAGTGAAAACCTCCTTTCGGTCTTTAGTGGGCGTTAAATATTGACTTCGCAAGTGCGCCTGTTTTGAATAGGGAGAAGCACAAAATCACGGTGTAGGCTGCAAGGGAGAAAATCGCGCTGTGCAGGTTGTCCGCTACAATCATGCTGCCAACCAAAACCGCATAAATGCCGACGCATATCATTATGAGGAAGCCTTGAAAACCGAGGGCGAACAGGGCTTTTAAGTAGTTGTTGCCTATCTGTCCCCACTCTCTGTTGGTCATAGTTGCAAACGGGATAGGCGATACCGAACAGTAAAGGTAAATTTCTATCATTCTGCCGTACAGGATAACCGTGATAAGCACCGACATGATTTTCATGCAAAGGCTCACAAGGCTTGTTTCCATAACGAGCAAAAGCAGTTCGGGGATTTCCATAGCGTCAAGTCCGGCTTGCATGGACGAGAGGGCGGCGTCAACGTCGATATTCGTATTGCCGCCGATCACGCCCGCCGCGCCGGAAACAACGTGCTGCGCCATATCGAACACCGCCATAGTGATAGTAAAGGTGTGGGTAACGAGATACACCGCTACCCACGCCTTGAAAAACCACTTAAAGAACATGAACGTGTCAATATCGTGCATATTGTTCTTTTCCGTTACCATGCTGATAAGCTCCACGCATAGAACGTAGGTAATGACAAGCCCCGCAATGGGTACAATCACATTTTCCGACAAGCCCTGTATCATGGAAAATATGCCTGCGTTCCACCCCTGCGGGGTTTGTCCTACCTCTGCGGCGATAGTTCCGACTTTTTCGTTTACGTCCCCGAACATAGTTGACAGATTACCGTTAATGGCTCCAATGAGGATTTCCTTTATCCATTCGTTAATCGCGTCAAGTATGCTCTGCATAGGCTAACCCCGCCGCTTAACCGAACAGTCCGGCAAGCAGGGGTACGAGGGTGCCGCCAATAAGGGCAACGCCGCCGCCCGCCATAAGCTGTTTCATGCCCTGGCTTTTTGCACCTGGGTTGTCATTTCCGTAGCCCTCCAAGAGGTTGATAACGCCCCAAATGCCAAGACCTGCTCCGAGAGCGATAACGAGTGTCTGTAAAACGCCTACTGCGCTGTTGAAAAATGCCATAATATAACTCCTTTCTGCCGCTGTGCGGCTGCCCGAAAAAGGGCATAAAAAACGGCGGTCAGTTTTCGATAACTGCCGCGGTCATAAGTCCCCGCGCTGCGTTTGTTGCTGCGGCGCGGCGGTATTCAGTTGTAAGGGTGCGGCTTCCTGCCGCGATACGCGCAAGGAGTAGGGGCGCGTACCATGTAGCCCGTGTTTATTATTTTTACTTTAAGCTCCCTCCTTTTCAAAAAGTGGTGTGTAGACAGGCATAATGCCGTACTGCCGTTCCCGGACAGCTTCGATATACTTGATATAGGAAATACCCGCCTGTCTTGTCCTGCGTTCCTGTTCCCGCTGCATTTCCTCGGCTGCTTCCACAAGCCCGCTGATAGCCCGGATTAGCTGCTGTTTTGCCTTTTTCTTTCTGATACGCTTATTCATTTTCTGTGTCCTCCTGCAAATCTGCTTCGTCAACTTCGTAATAGTCAAATACCTCGTCCGGCTTCACGATTGCAGGACGGCGGCGCAAGTGCTTTTCCATGTCAAAGGCATTTTTCTTGTCAAAGTCGGAAAGGTACTTGTACTTCGGGTGTTTGGTAATATCATATTTTTCGGAGAAGAACGGGCGCACCCCGCGTAGCTGCAAGATACATTTCCCGCCGTCCATGACCGCAATTTCATCTTCGCTCATAAGCTGCTTGCCTAACTTCTGATAGTTCAGCCCGTGGGAAAGCTCCCGTCCTCTTGTTTCGGAAGTGTTGAAGCTGTCAATGGTTTCTTTCCCCAAGATTTCCGACATTTCTTTAAGGGTCGTTTTCTCCTTGCCGCCTAAGAACAGGGTCGTATCGCAGTTGCCGACAATGGTATCGGCGTTGTCCTTGTAGATAGCCTTTAGCTGCGACTGGCTCTGCAAGATGATGGACGCGGAGATTTCGCGGCTCCTTATCGTGGCAATGAGTTTTTCAAACTTCGGTATCTGCCCGATATTTGCAAACTCGTCAAGCAGACAGCGCACATGAACAGGCAGCCGCCCGCCGTACACATCATCTGCCTTGTCACAAAGCAGATTGAAAAGCTGTGTGTAAAGGATTGATACAACAAAGTTAAAGGTGTCGTCGGTGTCGGAGATAATAACAAAAAGCGCGGTCTTTCGGTCGCCTAAGGTGTCAAGCTCCATTTCGTCGGTTTCCATCAGCTCGCGCAGTTCCCGAATGTCAAAGGGGGCAAGACGCGCACCGCAGGAAATGAGGATAGAGCTTCTTGTTTTTCCGGCAGACAGCAAAAACTTCTTGTACTGGCGCACCGCAAAATGTTCCGGGTCTTTTTCCTCCAAGCGTTCAAACATGAGGTCAACGGGGGATTGAAATTCCGGGTCGTCCTCGCGGGCTTCCGACGCATTTATCATTTCAAGCAGCGTCGTAAAGTTTTTCTCATTCTCCGGGGCTTCGTACCAGATGTAGCCGATAAGGGCGCAGTAAAAAAGCCGTTCCGATTTCACCCAAAAATCCTCGCCGGATTTTTCCCCGTCGCCTTTGGTGTTGGCGATAATGGTATTTACCAGTTTCAAAATATCCTTTTCGCTGCGCAGATAGGCAAAGGGATTGTACCGCATGGATTTCTTGAAATTGATGGTGTTCAGCACCTTGATTTTGTACCCGCCCCGCTGCAAGAGCTTCCCGCACTCGATTAAAACCGTTCCTTTCGGGTCAGTGACTACATAGCTGCTGTGCATTTGCATTAAGTTGGGCTTTACAAAAAACCTCGTTTTGCCGCTGCCGGAGCCGCCGATGACAAGTACATTTTTGTTTCGTGCATATTTCGGGTGCTTCGGGCGGCTTGACATCATCAGCCTTTCGGTCTGTGTCAGCAGCACGTTATTTTCAAATACGGGGTCGATATATGGCTTTATATCCTCGGCATTGCCCCAACGTGCAGAGCCGTACTCCATGCCCTTACGGTATTTCTTTGCGTTCTTGCCTTTCACATAGACCGCAAGCCGGATAACGACAGCCCCGACAATGCCGATAAGCAAATCCATAGGGGCAAAACTCGGCAGGGCATTTGAAAAGGCGGCAGAAAAGCCGCTGCCAATGGAAAGCAGCTTGCCGGAGAGGTCAGCCCCCGGAGAGAGCCGCACCGCCTGTCCGACTTTATCAAAGAGATACACAAAGAGCAGATAGGGGGCGTTTCGGATAAGCAGTTTCTTGATATTCGGCTTCATAGCGATACCTCCCTGTCTTTGTGCTTTGTCTTTTGACGGTTCGCGTTAAGCTGCTTTGCTGCTTCCCGGAATGTGGCAAGTGCCTTTCGGATAGAGGGTTTTTGCTCCTGTGTCAGCTTCTTTGCGGAAAACTCCTTAAAGGCTGCGGTCAGAGCGTCCGCGTCCCGCCCCTTGAAAAATACAAGATAACGGGGCGGCGTTTCGGTGCTGTCTTTCTTTAGGGCAAAGTCGATACCGTATTTTTTTGCCGTCTGCTCAAAGGCTTTGATATTGCCCTCGGTTATCTCAATGTTGGAAAGCCCCGCGTTCTGCTTCGCAAGCTGCTTTAGGGTCTGCTTCCCGTGGGGCTGTTTTTCCTGCTGCTTTTTTGCCTGTGCAAGCATGGCTTTGATTGCCTTTTGCAGCATTTCAGCGGTCAGCTTTGCTCCCTTGACAGAGAGCGCAACCACTTTTTCGTTGATTTCATCTTGCAATGTTTACCGTCCTCCTTTCCCGGTAGTAGTGATAGTGTTAAGGTGGCACGCCGCTTTTGGGCGTGAAAAAAGGGCGTCCGTTCTTCACGTCGCCCCGTTAAATCCGTACCCGCAGCCCGTTCAAGTCCTCGGCGCGAATACCTACAAGATACCAGTTGTCCCCGTACTCAATCCGGGTCGGCTTCCATTTGCCGCCTGTGAATACGTCCATGCACTCGCCGCAATGCAAGCCGCCGTAATAGTCGGCAATGTCAAAGCGAATGTCGTAGCGGTCAGCGGTTTCATCAAAAATCAAAGCTCCTGTTTTCTGTGCCATGTGGTAAATCCTCCTTTTTTCGTTTACAGGCTTTCGCCCTCGTTGTAGGTGTAATAGTCCGGGTCGCCGTACTTCGGCTTCCTCGGTGCAAGTGCGCCGCTTGCCATATCGTGAGCGACAAGGGAAGTATAGTAGCTGTCAATGGTAGACGGGGCATTGAAAAGCACCGCCTTTAGGTACTGCTTGATGTTGCGGATTTTCGTGGTGTTCTCCTGCATACAGTCAAGCACAAAGCGGATATGTTCGCTGTTCAGCTTCATAAACTTTGACTTCACAAGCTCGGCGGGGTAATCGTCCCCGGCAATACGGATTTTCTTTCTTGCCGTACAGACGGTTTCAAGCATGAGGTCAACAATCTCATTCAGACGGTCGCGGTCAAGGCTTCTGTCCTGCAAGAGAATGTCATAGGCGATATTGTCTTTAATGATTTCCTCATACACACGGTAAGCGTCGTTCCTTTCCGTTCTTTTCCGTTCCGGCGGTTCTGCCGCTTCGTCCTCGCCATAAGGCAAGGGATTTAGGGAATGGATAGGAATGGAATGGGTAATTGATAAATCCGTATTTGATTTTTCTTTTTTTGGTAAGTTAGTTCTTGATATATCTTTATTTAATTGCGTTGGATTTTCCGACGTCGGATTATCCGTTGTCGGATTTTCCAATATCGGGTTATCCGCTGTTGGATTTTCCAATATCGGATAATCCAATCCCGGCGGCTGCGGCTGCTCGTAAATGGTGTACTCGATAGCGGTCATTTTTCCTTTCTCGTCGCGCCCCTGCCGCCTTGTGATATATCCGGCTTTTTCAAGCTCCCAAATGGCGGTACGGATAGCGTCGATACTTTCCCGGTTGATGTAGGACAGCCCCGCAAGGGTATAGTCCCAATTTTCGGGAAGTGACAGCATTTGAGAAAGCAGCCCCTTTGCCTTTAGGGTAAGCTCCTTGTTGCGTAAGTGGTGGTTGCTCATTACGGTGTAGCCCGTTGTCCTTTCCACGCGGAAAACTGCCATAGCTTCATCACTCCTTTGCTGTGGATTTGTTACGCAGTAGAACGGCGATTTTGAGGGAAAAGGTATAAATCCCTTACCGCACGAAAAACGCGCCCGCAAAACCGCATAAATCAAGGCTTTTTCTGCTCCTACTGCGTAACATGAGGGCATAAAAATAGCGGCGTTCCTGTTCTCCCGGTGTGGGAGTAAGAAACGCCGCCTGTGCGGGTCTGTATTTAATTGTCGTCGGCGATTATGTCCTGCATGACTTCGCCAAAGTCAGCCGTAAGGGAAAACAGGAAGTATTCCAATACGTCGGGGTCTGCGCCCATAGGCTCGGCTTCCTCAGAAAAGGGCAAGCCCATAAGCCCGTACAGCAGCTTGACAACCTTAAAAAGTTTTTCCCTGTCTGCGGGGGTGTTCATGGTTACAAATACGTCCGTCAAGCGGTTAATGGTTTCCATGTCGCCGCCTGTCGTTACCCATACCATTTCCGCGAACGGCTGCGTGATTGCTCCGGCTACAAGGTTGATTTTATCCTTGTTGATTTCGCCGGACGGGAGTATAATACCCTTGTCTAAAAGTACGTTTTTCATGTCGTCCTCCTTCATTTTCGGTGCTGCGCTTGACGCTTTTTTGCCGCCCGCGCTTACAAAACGAGATTATGTGGAGATACGGCAAGATAAATGACGATATGCGGAAAACCTTGATTTTAAGCCATTTTCGCAAGGTTTTATAAACATTTGCGAGGACTTATAAAAGGTTTTGCGTCTATCAAATCAATAAAAAAATATGTTATACTACATCAAACAAAACATACAAAACAAAAATGAGAAATAAATGCAAGAGGGTGACTCTGATGAAGAGTATTAGTGCTTTTTGATTGTTATGTGGACCAAGGCGGTAAATAGAAGAATACTTTGGAATTGAGATACCAGATGAGTATTTAGTGATGGAATTTTTTGAAAGTGAAGAGCATGTAATTGATGTTATCCAAAAACTGATGAATGAACAAAGGTAACAAAAAATTGCCCTAAGTCGATTGGTGAAAAATATAATACAATTAATTATGTCTATCGCAAAATTTTTGGGTTTATTAAATGCTTTAAAAAAATGGGTGATTTTTTTGAATAGAAATCTGACAGCCTTGCGAAATAAGGAAAGAAGATTTTAAGAAGTTATTATAAATGGAAGGAGGGATGAGTGTGCAGAGGTTATATAAGCCGAAATATAGAAAATGTTTGGTCTTAATCAAGCTTTATGCTGGTGGGGCAACTAACGAAGGATGTAACTGTTGTAGTTGGTAGGTTGATTAATAAGTAGTGATTCCACGTCGGATTTCAACATTGAATGTGGTGTAGAAATCCGACGTTTGCATAAATAAGTAAAATGCCAAATAGGAAGATATGATTAATGAAGAATATTAGGAATAATACATGGTACATATTATCAAAAACATGGAAATATGAGAAAAGACTGATAATCATTATCCTTTTTCAGATAATGATTGGTGTGATTTTACCTCTTGCCACGGCAGTGCTTCCAGCGTGGATTGTTGATGCTATTGGAAATGGTATGAATCATATCACAATAGCGAGGCTTGCAGTAGTAATCATCCTATTAATGATTTGCAATACTGCTGTAACATATATTGCAAGTATACAAGAAACATATTTACTGAACAGTAAAATGGGGTTCCTGTCTTCTTTGCTTAGAAAAGAGATGGAAATAGATTATGCGTATGCAGAAAGCCCTGAGGGTCAGAATAAATTTCAGAATGCATTTATGTCAATAGTGAATGATTATCAGGGAATTCCTGGGATGCTTTCCTTAATTGCTCCGCTTATAGGCAATATTTTAAGTTTGACTGTAAATGTGTTTATTATTATTGAATTTAATGTGTGGATTGTAGTTGTACTTACTGTAACAGCAGTTGTCCATTTTTGGATAGCAGCCAAGATTCGAAAGAAGCAGGATGCCTTGAGGGATTCCATGGCTGATTCATCGCGAAAGCTGGAATATATATATGAATATATGTCCGGAAATGCGAGCACCAGAGAAATCAAAATATTTGATATGCAGAAATGGATAGTGGATGTCTTGAATAATGTGACACAAATACGCATCGGACTGGCTAGAAAAAGTGCGGGATTTAACTTTTTTTTATCTGTTTCGGACTGTGTTATATTGGCGCTTAGAGATGCTTTTGCTTATTTTGTAACATTTTGGGCTGTATATACGGGGAAAATAGAGGTTTGGGAATTTGTTTTTTATCTTGGCATTATAACCTGTATATCTTCCGGTTTTACAGAATTGACAAATACATTAGCTTCTTTTGGGCAGAGAAATATGGAAGTTAGTACATTCCAGGAGTTTCTTGATTTGGATTGTTCTGATGAAGGTATTGGATTAGAAAACATGAAGCCAGTCACGATTGAACTTAGAGATGTATCCTTTCAGTTTTGTGATGATGGACCTTACATATTAAGACATATAAATCTGGTATTGCATGAGAGTGAGAAAATAGCTTTTGTAGGCGAGAACGGAACAGGAAAGAGTACGCTGGTAAAGATTATTTGCGGGCTGTATAAACCTACAGAAGGGAAGGTATTGGTCAATGGAGTGAATCTTGAGGAAATAAAACTGTCGGATTATCACAGGCTTTTGGCAACTGCTTTCCAGGATATCCATATACTGCCTATGACGATTGGTGAGAACATTGCTTTTGGAGAAGTGGATTCTTATGTGGAAGAAATTAGAAAATGTATAAAAGTAGCTGGTTTGGGTAATGAATTTTGGGATATTATGAAGCCCCTCACAAGAATGTTAGATGCAAATGGATTGGTACCATCCGGCGGACAGGAACAAAAGCTGATTTTGGCAAGAGTGGCATTTAAGCTTTTATATAAAAATGCTCAGATTCTGATTTTGGACGAACCTACTGCAGCCATGGATGCAATATCTGAAAAGGCGTTTTATGAAAAATATATGCGTTTGTCGAAACATAAGAGCTGTATATTAATCTCTCATCGATTGAAATCAACAAGTTTTTGTGATTCTATTGTTGTTATGGAAAAAGGACAAATTATAGAGTGCGGAACACATGAGGAACTTATGGATAGAAATACGCACTACAGAGCCCTGTATGAGCTTCAGAGTAGCTATTACCAATAAAGAAGAGTGGGGGAAGATTGAAAATATAGGTTTATGCAGATTTTTAACCCCTGATTCCTTGCGATGAGAATTAACTGTTCTACAGTAATTTTACGGTCAGCGGGTGGCAGGTCGGATTTTTTGTAAAGATTTGTATGCTGAATTAAAAACATCTACAGATGAACAGTCGAATGTTAGCAATTTCATAGAGAGGCCACTTTTGTAAATGATAAGAAGCCCTTGACTGAACTATCACGCAATTAAACTAAGGAACTTAAACAATTCTTAGTGTAGGGACTTGAAGTATCACTTGTTTTTACTTGAAAAGGCAGAACATTACATTGATTGAAATGCTGTCTAAAATGATACGTTTTTTACAACTTCTTCTTCCGTACTTTGTAGTATAGCTTCTTACAAGTTATTTTACATCATAGAGTGGAAATTGAAAATTTTTATTGCTATTTGTGCCGCTATACGAAGGCGGCGGAATAGTGATTATATTGAAAAAAACTCAAGCAAACATTTATATAACGGTCTATGCTTGGGCAAAGCGAAAGGAATAGATATAATCATGAAGGAAGTTAAAGCTTATATGAGTAATTTAATGCAGATGTTTCACTGCTTATACCGTTTGGTTCCGCAGTTATTCAGATTGCTTTTGTTTATTGCCGTGTTTGAGGCAGTGCTTCCCTATGTAAATATCATTGCGATGCAATTGATGATTGATGGTCTTGTGGATAAGGAAGCAGTCAAACATTTAATGATTATTGTGATTGCTACAATAGGAGTCAATGTTTTTTTAAGACTGGTTCTGGGAGAATTGAGGAGACGGCGCGAGATTTTGGAAGTCCGTTTAGAGTTGAAATTTCAGAAGAGCCTTAGTATTCATGAATCAAATTTGTCCCTTATGGATATTGAATCTGCAAGAGTCAAGGAACTGAAAAGAAATATTGAGCAAGCTAAGATGAGAAATGGCGGGGTGGAGAATGTTGTTTTTGATTTTGAAATAATTATAAGAAATATGGTGTCGTTGATAACAGCGGTGATTATTCTTTCACATATATTCATTATGCAGACGAGCGAGGGAAAAACATCCTTCTGGACATCTCCGTACCCGATAATTATTTTAGTATGCATTGTTATTATAAGTACATTGGTTACTTTTCGCCTGCAGGCGACGCAAAATGTTCGTGTGTCAGAGCTGAATGATGATGTAAATCAAACAAATGGAAGTGCTTTTGCGTATATGCAATTTATTTCCAATTATCATTTCGGGAAAGACATACGTGTGAACGGCTTGAAGGATTATTTATGTGGTTTCTTTGATAATCTTTGGACATCCTCTATTGGATATACGCTTTGGCAGAAGCTTGGAAAAGAGAAAGCAAAGATACCCTGTATTACCGTCGTTAGCAATGAGATACTGAATATTTTTATATATATACTTGCGATAGGAAAAGCTTGTGCGAAAGAGATTTCTATCGGTAATGTGGTGGTATATATCAATAGTATTCAGTATTTCATTCAGTCTATTGTTGCATTGGTGGGGGCGAGCGGAGTAATCATTGGTCATGGTGCTTTGATGAAACCATTTCTTGAACTTTTAGACATGGAAGAAGAAGTGTCAGCTGAAAAGGGGATAAAGGTCCCTTCGGATTTTCAGAAATTGTCTTTTGAACATGTTTATTTCAAATATCCAGAGCAGGAGCAGTGGGTGCTTGAGGATGTTAGTTTTACTCTGAAAAAGAATCAAAGGCTGGCTTTGGTAGGAGAGAACGGAGCGGGAAAGAGTACGCTGATTAAACTAATCTGCCGGTTTTACGAGCCAGATCAGGGCTGCATTAAAATTGATGGTATTGATGTGCGTGAATTTGATAAAAGACAGTATTGGGATATTATTGGTGCTGTTTTTCAAGACTTTTCTTTGCCCGCGCTAGAACTGGGGAATGTTATCTCCTGTAAGAATGATTTTGATGAGCGAAAAGAACGGATTATTCTGCAAAAGGTTAGGATGGATAAATGGCTGACAAAGCATAATATTACATTTGACCAATGCATCTATAATGATTTTTCTAATAACGGAATGGAGATATCAGGGGGGGAAAGCCAGAAAATAGCAATTGCCCGTGCTGTATATAAGGATGCGCCTCTTATAATTCTGGACGAACCCACTGCGGCACTTGATCCTATTTCCGAGGCATCTATTTACCAGAATTTCCATGAAATCTGTAAAGATAAATCTTGTATTTTTATTTCTCACAGATTGTACAGTTGCAAGATATGTGACTTTATTCTGGTACTCCATAACGGGCAAGTGGTTCAACAGGGAATACATGAAGAATTGCTGCGCTGTGATGGAAAGTATAGAGAGCTTTGGAATGTGCAAGCGGAATTGTATAGCGAGATGAGGGGGAAATGGGATGGAGATGTTATAGAGGATGAATACGGAATTTTGTGAACAGAAGAGATATTTAAAGACTGGTGATAGAACTAAAAATATTAAAATTCCAAAGTTCAAATATTGGGCAAAAGGAATATACGAATTAACCTGAATTATTCACGGCAGCATAAGTGTGCATGACATCTGCCGTAGTTGCCGTTACAACCATTCTTAATACCTCACCCTGCCAAAAGATAGCCTGAAAATGGGCAGACTTCTCCTGTGATAGGTTTAAAAGTTTATTGTGGTTGTCAAGGTTCGTTAAAAGTTGTCATTCCAACTGTACTTCTCGATTATATATTCCGTTCCAAGTGAACCACTTGCACGGTCATTTGGACCCATCTTCACGAATGAACTGACCCACCTTCACGAGAGGGAGAGCCATTCAGATATATTTATCCTATAATGAGATTGGCACACAGATGTGTGACTATCATTATAGGAGGTCGATAATTATGGTAAATTATCGAGAGATTCTCAGGCTTGACAGCCTCAGATATTCGCAACATCAAATTGCTGCAAATGTCCACAGTTCACGTAACACAATACGTGAGGTTCTTCATGCGTCAAAAATGAAGGGGCTTACATGGCCGCTTGAGGACACATTGACGAATGAAGAGATTTTAACACTGCTATTTCCCGCAAAAGTGGAAATGGCAACCAAACGGAGGAGCCCGATTATACTTACATTCACAGGGAACTGGCTCGTCCAGGTGTAAACCTCACGCTGCTATGGACAGAATACTGTAGCACCTGCAATGCAGAGGGCGTAATGCCTTGCATGTATTCGCAGTTCTGCGATAAGTATCTTCATTGGGCACATGTTACCAAAGCGACCATTGAGATGAATCAATTAAAAGAAGTAGTAAATGCTGTCCTCGAACAGCAAAAGTTACAACTTGCCCCATCGACATACGATGCACGGAAAAATTACTTAAAGCATCTGGTCGACAAAGAAGCAGGAACAAAAGCTCTTACACCGGAAGGGAAGCTCTATAACGAGCCGAAGATCTCTCTCTCCAGTGAAGCAGATGAGATTTTCAAAAATCTATCCTTTCCGGTCAAGGATGGCCGGATTGATACAGGTCATCTGATACGTCGAGCAGAAAAAGAAATGACCTATCTCAATCTTTCTACATCTACCAGATGGCAGTACATGTAGGCATGGCGAGAATTATATACTTTTCTCTATCTTTCCGGAAGTACCGTATTCACTCGGGAATCCTGTAATGCTTTTGTTGAAGATACCACACAAAAGTATCAGGTTGGCTCTTTGAATGAATGGAAACGAAAAATCCGACGTCGTTCTGTCTGTGTACTGCTTAAAGTGGCGGATATCGGCTGCTTTCAATATTCAGCATGTGTTTGCCAGTGTTTAAGCATAGCGGGCATCTCCGAAAAAAGTTTTCCTTTAACGAAGGGCGAAGCCCCCGATTTTGAAACGTTTGTCAATACCTTTTTTGGGAAATATTCAAAAATCCATGCAAAAACATGAGGTGAACCCCAAAATAGAACAACAAAAAAAGAGCGGAACTACGGGCTTTATCGAGTTTTCGAGACCGCTCTAATTATATAACGAGGTGAAAAGAGATGGAAAAGAATAAGACGGCAAAATTAATTATTAAAAATATAATGAAAAAATATTGGGTTTATAGTTCTTCATTATTGATAGGAGTAACAATATCTGGTGTGGTCAATGGAGCAGCTTATACTGAGGTATTAAGACGTATTACTCAGTCGATATGGGACGGGGAGCGCGGACTTTTGATCAGCACATTATATTTATTTAGTTTTATCATAATCGTTAATTTTTTGCTAAATATGATACAGCGCAGGAATATATTTCTGTTAAAGATGAAATTAACTTGCGCCTGTGAAGACACCATTTATGAGGTATATTCGAAAAAAGAATATTGGATTCCAGCGGAGCAGGATGAGGTATTAGGGCATATGCGGAAAATTGTACCGAGTACAATGGGATCTGTAATTACACAAATGGTAGAATCATTTCGGATCGGGGTTATTATAGTAAGCGGCTGCATTTATGGGATATGTTTAGATGCAAATATTGTTATTATCTCAATGGCACTGACATGTGGCATGGTATTTTTCAGCAGAAAAGCGATGAAACAGGCGGCTGAGCTTTTCAAAGAGTTCGGAGTGCGAAACAGCAGATTGGATAATTTGCTGTGGGAACAGGTAAGAAACAGGGAGATTGCTAAATTCCTGGATCAAGACAAAGTCGTGGACGGATATGTAAAAGAAAGCAGCGATTTTTTGAATATCCTGTTGAAAATCAAGAAAGCTACCAATGGTACAGGACTTTTTTCGCAGTTTTCCAGTACGATATTGATTATCGTGGTGTCATTGCTGGGAGGAACACTTGTGCTGAGAGGTAAGATGCAGGGGGCAGATCTGCTTGCATTGATTACATTGGTTCCGGTCGTTTCCGCTCAATTATTCCGAATACCGGAGCAGATACAAAGATGGATCGAGGTGAGAAGTAATTGCGCGAATATAAACGCATTGCTTGAAGAAGGGGATAAAAGAGAAGGTTCTTTAAATCTATCCGGACAGAATATTGCGGAGATAGAGATTAGAAATTTGACGTTTTCATATGTACAGAATGATGTTGAGCTATTAAGGAATATTAATTTGAATTTAGTTCAGGGAAGGATTTATACTCTTGCGGGTGCGTCAGGATGTGGTAAGTCCACATTGCTAAAGCTGATTGCACGGTTGATCCCATATCAACAGGGAGAAATTTTTGTGAATAAGCGTCCGTTGAAGCAGATGGATCGCGAGAAATACTGGGATCAAGTATCGATGATTGAACAAAATCCGGTTATTGTTCCGGGAACTTTATTGTACAATATTACATTAGATGAAGATTCTTACAATACAGAAAGAATGAAGCAGGCAATCAGAGATGCAAATCTAGAAACGTTTGTCAAGGAGAGACCGGAAGGCTTACAAAGTGTGCTGACAGAGAAAAGTTTATCGAAAGGTGAAATAGTACGAATTAACCTGGCTCGGGTTTTTTATAGAAATGCAGCGTGTTTGTTATTGGATGAAATAACAGAAGGACTTGATCCAAATTCAGAACTTCGTATTATGAAAGCCTTGAAGCGCCGCACAGAGGAGGACGGTTTACTGGTACTTTGTATATCCCATCGAGTAGCGGTGTTGAGTGCTGCGGATCAGGTGATCTATATGAAAGCTGGACAGGTTGCAAGGATAAATACACATCAAACATTACTTGATGTAGATGATGAATATAGAGAATTGGTTCAGGAGGTGGCGGAATGAGAAAGTTATTTAAGGGGATTTCTCTTACATGGAGTATGTTGAAAAAACTGGCGAAACCGCATCGGAAAATGTTAGGTGTTCAGACATTGGTTTACAGCCTGATTCTCTGCTACAATGTGGTTATCGTTCCGCTTATTATTTCAAGAGTGTATCAGGCCCTGGAAATGCAGGATGCAAAGGAACTTTATATTACATGTATGGTAGGAAGTTTGTTGATTTTAGTTTCATTCATATTATGCTATTTAAACAATGTATACCTCGATTTGAACAGCTTTCGGATCAGTTTAACTGCGGCTAAAAATGCATGTCTTTCCTTATTTAGTCTGAATTATGATAAAATGAATGTGGATTACACAGAAGGTGAAATTCAAAACCGAATTTCTGCCGGTGTGGATCAGATTGCAGGCGTTTTTCCTCTGTTGGTATCTGTTTTTACAAATATGATCAGCATCATGATTTTGCTTATGATGGCAGGGGAAATTTCACTGGTTCTTTTGTGTATGTCGGTATTGGTGACGGGTGCTGGTTATCTGGTGTCCAAATATGAATCGAAATGTAAAGAGAAATATGAAAAGATACGCCAGAGCCAGAATGATAAAATGGCGGATAGTCTTTATTATGTGATTCATCGAATTTCATTTTCAAAGATGTATGAAGCTGCGGACAAATCCTGGAAGGAATATCAGGAAATTCGTGAGACAGCGTGGAAACTTCAATGGAAACAAGAGCGTACGGGATTATATTCCCAAGCTTGTATGGATATGCTGACATCCGTTTTACATGGGTTTTTAGGATGGTCATTATTTGGATATTATCAAAGAGGGAAGGTGGATTCGGAAAATATTGCATCTTCCTTTACCATCTTTGACCAGTTAAAATCCGTTACAGTTAATTTTTCGTTTCCCATCAGTGTAATGCGTACATCCATGGTTTCTGTTCGACGTTTGGATGAATTGTTTGGTTATGCATGTCCGGTGGAAAAAAATATTTGCAAACAAGACGAGCTGCTTCGTGTCAATCAGGTCTGCTATAGAAATATTCTGGAAAATATCTCCGTATCAATCCGGCAAGGTGAGAAAGTGGCAATAATCGGAAAAAGCGGCTGTGGGAAATCTACTTTACTGCGTTTGATAAGCGGAATGTACCATCCGGAATCGGGGCAGATTGTCATTGGAAATAAAGAGCCGGGAAGCATGAACAATAATTGTTTACGAAAGTGGGTTACCTATATGCCTTCAACAAGCTATCTGTATTCCAAAAGTGTGAAAGAAAATATTTTAATGGGCACTACTCAGGAGAATGTCAGAGAGTTGGATGAGGTGTGCAGAAGAGCTGATATATGGGAGATAGAAGAGGAAAATGATGCTTTGAGCTTATCAGGCGGCCAGGCACAGCGTGTAAATATTGCTCGAGGAATGTTAAACAAAGCGCCGCTTTTGCTGGCGGACGAGCCAGATGCCGGACTTCCTCTCGCACAGGGAGAAATTATTATGAAAAATATACTTTCCAGTTCAGATACAGTAATCGTGATCACTCACCATTATCAGTATTTGGATTTGTTTACCAGAGTTCTTTTGATTGAAGATGGAAAATTAATTGCAGATAATGCCCCGGAACAGATAAAGTCACATCCGGGATATATTAGTTGGCGTGGCGAAGTGGATTAGGGATACATTCTTACCAAACAATCGGGCAATTATAGGGTATTAGGGGGAGATTCCCCCTAACAAGAATTAATATGGTAATGGCTTTTCTAATTGGACTCGGAGTGGCTTTTTCTGTTGGACTCAGATTGGTTGTTTCTGCTGGTCTTAGGCTGGCTGTTTCAAGCGGACTCTAACAACGAATAAAACAATATATGGAAGAACGTGATTGGTCTGATTATAAGTTGGCAAAAGAAGCAAATCTTTCCACTTCAACGGTAACGAATATTTTTAGCAGAAATACAACTCCGACATTGCCAACGCTAGAAGCAATTTGTAGAGCTTTTGGAATTACGTTAGCTCAATTTTTTACAGAGGATGAGGAGCCGTTTGCACTGACAAGTGAACAAAAAGAATTGATTATAAGATGGAACACATTAGGAGCCGACCAGAAAAAATTCCTGTTAGATCTTATAAAAATAATGCAGTGTCGGTAAGTTGTGAAATATATTTTATTTTGAAAATCTATTAAGGCGTTGATTTTCCATGGTTTGCTATAAAAATCCTATTTTACGATGGTAAACCTTGGAAAATTGCGTTCATATCATGCTGTTCAGCAGTATACTCAACAATTCGAGGACAAAAACGTGCATTTAGAGGACAAAAATATGCACAGACATAAAAATCTGTTATAATATATAAAACTTGACTAAAGAGAAGTGTAGGGGTTGAATAGATGATAACAGAAGAAGCATTGGAAAGGCAAGCAAGTATAAGAATTGCAATTATAGATGATGATGAAAATAGTCGTGAGCAGATTAAAACAATTACAGAAAAAACTTTGAGCGAGCAGAACCAGAATTGTTTTGTAAAAACATATGCAAGTGCAATAGATCTTTTGATGGATTTAGAAAATGGAGTGTACTATGGTGCTTTTTTGGTGGATGTAGAGATGCCAAAAATGACAGGACTTGAGCTGGCCAGAAAGATACAAAAGTATTATGCGGATGCAACGATCATATTTGTTACGGATTATGTTCAGTATTCGCCGGGAGCATTCGAAGTAAACGCATTTCGCTATATAATGAAAAGAGATTTGCATGAGAAACTGCCGATGGCGTTAAAAAAAATGATTCCTAGATTAGAGAATAAAGCCACAGGGTGTTATATTATCAGGCGCTACCTGGATGCAGAGGTATTATTGTATCGCGAAATTTTCTATATAAAAAAAGAAGGAAAGAACGTGGTGTTTTGCCATACTCACGGAGAGAGTTCTGAAAGAAAATCGTTAATAAAGATAGCAGAAGAATTGCCACAGGGGCAATTCGTTGAAGTATCTAGAGGTTATCTGGTGAATGCGTCCTATGTTATGGCCTTGAAAAATAAAGAACTTATTATGCGAAATGGAGATAGAATTCCAGTCGCTAGAAAGAATATTGAAGATATTTTAGAAAGGATTGCTGCATATTGGAATTCGGAAAAATAGTAATATATTGTTTGGAAACAATAGAATTTTGGCTTGGATTTTGTGTATTATTTCCAGAAATGCTCAGTCAGGGAAAAGGTAATCTAAAAAAAGGACGAGTTGTAATCATGTCCGTACTTGCATCTCTCTTGTATGCTTACAATGGAACTATGAGCTGGGTTTCAACATCAATGACAGCGTTATTTCCGATTGTTGTAGGAGTATTGCTTGCAATCCTGTATAAAAAGTATGCACTTATAGCCATGATTTGGGAATTAAGTTATCTTACCTTTATATATTTGTTGAAATTAGCGGTACTGCTTTGGGAGGGAGTGGAAAGGCAAAAGGATATTATATATGTTAATAGATTCGGTTCGGATAACTGGGTTATATTAACTGAAATAATTTTAATTGTATTACTTTTATTATTTGTCTATTTGATAAAGCGAGAAAAAATTTCAGTTCGACGTTTGTGTAAACAATTTTGGTATATTCTATTGTTGGCAGATGTGGTAGGGTATAAATTAATGGATTATGTTATGAAAAATTGTGTGCAGGAAATACAAAAACCTTATTTGGTAGTAAATCTGTGCAGTGTCCTGCTCGTTATTTTATGCATATTTACTCTGCTAGTTTTAAATATGATTTTGCAAATAAAGTCGGAAAGAAGTTTGTTAGTAGTAAGTCAGAATATGCAGAACAATTATCAGATACAGCTTCAAAAACAATATGAGGAAATGGCAAAGAAAAGCCATGATATTCAACACGAGAGGAATTATATTATACAATGTCTGAACGAGGGGCAGTTAGAGTCAATTAGATTATTTCTGGAAGAAAAAATGGGAATGAGTTTTACAGGAACAGAAATATGGACGGGACATACGTATATAGATTTTCTTATTTCAACAAAGAAAAAAGAGATGGATTTGAAGCATATTTTATTGCGATTATACAGTGATTTTATGAGCCTTCCAATGAGCGAAAGTGATTTTGGGATTGTGCTGGGAAATTTGCTGGATAATGCCATAGAGGCGGCAGAAAAATGTGAAGTAGACAAGCGGTGGATTCAGATGGATTTGATCGGTAAAGGCTGTACATTTCAGTTGAAAGTAAAGAATGCAAGCATGGAGTTACCGCAAAGGAGAGGAGAGCAGTTTTGCACAACAAAGAAGGAAAAGCAGGGGCATGGATGGGGGTTAAAAAATGTAGAAGAAATTGTGCGAAAATGGAAGGGAACAATAAAGTATACTTATACGGAGGAGACATTCGAAGTACTTATTTTACTCTATGTTTTAAATTAGGAAAATCCCAATAGGATTTTGATAAATAAGATATGTGACTGAGAAAATTAAAGTAGTAAATAGGGTCAAAGGAATTTAAAATACAAGAATTGAGTAAAGACGAGAAGAGAGTTTTGTTGGATAAAGTCTGTTTTACACCGGATGATGAAAGTTTTAGTTATACATGGGTTTACATGCCAAAGACTAATGTAGATATGAAAGTTTATAATGCACAGAAAATAAAAGACTTTATAATAAGAAATATACCTATGATTGGTTTTACATTTGGTACGGAATGTAAAACATATGAATTGTTTGCTGAAATAAAAAAATATATACACATTTAGGAGGAGCAGATTATGTCAGAACATTATGTGGATGTTTTCGATGAAAACTATCAATGGAAGGGAGTAGCTCTTAAGTCCGAAGCGCATAATCAAGGCTTATGGCATAGAGTCTTTTCATGTTTAATAGTGGATAGTACAACTAGAAGCGTATTTTTTCAGAAAAAACAACCATTTTGCTATTCATTTGAACGTCCAGATTATATAGATGTATCAGTTGGGGGACATTACATTGCTGGAGAAAAAATTGAAGAAGGGATTAGGGAGTTTAAAGAAGAAACAGGAATCGAAATTCAATATTCTGATTTAATAAATTTGGGCATCAGAAGATCGGTTTTTTCTATAGGAGATTATAAGTGCTTTGAATATCAGCATATGCATTTGTATGACCTAAAAGGCGAAAGACCGGGATTTAATGGTGATATGAAAGAGATAAAGGCATTTGTTGAAGTAAATGTCGATCAAGCAATTTCTTTATTGTTAAAGGATAGTTATGAAATTGATGCAATACAGTATTATAAGAATGAAATCGCTGTATATAAAATGACATATAATGAGATTGATCCGGCATATATGACAGGTGATAAGTTAATGTTACGGTTATTAATTGCTGCGTTACGTTATATGCAGGGAGAGGATAAGCGACTGATTTTTTTGTAAATCAAATGTCAGGATTAAAATTATGGGAAAACATACAATTATGGTTATTTTTGGAACGCGTCCAGAAGCAATTAAGATGTGTCCTTTAATAATAGAATTAAAAAAGCATTTAGAACTTAATGTTATTGTATGTGTTACTGGTCAGCATCGTGAACTTTTAGATCAGGTACTAGATTGTTTTGGTGTACCTACAATTGGCCTAGACATTGGGACAAAAGAAGCTATGAGAGAATTGATTCAAAGAATCAATCGTGAACGAGGAGTGACCATTATCCTTACCAGTCATGATTTAAAAGATGTGGAGAATATCTGTCAGAGAATTATTGTGATTGATGACGGTCGAGTGGTATGTGATAAAGGAATTCAAAGTCTGGCAAAGGAATATTCGATGGATCGAGGGCTTTTGCTTACACTGTCAGAGACGCAGCAGGGGCTTCTTGAAAAAGTGAGAAGTCTGGATGGGATTTCCTATGCAGTAATGGAGGAAGTCACAGGATACACCACGAACTACTCGAGTGACTGGAGTGACTGGAGAATTGATGAAGGTTTAGCCATGCAAGTGAAGTACATGACGATTACATACAACGGTATCGTTAAGAACCATGTACCAGTCACTTTAGTCAAATTCCTCAGAGATACACAATCTCCACAACAAGCACAGTAGATGGAATGAATGCAGACCTGAAATTCACTGTAACAGGAATGGACTGTACACAGAAATGATGGATTGCTTTTGTGACAATGCCGTCTTGCGGGAACGGTATGTGTTTCAAGACATAGCCAGTCTGTATTGACTATATAGAAAGAATACCTCTAAAAAAAGTCCTGTAAAGGGATATAGAGTTAATTTGCACTTTTTTACATGAGAAATTAATCAGAAACAATATGAGAAATGTGATAACAAGATTGCAATAAGTTAGAGCTGCTCATGGATAGTTCATGAAACAACCCTGGACCTTTGTGATAATCTCTTGAATAGTTCCTTGAAATACGTTATACTGGATATAAGTGTTGCCCTGTATCAAAACAGGTTCTGCAGTATTTTACTTTCAACACATATCTGAGGTGATAAACAATGATTTTTGATAAAACTACTAATCTGAACCTTTACGCATCCCTCATTCCCCATCTGGATGAAATTCTGGAATTTGCCCGTACAGCCTCTCAGAAGCCTGTAGGGACTTATCCCTATCCCGGAGGAAGGATCATGATCCAGGAGGGGGAAACCAGTCCTCTGACAGAAAAAGACTTTGAGTCTCACAAGAACTATCTTGATCTTCAGTGGATCCTGAATGGTAAAGAGGTGATGGAATATGCCAATATCCATGACCTTACAGAAACCGTTCCTTATGATCCGGAGAAGGATATTCAATTCTGGAAAGGAACGGGCTGTCTGATGGAAGTCACGGCAGATACTTTTTATCTGGTATATCCGGAAGACGCCCATAAACCCTGTTGTCATATGAATGAAAAAACTGCATACCGGAAAATCGTCGTCAAGATTCCGGTGTGATAATTAGGGAGGAATTTCATGATTTTACCACGCAAAAAGCTTCTTTCTCTGATGCTTGCCAGTTCTCTGCTTTCCGCCTCTTTCAGCGGCACCGTTTCTTTTGCTGCTGAGGCAGCTGATCCGGGAACGGCAGTCACTCTGATTCAGCTTATGCCATCTGTCCCTACTCAGCAGGGGCGTTTTGTGACGACTTCCAAGGGTGTAATGTTTCGTCTGAAGTCCGGCGGTTATCTGAAAAACTGCTGGGCCAGGATCAACGGTCAGATTTATCGTTTTGATAAAAATGGCTATCGAAAGACCGGCTGGTTTTCCTGGCAGGGAAAGAAATACTATCTGAGAAAAAACGGTGTGCTGGGGTCTAATCTCTGGATACGCAGTGGTTCCCAGAAAATGTACGTCCAGGAAGACGGCACCAGAGCCACCGGTTTTGTCCAGTATAAGAAGTATACCTATTACTTCAATTCCTACGGCTATATGGTCCGCGGTTTCCGCTGCATTGGCGGAAAGCTTTATTTTTTCCATAAAAACGGTACCATGGCAACCGGATGGCGGTATTTCCCGCAGAAAACTTATTATTTTACTTCTGATGGCTCGGCAGCTACCGGCTGGAAGAAGATCGGTGGTTCCTGGTATTATTTTTCTTCCAGAGGTGTTATGGCGACCAATCGCTGGGTGGACGGAAATTATCTCGGTGAAGACGGAAAGAAAACAACCAGTCTTTCTCCCGAAGGAACTGCTGAAGAAACCCGTTACAGAATTTTCTGCGGAGATTCCCGTACGAAGCAGCTCAGTAACGCCGTGGCCTCCTCTGAAAACGGATATGTGGCCAAATATGGACAAGGATATAACTGGTTTTCGAATGAGGGAATTACAGAACTGAAAAAGCTTCTTCGTATGCATCCGCAGGCTGACGTTGTTTTAAATTTCGGAGTAAACGATCTCTACAATATTTCCAGATACATCCAGCTGTACCAACAGCTTATGACGACCTATCCGCAGGCACGTTTTTATATCATGTCTGTCAATCCGGTGGAAGATGACAAATATCCGGTTCTTGCCCAGCATAAAAAGAGCACAAAACTGGTAAAGATTTTTAACAGCCGGATGAAAGCAGCTTTTCCATATCGTTATATCGATGCTTACAATTATCTGACGGCTTCCGGTTTTGAGACTCTGGATGGCTGCCATTACACAGATGTCACTTACCTGAAGATTTATCAGTATGTTTTAAATGAAATTCAGAGAAAAAGCAGCAATCCATAAATCATCATTCTGTTTTACAGAAGAAAAGGAGACTATATCATGGGAGATCTTTATTTAGCCAGCGAAAACCGGTATGAAAAAATGACCTACAACCGGGTGGGAAAAAGTGGTCTGAAATTTCCGGCCGTCTCTCTTGGATTCTGGCATAATTTCGGAAGCAAAGACAACTATGACAATATGAAAGCAATGTGCAGAAAGGCTTTTGATCTTGGTATCACACAGTTTGACCTTGCCAACAATTATGGACCGGTATATGGAAGTGCAGAAGAGAATGCCGGACGGATCCTGCAGGAAGACTTCCGTCCTTACCGGGATGAACTGGTAATTACCTCTAAGGCCGGTTATGACATGTGGCCAGGGCCCTACGGCGACTGGGGAAGCAAAAAATATCTGACTGCAAGCATTGACCAGAGCCTTTCCCGCCTTCAGCTGGAATATGTTGATATTTTCTATCATCACCGCATGGATCCGGAAACTCCACTGGAAGAAACCATGGAAGCTCTGGCATCTATCGTCCACAGCGGCAAAGCCCTCTATGCAGGTATCTCCAATTATAATGAAGAATATACCAGAAAAGCCGCTGCCATTATGAAAGAACTTCACTGTCCACTGATCGTCAACCAGCGCCGTTATTCTATTTTTGACCGCACCATCGAAGAAGATGGTGTTAAGAAAGGGTGCAAGGAGATCGGCATGGGTATCATTGCTTTCAGCCCTCTGGCTCAGGGGCTTCTGACGGACAAATACCTGCATGGAATCCCCTCCGACAGCCGGATTGCGAGAGACCACCGCTTCCTGAAAGAATCCGCGCTGACACCGGAGCGCCTTCATCAGATCGATGAACTGAACCATCTGGCTTTGGAAAGAGGTCAGACACTTGCACAGATGGCTCTTTCCTGGATCCTGAAGGATGACGAAGTTGCTTCCGTTCTCATCGGCGCTTCCCGTCCGGAACAGATAGAAGAGAACATCTCCATTGTGGACCATCTGGATTTTACAAAGGAAGAAATCCGGAAAATTGATGAGATCAGCCTGAAATAACATTACCCTTACAGATGCTAAAAATCGTCGTTTTTACCATCTCTCCAGATTCTGGCGAGGTCGTAGAAGCGACGATTTTTCTATCAAAAAATGTGGATGACTACATCTCTGTAGTCCATTAAAACCCTCTTCGCTGAAGAATATCTTCTGAACCATTATATAGTTTACATAATTTACTTATGTAAACTATATAAAAAATTTAGGAAATATCCCTTTCACAGTCAAAACAAGGCATGTATCTGTTTCATCGATACATGCCTTGTTGACCTTCTGGTCAATGCAGAAACCGGAAAACTCCAATGACCTTTCCAAGAATCTGTACCTCATCTGTAATGATCGGATCCATCGCATCATTCTGCGGCTGAAGCCGATAATGTCCGTTCTCTTTGTAAAAAGTCTTAACGGTTGCTGAATCATCCAGAAGAGCAACCACGATCTCACCATTCTCAGCAGTATTTTTCTGTTCGATCAGAAGATGATCCCCATTAAAAATCCCGGCATTGATCATGCTTTCACCTTTTACTGTAAGCATAAAAGTAGGATTCTTCGGAACATATTCGGCTGGAATCGGAAAATAGCTGTCTACATTTTCTGTAGCCAGGATCGGTTCACCGGCAGCGACACGACCTACCATAGGAACATTTACCAGTTCCCGGCGGACCATATTGAAATTCTCATCCAGAATCTCAATCGCGCGGGGTTTGGTCGGATCCCGGCGGATATAACCGTTTTTCTCAAGTGTTTCCAGATGTGCATGAACAGAAGAGGTAGATTTGAGATTAACTGCTTCACAAATCTCACGTACTGCCGGCGGAAATCCGCGGTTCATGATCTGGTCTTTGATATATTCCAGGATTTCTTCCTGTTTTTTTGTGATTTTTCCATATGCCATAACTGAATACCTCCGGAAATTCAACGGACCTGTTTTTGATCCTTTCAAATGCTGTGCATTTTGTTAATTAGAAAAATTATATCATGTCCTCTCTGAAATTGCAAACAAATATTCGACAGTTTTTATTCGAAAATATGTTCGTTTTTCTGTTGACAAACGTTTGTTCGTGTATTATAATTGATTTCATCAAGCAAACAGATGTTCGCATTCAGGGAGGTTATGATATGAACGAAAGGAAAAATCAAAAACACCGTAAAACAAGAATCAGAAGATATACCTGTCTTTCCATTCTTTTGTTTGTTCTTTGTCTTACAGGGATCACTTACAGTAAGATGACTGTGGAGGCAACACAGAAAAAAGCGCAGGGACCTTATAAATACTATACAGAGGTACGTGTACAGCGCGGAGATACCTTATGGGGAATTGCAAATGAATATATGGATGACCGCGTGTATGGTTCTCTGGATGCGTATATGAATGAGATCCGGGAGATCAATTCTATCAGCTATAACCGTATTTATAATGGTCAGCAGCTGATTGTTCCGTATTACTCTGATGCACTGCGTTAAATATCTTTCTGCCGGCAGAAAACACTTCTTTTTGCCGGCAGTTTTCTTTTTCTACTTGCCTGTTTTTTCAGAAATGCTATAATGAGATTATTCAGACACAAATGGATAGAGCGAGTGCAAAGAAAGCATTTATAAGCAGATGACAGAAGATAAGGCACATTGCTGATAAACGCTTTCCAGACAGTAAACAACGGCAGAAAGGACTTCTTGTATATGCGCAGAGAAAAATTCAAAATGGAACGGCCGAATCTGGTCCAGCCAGGTGATCATGTGGAGATCACAGAAATCCAGACGAATATGAATTACAGTTATATCATTGAACCGGCTGTGGCCATGTCCGGATGTTTCAAAGCTCCGGAACGGCTGAAATCCAGAGAAGGAACCATCATCAGTGTAGATAATACACCAAGAGGCTTCATTGTGACTGCAGAATTTGATGAATGAATAATCAATGGGGAACTTTTCCCCGGAAAGGCAGAAGATAACGTTATGAAAACTATTTTTAAAGCAGAAAGTACTGTATTGTTTCAAGGAGATTCCATCACCGACTGGGGACGTGACGGCGGTTTACTGATGGATATGTTTCCGGAAGGAGGCGGCGCTCTGGGAAAAGGCTATGCTTACAGAGCTGCCAAAATTTATGAATTGTTATTTCCGAATCATCCGGTAAAATTTATAAACAGAGGCGTTTCCGGCGACAGATGCCAGAACCTGCTGGAAAGATACCAGAAGGATATTCTGGAAGTACATCCGGATTATCTGTCCATCATGATCGGAATCAATGACACCTGGAGAAGGTATGATTCCAACGATATTACTTCAAAAGAACAGTTTGAGGCGAATCTGACCGAACTTCTGGAGAAGATCAAAAAAGACCTTCCGGATACAAAGCTTATGCTTATCGAACCATTTTTAGTTCCAACAGATCCGGAAAAAGAAGTTTTCTGGGAAGATCTCGGCCCCAAGATTGAAGTTACACGCCGCCTTGCCAGAAAATATGCAGATGTATATCTGCCGATGAACGGAATCCTGACCAATTGCCTGATCGAGAAAGTGCCGACAGAAGATCTTAGTTATGATGGCGTGCATCTTTCTGATCCCGGCTGTGCAATTATGGCCAGAGAATATCTGAAAGCATGGGCATCCATAGAAGCATAAAATCTGATTCCAATCCAAATGGAAATTTTTTATCCTGAAAGCCATCAAACATAAGACAGCGGAAAATTGGTAAATCTCCATAGATCTATTTGAAAAACATGTGTTTGTCGTATAGATCTGTGGGGTACTCTTTTCCAGATCAGAAAGGATTTTTTATATGCCTGAGCGAATCACTTACCACGACGAACAAGATGTGGAAAACACCTTAAAGCTTCGTGATGTTTTAAAAACACTTCCCGGATTTTGCCGGGATTATTTCCGTGCCATGGAACCGACTACTTCTACCAAAACCAGAATCTCTTACGCATATGATATCCGTGTTTTTTTTCGTTTCCTGAAAGAACGAAATCCATCCCTGCGTACCATGGATATCCGGGATTTTCCGGTATCTGTTCTGGATCAGCTGGAGGCTGTGGACATCGAGGAATATCAGGAATATCTGAAGGTCTATGAGGCTTCTGACTGCGAAAAACAGATTACCAACGGGGAACGTGGGCTGAAAAGAAAAATGTCGGCTCTCCGGAGCTTCTATACCTACTATTACAAACGTCAGGTAATTTCCAGTAATCCGACTCTTCTGGTCGATATGCCGAAAATCCACGAAAAATCCATCATCCGTCTGGAAGCCAATGAAACAGCCTCTCTCCTGGATTATATCGAACATGGAGGCGATGAACTTACCGGTCAGCGGAAAATGTACTATGAAAAGACAAAAGCCCGGGATCTGGCTATTGTGACCCTTCTCCTTGGAACCGGTATCCGTGTTTCTGAATGCGTGGGGCTTGACATTCAGGATATTGATTTTGACAACAACGGGATCCGTATCGTACGAAAAGGCGGCAACGAAACCATTGTTTATTTTGGTGACGAGGTTGCGGATGCCTTGAAGGCTTACCTTCCGGTACGGGCTGCCATTACTCCTGTCGCCGGTCATGAGAACGCTCTCTTCTATTCTACCCAACGCCGCCGAATAGGTGTTCAGGCTATAGAAAATATGGTAAAAAAATATGCCCGTGCGATCACGACGACCAAAAAAATCACACCGCATAAGCTTCGCAGTACCTATGGCACAAGCCTTTACCGCGAAACCGGTGATATCTATCTGGTAGCCGAGGTGCTCGGACATAAAGACGTCAATACGACCCGTAAACATTATGCTGCCATGGGCGAAGACCGCCGACGTCAGGCTGCTTCCGCCGTTCATCTGCGGAAAGATTGATCAGATCACAGTTCCAGTATCTCCCGGATCAGTTCCATGTGCGGATGGTCGAGATCTGCCTGAAAGATGTCAATGCCATTCAGATTGGCACATCTTTCGGTAAATGCCGGGAAAAGAAATCCACATTCCGGTCTTCCTGGTTCATAATCGCCGTGTACAGGGCAAATAGCACAGATTATGAACTGATAGACCTCTTCGGATTCCCACTGGCTTTCTTTGTCCATTCCCTTTCTTGGGACATCGTAGCTTCCGTGGAAGAAATAGACGGCATAGGGGCCATGACTTTTGTAGATCCCGCCGATCTTCTCATAAAACACATCCAGAAGCGCATCATTCTTCAATCCACAGCTTTTCAGAGCCATAAGAAGCTGCCAGACGCTTCCCGGTTTCTGGTCATTTTCCGTGAATGTGTACTCTCTCAGCTTCTTGTTTGTATCTGCAAAAGGAATCTCTTTTGCAATCGCCAGATTTTCTGCCTGCTCGTTGAGCTTCAGCTTCAGAAAATGGCGGTTAAACGTGGCATCCACATAACCCTCCTCATCCATATAAGCTCCCGCGATCCGCTCAAAACAGTTTCTTTTTACCGTCATTCGTCTGGTAAGCTCCAGCATATCTTCCCGGTTGATCTTACGCATCGTTTCCTCCTTCTGTAACATTTGAACGCAGATAAGTGGTTTTATTTTTTTGAAAACGTTTTCCTATTTTCTTCAGATAAAAAAACGGTCAAAATCGTTCTTTCCTATATAGTGAGAAAAAGCCTGTCACTGAACTTCTGTCAGCAACAGGCTTCTTACTCATAGGTTTTTCTGTCTCGCCAATGATGTCAATTTTTTGTCTCGTCACTTGATGTCATTATTTCTGTCTCGTCATATGATGTCGTTTTATCTCAAATCCAAAAAGTCTTGCTGTGCAGGCACAAACAGCCTTTTGAACTTTCGATCATGATATCTAATATTATGCTACAGCAAATTTCTGGACTGTTTTATTGAAATCCTGATTCTCTCCATGGCACTGAACCACAAGAATATTACCAGTCCCCAGGCTGATCACTCCTAACAGTGACTTTGCATCTACAATAGCACGACCATTCGCCAAATCAATATCGAAATCACATTTTTCAGCTGCCTGTACCAGCTCAGTGGCATCTTCCACTGCATTTAATTTAATCTTAGTCTGAGCCATAAAAATGGAACCTTCCTTTCCCAGATTGCAGATGTTTTCTGCGTTTTTCTTCTGACTGATCATACTATACACTGCTCGCTTTTATTTGTCAACAAAAAGGAAAATCTCGGTTTTCCATTGAAAAATCGTGATTTTTTATTGATTTTTACTTGCTATACAAAAGATTTTCCTTGTTTTTTCGGTAGTATGCCAGTACTTTTGAAAATAGGGCTTTCCTATGAAAACGTTTTCAAAGCTTTTTACAAAAAACTTTCAAAAAATTTGTATAAGAGTTACGTAAAAAACGCCGGAAGCCAAACTCCGGCGTTTTCCTGGTCAAGCGGATATTCGCAATCCGCTTCGCTACTTGCTCATAACCGAATGCTGCTCTGCAGCTTATCAGGAGTGGCTTACACCACTCCTGATACAAGCAAGTCCCAGCCCACAGCTTATTGCTTTGCGCAATTAAAACATGGGACTTGCTTGATTCGGTTAAATTATAAAAAAAGAGGTAATTACTATGAGTACAATGAATCTGACACTGCTGACTGATTTCTATGAGCTGACCATGATGCAGGGATATTTTAAATCCCAGAACAAAGAAAAAGTCGTCTTCGATGCTTTTTATCGGAAAAATCCCTGTGACGGCGGCTATGCCATCGCTGCAGGTCTTGAACAGGTCATCGATTACATCAAAAATCTTCGTTTTTCCAAAGAAGATGTCAATTATCTCCGTGACCTTCATGTTTTCGATGAAGATTTTCTGGAATATCTGGAAGACTTCCATTTCAGCGGCGACATTTATGCCATTCCGGAAGGAACGGTTGTTTTCCCCCGCGAACCGCTGATCAAAGTCGTAGCACCTATCATGGAAGCGCAGCTGGTGGAAACTGCCATCCTCACGATCCTGAACCATCAGAGTCTGATCGCAACCAAGGCTGCCAGAGTCGTTTATGCAGCCAAAGGTGACGGTATCATGGAGTTTGGTCTTCGCCGTGCCCAGGGTCCGGATGCTGGTGTCTACGGTGCCAGAGCGGCTGTCATTGCCGGCTGTGTCGGTACTTCAAACGTACTCTGCGGCCAACTCTTTGATGTGCCGGTCAAAGGAACCCATGCGCATAGCTGGATCATGAGTTTCCCTGATGAATACACCGCATTCAAGACCTATGCTGATCTTTATCCCAATGCTTGCTGCCTGCTGGTAGATACTTACGACACGCTGAAATCCGGTGTTCCCAATGCCATCCGTGTTTTCAAGGAGATGCGCGAAGCGGGCATTCCTTTGAAAAATTATGGTATCCGTCTGGACAGCGGCGACCTGGCTTACATGTCCAAGCAGGCCAGAAAGCTTCTGGATGCTGCCGGTTTTGAGGATGCTTTCATTTCCGCCTCCAGTGACCTGGATGAGTACCTCATCGACAGCCTGAAGACTCAGGGTGCAAAGATCACTTCCTGGGGTGTCGGCACCAACCTCATCACCAGTAAGGACTGCCCGGCTTTCGGCGGCGTATACAAGCTGGCTGCTGTTCAGGATGCAGAGACCGGTGAATTTATCCCGAAGATCAAGCTTTCTGAAAACACGGAAAAGATCACCAACCCGGGTAACAAGACCATCTACCGGATCTACGACCGGCAGACCGGCAAGATCCGTGCAGACCTGATCTGTCTGGCGGATGAGACGTTCGATGAGACAAAGGATATGATCGTCTTTGATCCGCTGGAGACCTGGAAGAAAACAAAGATACACGCCAACACTTATACTTTAAGAGAGCTTCTGGTTCCGGTATTTAAGGACGGTGAGTGTGTTTATACGTCTCCTTCTGTCATGGAGATCCGTGACATCTGTACCAGAGAAAAAGAGACTCTCTGGGATGAGACCAAACGTCTGATCAATCCGCATGAGGTTTATGTGGATCTTTCTGATAAGCTTTATAAGATCAAGTCTGAGCTGCTGGAGAAGATGGGCAGAGAGGCACTGGAGTATTAAGTAAGAGAGATTGAAAATTGAAAAGCCCGGGAGTGCATATGGTTGTGCATAGCCCGGGCTTTTTTGTGGTGTATTTAAGAATGTGTGTTGGCTTCGAGGACGCACCCCGTCCCGATTCCGCCAGGCTTTCAGTTGCGGCGGGGCGAAATACTATGGCTTGCGGAAATCTGCTAAAAGCATTCGTGGAAATCCATAACTCGCTTCGCTCAGACAATGGATTTCCGCTCATAACGCAGATTTCTGCGAGCCAAGAATTTCTGCCCCGCCTCCACATGACGCCTGACTGAAATCGGGATGGGGTGCTGGTTTATGATCTGTTTTACAGAGTGCATAAAGAGGACATTCGCAATCCGCTTTCGCTGCTTGCTCATGAACACAGTCGCTTCGCGACTGTGTTCAAATCATACCACTTCAAAGATCAGGATCTTCTCGCGTTCATTGTTCCCTTCAAATAGATCCCTGGTATCGATTTCGTCGTAAAACAGGAGCTGTTCTTCTGTCATCAGGCAGCTGATGTATTCTTCGGACGGGTAGTAGAAAAACAACAGGATCCCGCGGGGATTTTCGTAGTAGGAAGTGTAGATCTGGGCAAGAACTTTCTGCAGAAGTTCTACAGAAAATGGATTGAAAAAATAGCAACGATCCACTTCTACTGGTACGGGATAGGTTTCGGCTGCCTGCATTTCAAAGGCAGTCCGGTTCCCGGAAACGGCATGGAATCTGTTTTCTTCTGCCCCGGAAAAGATCCGTTCATCGTATTCCACACCAATGGAACGGCAGCGTGTCTGGTAGGATAGAAAAAAGCAGACTCTGCCTTTGCCGGTGCCATAGTCCAGGAGGGTATTGTTTTTTCCGATAAGCCCGCTGTTTGCCAGACGCTCCAGTACAGAGTAGGGCGTCGGTTCGTAGGGATAACGGTACTGGTCTGCGTGGGAATCGTCGCGGCCGGTGGTTTTGATTTTTAACAGTTTGTCCCATTGGGATTCGTTTTCATTCATAAAGTTTTATCTCCCGGGTATTACTCTTGCTGGAAAGTATTTTTTCAATCCAGAGTTCCCTTTTTTATGAGTGTTTCTATCTCTTCGGCTTCCATCCTTGCAACTCGGGCGATCTGTTCAAAAGAAAAGCCTTCTCTATGCATATTTAAAATAAACTCTGCTTTTTCTTCTTCTCTTCCTTCTGCTCTTCCTTTTTCCAATGCTTTTTCTTCTATACCTTCGCTTAAATTACACATAAGTTTCACGTTCCTTCTTTCCTTTTCCGTCAAAGGAATCTTATATTCCTCTCCAATGATTTCCAATTTCTCCTGTTCGACCAGCTGCGTAGAAAATAAGGCAGCAAGTAGACGATGGAGTTCGTATTTCTCTTCATGCGCCGGAAGATCATTCGTGATCCCAATAAGAATGATGTTCAGCAAATCGAGGTTTCCACCCCAGTTATGAGCTTCCAAATGGTCTTCTTTCATCAAATGAATAAAACTCATGCTGTTGACATCCATGTTCATACAGATCCAGATGCTGAATACCCGTTTAATGTCATCATAATCAGAGCCAACAAAATCCCGCTCTTTTTGAGATGATATCAGACGACTTGCATAGAAGATCGCCCGGTTTAGTATTTTGTACACTGTCGGTTCACTCTTCTGCGCCTCCACATTGATTATGATCTGAGAAAGCCCATCTTTCAGACGAACATAAAAGAGAATGTCAAACCTGATCAAACCTTCAGCAATCTCAGAATTTTCTGTATTAAGCCCTACAATTCTCTTTCCATTTTTTCCAATCTCTTCTTTGTTCGTCATCCTCGGTTCTGTTGGAACAATTTCAATTTTCGGCTCACCTTCAATATATTTTACTATCTCTTCCGGTTTCATTCCTTTAAATTCATCAACAGTTTTTACCAGAATATACGCCAAAAAATATTTCTGAGCCAGTAAACGTTTTGCATATTCATCATACTGTGCTTTCTCATCTGCAGCTGTATCCTGACTGATCTCCATCCGGTACTCTGTGGCAACACCAGGCTCCAGTGTCCCTGCCTTCATCTTTTGAAGGATTGCGAGGTAGATGGGATCCTGTTCGCATTTCTTTTTGAAATGCTTTCGGCGTTCTTCCAGCTCCTTCTGTTTTTTCTCGATGTTTTTCTGATATTTTCGATTGATTTTTTCCAGTCTGGCCACCGTACAGGTGCAGCGCACGATCTCCCGGTAACAATCGCATTTCATCTGGTAGATGTCATCGGAATCGTATTGCCCTTCGCTTCGGAAACTGTAGTAAAGGTAGTCCAGCATCCGCTCCGCTGTTTCCGATGACCGGCAGCTTTCCTCCTTCATTTCCTCCATTCTCTTCAGCATCTCCTGGAGTCCCGGCCGTTCCAGCTTTTTGAAGTCGCTCCAGGGGCAGGTCATGATCTCCGTTACACGGCTCAGCTTCAACTGTACCTTCCGTTTCTCCTGACCGGCGATCTCCTCAATTCCCTGTTTTAAGCGCCGGACATCCGATGTCTCTGCAAAAGCAGGATACCAGGGCTTTTCCTGGCACTGGCGTGTTCTTTCCGTTTCCCGGTCAAATGCCTGTTCCATGAAATTTTCTGCCTGGTTTTTCAGATAATTCCGGAGTTCTTTCATACTGCGGTGAGATTTTTCCGGCAGTCGAAGACCGGGCGGTGTTTCCAGTTCCGGCTGATGATACCAGCGGCAAAGAAAATCTGCTCCCTCTTCCAGCCTCTCCGTTGAAACCTTCTGCCAGTTTTTTTCTGTCAGCCAGAGATACTGAAGCAGTTTGTAAAGCTCCTGCCGTTTCATCTGGTTCCAAAGATGGAAACCTTCTCCCAGTTCATTTTTCAGTTCTTCATACAGCCGGAAGTGACCGCCTGCCCTGGAAAGCTTCTGCAGCTCCCGGAAAAAAGTTTCACCGAAAATTTCTTTTTTCTCCGTAAGTACCGGAAAGCTTTCATCTGCTTTCATGGAGCTTACCAAAAGAAAAATGCTGTTTTTTACCACTTCCAGCATTTTTCTGACCGCCTCCCGGGTCGTATTCTCCTGATAAAGTTCCGCGAAAACCTCCGGACTCATGACAAAGGCCAGGGATGCATGATCCTGATTCTTCAGCATATACAGAATTCTTCCTGTCACTTCCTCCGAAGTGGTATGACGGCATAAAACCCGTTTTCCTTCCGTTTCTCTGAGTGCTGATTTTTTTCCAAAAAACAGGCTGACACCAGCGGAAGGATCCTGATAGCAGTAAAGCTCCGCCGATGCCGTACTTCCCATCATCACCACATAACCGCCTTTTCCAGCCAGCTGTTTTTCCACAAAATAAATTCCCTGGTAACCGGCTCTCTGCAGGCAATAATCGATATACGCCTCCCGGTCCATCCTTACCAGACTGTCTGTATAATATTCGTCTTCATCCGCAAACAGCATATGAAGCTGTCCTGCTGCTGAACGGAATCCTTCCATATCTCCACCCTCTTTTTTCTGAAATATGTCATTTTCTTTCACAAGTTTTCGTTTTATATGTAAATTTTCCTTTTTGTTTACTCATTATGCACAGTTTATGTTTTTAAATATACCATAATTTTTTCTGTATTTCTAATTATACCTACTATAAATACTTTTGAAAACCAAAATTTTATATTTTCCCTTTTTTCACGAAAAAACCTCCGCGCAGACGTTTTTCCTGGCAGCGCGGAGGTTTTTATAGAGCTTATTCTTTTTTCTCTTTATAAAAATGTTCTTCCACATAAGGGATCACCTGGGCGAGATCATCCAGTTTCGCTTCGATGAGAGGTTCCAGTTCCGGAACAGATCTGAGAATGTCCGGGATCATGATGGGAAGCATGCCTGCGTTCAGAGCGGATCTGAGCCCATTCTGAGAGTCCTCGAGGACCAGCGTTTTTCCGGGTTCTGCTTTAAGAGCGGCTCCTGCCTTTTCATAAATTTCCGGATCCGGCTTGGAGCGGTGGACCTGGTCACCACAGATGATCACGGAAAAATCGTCCCATACACCGCAGCCTTTCAGTTTCTCCTTTGTCCGCTCCCTGCTGGATGAAGTGGCCACTGCCAGAGCAAAGCCTTCTTTTTTCAGAAACGCCATCAGTTCCGGCAGACCTTTTTTCACAGGAACACCTTCTCTTTCCTGGATCTTTCTGCTCTCCTCCCGGTAGACCTCTGTAAATTCAGCAAACGGAAAATCCTCGCCGTACACGCGTTTAAAATATTCTTCCCTGCCCTTGAGATTCATGCCAAGGGTATGATAAATGTTGTGCCCCAGAGGACCATAGCCCATTTTTTCTCCGGCTATATCCCAGGAACGCATGACCAGCCGCTCCGAATCCAGCATCAGGCCATCCACGTCAAAAATAACTGCCTGAAGCGGTCTTTTCTTCTGCACTTCCACTGTTTTTCCACCTTTCTGAACGTACAGAGTCCTATTTACTTACACTGATACCAGGTTCCATCAAAGGAAACGAGGACCTGCATTGCCTCTTCTGTCACATCTCCGGGAAGGACTGCCTCCAGATCCACTTCTTTTTCTTCTCCGGAAGCCATGTTTTCCGGAGTGTTTACCTGTCCCCGGTAAAGATTTCCGTCTGCAAGGATCAGAAGGCCCAGATAAGCATCGCTGCTGCTCTCTTTTTCAGAAAGATTTTTTACTTTGGCAGTCAGATGCAGCTTTTTTGCACCGCCCATGAGATTTTCGGAGGAGTTATCCACCGTTTTGTCTGTATTTTCCACCTCAGAAGCGGTGTCTTGCTCCGTCTCCGCTCCAGCATTTTCTTCTGTTTCACCGGAAACGGTATCTTCCCTGTTTTCTGCCGGATCCAGAACCCATGAACCCATATTAACTGCTGCAAAATCCGCACGTTCCAGCGTCTGTCCTTCTTCCAGAGTCTCTCGGTTCCCCGGATGGGTCGTGGTATCAAAACGGATCTCATAGGTGTTTCCGTTGAGTTCTGCTTTTCCGATAAAACTTTCGCTGGTCTTCGGAACCAGGGTAATATAATGGAAGCTTCCCGTTTCTCCCGCTGCCAGCATAGTGTCTTCGGTAAGGTCTGCTCCATGGGCGGACTCTTTGCGGATCAGGCTCTCCTCATAGTCTGTGGTGTGGTCATTCAGGGTAAGAGTGAGAAGTTCCGATACATCCATATCCTCAGAGCCTTCGTTTGTCACCTCGAAAATCAGGTCCGCATACTGCATATCTGTCTCCTGGGAATCGATACGGCTGCTCCCGTCAGCAATGACAGGAGGCTGGACGGCATCCTCTACCCAGATTTCTTTTAAGGTTACGGAATAAAGGCCTTCCTCACTTCTGGCCTGGTCAAAATGGATCCTGCCATCATCCTGCGCTGCCCCGGAAGATGTGCTTCCGTCACCGGAAACCGTTCCTTCTCCGCTTCCCTGGCTGTCGCTGCTGCCGGAATCTCCGCTTCCCACGTTCTGCTTCGGAAGACCGTATTGTTCACAGATATCATTGTATTTACCGCTCAGGTAATCCTGATACGCCTGGTTGGCTCCCGCCATATCCGGTGAATAACCGTAGGCCTGGAGCATGGATTTGACGTAGGCTTTCTCCTCGTCGGTGTAAGCCTTTGCGTGAATGCTTCCCAATCCCAGAGACAGGCAGGCTGCCATACTTAAGAAAAATGCGATTGATTTCTTCTTGTTCATATAAAACTCCATTTCTGATGTTGGCTGGTAACTATTCAGGCAGCACTGTCCCGCGAGGTGTTTGGGCATGAATATGTCAAAATCCCGAAGGTTGCACGTGAAGGTACTGAACAGTTACGCTGTCGACACAACAACGTTAAAATGATTTCAGATGCGGTTTGATTATATGATATTTTTTCCGGGACGTCAAATGGGAAACGCTTTATGAGAAAGCGGAGGAAATTATGCAAAGGAGGGCGGCTCGGAGTCGCGAGCCCGCCGCCCTCCTCTGCACTCCTCCCAACGGGCCCGCTTAGAAAATAGGGGGCTTACGTCATACTGCTACGCAGAGATCATATGGTATTTTGTGTCTCATATTGAAATCTCACAAGTAATGCGGACATTTACAATCCGCTTTTTGCTACTTGCTCATGAACGCAGTCACTTCGCGCACTTGAAGCAACAGAATGCTTATTCTGCATTCAACCTTTCACTATGAAGCACAAACCACCATATCATCGCTATGCAGCAGTCTGACGTAAGCCCCCTATGTTCTAGCGTGCCCTGGAAGAGGGGTGCAGGAGGGAAACCAGGACTTGCGCAACTCTGATGGTTTCCCCCCTGCAATTCTTTATTTCAACATATAATCTTTCAAGATCCCATGTTCTTTTAAAAGATCTTCAATAATGGTTCCTTTAACGACCTTAAACAGCGGTTTTTTGATGAGGTTCAGCGGACCGGGCAGTTCGATCTCCAGCGGAGATTTGCCATCCATGAGTTTGACGCTGGAATCCAGAAGGTCACGGACATCATAAACGCTTCCCCATACTTCCGGAACGCCTCTGTCTACACCAAGCAGGCCATATACGGCTTCCATTGCAGTACGTACAGAATACTCTGTGGTGAAAATGGTATCTCTCGGAGTTTCTGCGAACTGACCGAGGAAAGCGAAGTTCTTGCAGCCATCCGGAATGACATCCGGGCGGTCACCCTTTGCACGGGGCATGAAGAAGGCTGTGATATACGGCATCATGGTCGGTACGCTGACAGCGCTGTGCTCAGCCAGCTCTTCGATCTCTTCTTCGGGTACTCCCAGATGATACAGCCACTCTTCGGTGATCTCTTTCCCGGTACAGTCTTTCATCGGTTTCTTGATGTAATCACCAGGCACATCGGTGAACAGGCCATAAACCCATACGCAGACTTTCTCCGGATCCTGTTCCTTGAACTGTCCCTGACGGTTGATGGTCCAGCTTAAAAGCCACTTGGAATCCTGGCAGCTTACGATACCGCCGGTAACCACCTTTCCGGTTCTCGGATCACGTTTGCAGATCTTGGTGATATACGGAATGATCTTATCATCCAGTGTGGTAATGGTTGCAGACTCCCAGTTGGTCTTTGCCACATCGGAGCAGAATTTTTCCGGATGACCGAAGGACGGATCCTGTTTTGCGATATTCTTCCACAGGCTCCAGCAGCCGCTGGTACGAACCTCTGCATCACCGTTGGGTGCATGATTCTGATCTCCGTAAATCGTGCCCTCGGTACAGCTTCCGTTTGTAACAAATACCAGATCGTTTTCTGTGAGGATGATCCCTTTCTCTACACCGTTTACCTTGCACTCGATCGCTTTTGCAACTTTTTTGCCGTCAGAGATCTCAAAGATTACATTGGTCACTTCGGTGTTATACTGGAAATCCACGCCGGCATCCTTCAGATATTCCACCATAGGAAGGATCAGAGACTCGTACTGATTGTAACGGGTAAATTTCAGAGCACTGAAATCCGGAAGACCGCCGATATGGTGGATAAATCTCTGGAAGTAAAGCTTCATCTCCAGAGCACTGTGCCAGTTTTCAAAAGCAAACATGGTCCGCCAGTACAGCCAGAACGTGGAATCGAAGACTTCCTCATCAAATACATCTTCAATGGTCTTATCGTACAGGTCTTCGTTTTTGGTAAAGAAGAGTTTCATGATCTCCATGCAGCCCTTCTGGCTCAGATTGAATTTACCATCTGTATGAGCATCTTTTCCCCGTTTTACGGTCGCACGGCAAAGGGAATAGTTGGGATCATGTTTATTCAGCCAGTAGAATTCATCCAGTACGGAAGCGCCCGGTTTTTCCAGAGAAGGAATGCTTCTGAAAAGATCCCACAGACACTCGAAATGGTTTTCCATCTCACGGCCGCCACGCATCACATAACCTCTGGTCGGATCAAAAATCCCATCGCAGGCGCCGCCGGGAACATCCATTGCCTCAAGTACATGGATGTGAGAGCCAGGCATCTGACCGTCACGAACCAGGAAGCAGGCAGCTGCCAGAGAGGCCAGACCGCTTCCTACCAGGTAAGCATGCTTGTCATCTACGCCTTCCGGCTTCTCCGGACGGGCAAAAGCTTCGTAGTTTCCGTTGGTGTAATAAATACCCTTGCTGTTCTTCTGATTCATGCCACGTTCCGTATTACGATAATCGCTGGTCGTTTTCTTCACTTCCGCCTTTTCCACGATTTTTTCCTGACGGTTCTTTGTTGCCAGTGCCGCTGCTCCTGCACCTGCTGCCACCAGAGCTGCCAGTCCTAAAGATGAATGTTTCTTTGCCATAGTAAAATCCCCTTTCTAGTAAAGCGGACATTCGCAATCCGCGTTCAAACTTCGTTTTAATAAGTGTTTGCTTTCTTGTTTCTGACCGTATTCTACCGCAGCCTTTTCCCATCTTCAATTAACAAAACCGAAAGAATGATAAACTTTTTAACAATCCGCCCTGTTTGTAAAGTATTCCCCGTTTTTCCCGAAAAAAACAGACCCACCATTTCCGATGGATCTGCTTTCTTTATCATTTAAAAATTTTCAGTTCACCCTTTGCCGCAGCTTCCGCATTTTCCAGGGAATGGATGATATTTCCATGCATGGTGATACAGATTTTTTCTGCCAGCTCTCTTGGTTCCTCCTTCATTCCACGACGGATCCAGTCCAGCATGACACCTACAAAGCTGTACTTGTAAAAATGAGCGATGAACTCCCTTTCTTCCTTCGGGACATCCATTCCTTCCGCCTGTTCTTCCACCACACCGGCAATGAGACTGTAGGTCAGGCTGAAGAGATAGTTTTCGATCTGCTCCCGGCTCACACAGCGATAGACATTCAGGATAAACGGTTTGTTTTCCTGAACCACCTCAAAAATCTGAAGGATCCCTTCCTGCCAGGTCGCGTACGTTTTTTTCCCCTGAAGTGCCCGGGCGGCATCCTCGATGCATGCCCACTCCACCAGGTCGTAAATGTCTTTGAAATGGTAATAAAAAGCCATCCGGCTGATGCCGCAGTCACTGGTCAGATCGTTGATGGTAATCTTATCCAGCGGCTTTTTCAGAAGCAGTTTTTTCAATGAATCTTCCAGTGCGTACTTTGTCAGGTTCTGCATAAATCGAATCCGCCTTTCTCTGCCGGAAGCTTTCTTATGCAGGAAACCTCCGGTCCATTTTCCGTAACTGTCCATTTCCTTCACAACAGCTTCTGAACCGTTTGCCATCTGTCGTAAAGCGGACATTCGCGATCTGCATTCAGTTTACTCTACTGTCACACTTTTGGCAAGGTTTCTCGGTTTATCTACATCAAGACCTCTGGCAACCGAAATATAATAAGCCAGAAGCTGCAGCGGAATCACCGCCAGGCTGGTAGCAAAACAACTCTCCGTCCGGGGAACACAGATCGTAAAGTCCGCAATATCCTCCATGGAGTAATTGCCGTAACCGGTCAGTCCCAGAACAGAAGCTCCACGGCTCTTAACCTCTACCAGGTTGCTGATTTCTTTTTCAAAAAGCTCCTGCTGCGTTGCCACACCGATCACCAGAACGCCATTTTCTACCAGTGAAATGGTCCCGTGCTTCAGTTCTCCTGCCGCATAAGCCTCGGAATGAATATAGGAGATCTCTTTCAGTTTCAGGGAACCTTCCATGGAAATGGCATAATCCAGTCCCCGTCCGATGAAAAAGACATCTTTCGTATGCGAAAATTTGTTGGCCAGCCACTGGATCCGTTCTTTTTCATCCAGAATCCTCTGGATCTTTTCCGGAAGCTTTAACAACTCCTTTATATAATGATCCGCCTCTTCTCTGGTGATGCATTCCCGCACTTCTCCGAAAAGGATTCCAATAAGATAAACAGCCGCCAGCTGCGTACTGTAAGCCTTGGTGGTCGCTACGGAGATTTCCGGTCCTGCCCAGGTATAAAAGACACTGTCCGCTTCTCTTGCAATGGAACTTCCCACTACATTTACAATGCCAAGCACCGGAAAACCACGTTTTTTTGCTTCCCGGAGTGCTGCAAGAGAATCTGCCGTCTCACCGGACTGACTCACGATCACGACCAGCGTATTCTCAGAGAGGATCGGATTCCGATAGCGGAATTCCGAAGCCAGATCGATATCCACCGGAATACCGGAAAGCTCCTCCAGGACATATTTTGCCGCTGCGCACACATGATAAGCAGAACCACAGGCCACCATCTGGATCCGGCTGATCTTCCGGATATCCTCATCGGAAAGACCCAGTTCTTCAATCACAATCCTGCCATCCTTGATCCTGGGATGGATGGTATCTGCCACAGCTTTGGGCTGCTCATAGATCTCCTTCAGCATGAAATGCTCAAAACCGCCTTTTTCCGCGGATTTTGCATCCCACTCCACCGTCTGAAACTCTTTTTCCAGTACTTCCTGATCCACATCGTAGAAAGTAATGGAATCTTTTGTAAGCTCTGCGATCTCCATATCGGAAATATAGCAGACATTCTTTGTATATTTCAGAATTGCCGGTACATCAGAAGCAATGAAATTTCCGTTTTCCGACCGACCAATGATCAGCGGACTGTCTTTTCGTACCGCATAAATCTTTCCCGGCTGGTCTTTAAAAAGGATTCCCAGTGCATAGGAACCACGGATACGGCTCAGTACCCGCGCAATGGCTTCCAGCGGATTTCCCTTATAATAGTAATCCAGAAGATGCGCCACCACCTCCGTATCGGTCTGAGACTGAAATTCAAACCCTTTTTTCTGGAGATATTCCTTCAGTTCCTTGTAGTTTTCGATGATGCCATTATGCACCACAACGATCCTTTTATCCCTCGAACAATGAGGATGGGCATTGGCTACGGAAGGCTCCCCGTGGGTTGCCCAGCGGGTGTGACCGATTCCGCAGGTACCGTTTACTGCATTTCCATTGTCTGTCATCTCTTTCAGCGCCTGAAGCCGTCCCTTTGCCTTCAGAACTTCGATCCGGTTCTCGCCGTCCCGTACATCGGAAACGGCAATGCCGGCAGAATCATATCCTCTGTATTCCAGTCTGGAAAGACCGCTTAAAAGCACCGGTGCTGCATTCCAGGCTCCTGTATATCCAACAATTCCGCACATCCGTCAGTCCTCCCGGTAGCCCTTTTTCACGATCACATCGATCACCTCATCCACATATTTTTCGCAAAGTGCCTCTTCTCCGGCTTCCACCATGACACGGACCAGCGGCTCGGTTCCGCTCTCACGCACCAGGATACGGCCGTCGCTTCCCAGTTTTTCTCCGACTGCTTTGACTGCTGCCTGGACATCCGGATCGTTCTGTGCAGCGGCCTTGTCTGTTACCCGGATATTTTTCAGAACCTGCGGATATACCGGTACCGGAGCTGCCAACTCAGCCAGCGTTTTCTTCTTCTCCAGCATAACCTCCATCATTTTGATCGCGGTCAGGATACCGTCTCCTGTTGTTGCATATTTCCGGAAAATGATATGACCGGACTGCTCACCACCTACACGATACCCGTTGGCAGACATGTTTTCATAAACGTATTTATCGCCTACTGCCGTCTTCTCATACTCGATTCCTGCATCATCCAGTGCCTTGTAAAGACCAAAGTTTGACATTACCGTGGTAACAACCTTGTTTCCTGCCAGTTTGCCGCGCTCTTTCAGATAGCAGCCGTAGATATAGATAATCATATCACCGTTGATCACATTTCCGTTCTCATCCACACAGAGACAGCGGTCTGCATCACCATCAAAAGCAAAACCGACATCCAGGCCTTTTTCTTTTACCAGCTTCTGCAGGCCTTCGATATGCGTAGAACCACAGTTGGTATTGATGTTCGTTCCGTCCGGCTCATTGTTGATCACATAGGTCTTGGCTCCCAGTGCATCAAATACACTCTTTGCGATCATCCAGGAACTGCCGTTTGCACAGTCCAGACCGACTCTTTTATTCTTATAGGAACGGGTAGCCAGAGAGATCAGATAACCGATGTAACGGTTTCTTCCCATCGCATAATCCACGGTGCGTCCGATCTGATCTCTGACAGCAAACGGGATCTCACCGGAAAGACCATCGATATAAGCCTCAATCTTCAGAATGGTCTCTTCATCCATTTTTTCACCGTTGCTGTTGATCAGCTTGATTCCATTATCATAGTAGGGATTGTGGCTGGCAGAAATCATGATACCGCAATCAAAATCCTCTGTTCTTGCCACATAGGAAACGGACGGTGTCGTTGTTACATGAAGCAGATAAGCCTCTGCTCCGGAAGCTGTCAGACCGGAAACCAGAGCATACTCAAACATATAGGAAGACAGGCGTGTGTCTTTTCCGATGACGATCTTACATGTCTCGCCTTCCTCTTTATTTCTTCCATAATACCAGCCCAGGAAACGGCCGATCTTATAAGCGTGCTCTGCAGTTAACGTTTTATTGGCTTCCCCACGGAAACCATCTGTTCCAAAATATTTTCCCATAATTATTCTCCTTAACGATCCTTTCTACAGTAATCTGTATTTCACAGGATTACTATCACGATGCCGGGCTTCCTGACTGCTTTCTTTCATTGCCCTGCCATTCTGGTATTTACCAGCTACAGTTACCTATACTACCACAAGTTTATACTTTTGGCTAGTTTTTTTGCACTTTTTATTTCATTTGTGTATTTTCGCAAATGTGAACTGTTTTTGCAGCTTTTTTCTTTGCTTTTTTCTGCGGAAAACTGCTTTCTTCCCTCTGTTCTTTTTCTTCGTCCTGTTGTAAGATATGAATTATAAAAGAAAGCAGTGCATATTTCCATGTGAAAAACAAAAAGGATCTTATGGAAACAGCGGATCTCATGGAAAAAAGTTCCCGGAGCTACCGGCTACATGCTCTATCAGAAAAGCCAGAGCCAGATAACATAGAGAAATCCCCGGGAAGCAGTTGCGACTGACTCCCGGGGATTTCTCTGTTTTCTTTTATTCTGTTTTCCCTGGCACTACACCAAAAGTCGGAAAGAACGCCGCTCAGAATTCTATCTTCGAATCCACACTCGCATCTCTCCCAAACCTCGATTCCCCCACAAATAGTAAGGGATCGCCTGCATGGTTACTGTTTCTTCCCTGGGAGGTTCTGTGCTGTAAAGTTCCGAGCTACTCACTTCTTTTATTCCTTTGATTGTCAAACCCACAAAATTTCCAAGTTCCGAAAGTTCTCTCTCTTGAACCTCAATTTCTGCCTCCTCTGAAATGCGCAAAGCACTCAATTCTTTTCCGTTATCTGCTTCTTCCAGACAGTAAACCACCGGTCCTCTCATCAGTGCCACACAGCCTGCGTCTTTCCGAACTGCCTGATTTGCATAGACCCTTTTTACCGGAAGTTCAAGATTCAATGTTAACTGATCGCCGCTTTTCCAGGTTCTTGTCAAATAGAAGTATCCGTCTTTCTGTAATCCATCTGCAACTTTTTCTCCATTTAACTGTAATTCATATGAAGTACACCAGCCTGGAATCCGGACTGCCAGCGTTTTTTCTCCTTCTGCCTCCAGTACCGTATAACGAAGGCTTCCCTTCCATGGATAAGCGGTTTCCAGATTTATCTTCATACCTGCCGTTTCCACCGTTCCCCCTACAAAAAGATGCGAATACAACGTTTTTCCATCTATACTTTCTCCCCAGACATACTTTCCAAGAGAAGCGATCAGTCTGGATACATTCGGGGGACAGCATGCACAGGCATACCACTCCGGTCTCTGGGGCAGGTCATGACGATATCCGTAAAGTTCTCCGGAAACTCCCGGTACTACTTCCAGTGGATTGACATAAAAGAATCTGCTGCCATCGTGCTGCATTCCACTTAAAATGCCATTATATAACTCTTTTTCCATGATATCTGCGTATTTTCCCTGCGGCTGCAGCTCCAACATCTTTCTTGAGAAAAAGACCATTCCAATAGATGCACAGGTTTCTGCATAGGCTGTGTCATTAGGAAGATCATAATCAATGGTAAAGGCCTCCCCATCCACTGTAGAGCCAATACCTCCGGTAATATACATCCTTGCATTGACCGCATTTTCCCAAATCTTTTCGCAGGCTTCTTTTAAGCCATCATCCTTCAACTCCCCTGCAAGATCCGCCATAGCCGTATAGAGATACATGGCCCTGACACTGTGTCCTTCCGCTGTGTTCTGCTCCCGTACCGGCTTATGATTCTGGGAATACTTCCGGTCATAAGGATCCATCGGCCAATGTGTCCAGTTGATCCTCTTTCTCTCTACTTCAAAATAATTGGGTTCTGTTCCACGCTCGTTAATGAAATATGCCGCCAGATCCCGGTATTTTGTCTCCCCGGTCGCCTGGAAAAGCCGGAGTAATGCCAACTCAATCTCCTCATGCCCCGGGATTCCTCTGGTTTTTCCTTTTCCGAAACGACTGTCAATATGATCTGCCGCTTTCTTTGCTACTTCCAGGAAATTTGTTTTTCCTGTCACTTCATAGTGAGCTACTGCCGCTTCAATCATATGTCCCATACAATAGAGCTCATGGCATTCCAACAGATTCTGCCATCTTTTTTCCGGCTCCTTGATGATAAAATACGTGTCCAGATAACCATCTGGCTCCTGTGCCTTTTTCACTAGGCGTTGTACTTCTTCCAGACTTTTTTCAATTTTTCCGCTGGGATCCAGAAGGAATGCATAAGCTGCTCCTTCCATCCACTTTGCAAGATCACTGTCCTGAAAAACCTGACCGTAAAACTCGCCCTCTGCTTCTCCTGCCGCAATGCGGAAATTTTCAATTGCATGGCTTTTTTCAATTCCCGGAATCGCATCGTTCAAGATTTTTTCCTGATAAGGAATCACCACATCTCGTACCAAGTTCTGAAAATAACTCCAAAAATCATCTTTTACGGTTACTTTCTTAAGCTGGATTGCTTTTTCTGTCTTATCTGTCATTTTGCTTTCTCCTTCAAATGAAAAATATTTCTGCTACCGAACTTCCTTTACGAATAAACAATGGAATTTTCTCCAACGGGGCTTGAACTTTGATTTTCTCTCCACCTGTATACTCTTCACCCGTCCATGCATTTTTCCATTCAGAACCATTCGGAAGATAAACGGAAGTTTCCCGGATTCCATCATCGGTGATTGGTTTCACCAGTATATCCGGCCCAAAGAAATACTCATCCTTTTCCTTCCAGCAATACTTATCTTCTGGAAATTCATAGAAAAGTGTCCTCATTACAGGTGTGCCCTTTTCATGCGCTGCTTTCATTACTTCACGAATGTAAGGTCTGAGTTTTTCACGAAGCTCTATATATGATTTTAAAATTTCATAAACTTCCGGACCATAGCTCCAGATTTCATTATCTGCTCCACTGTTACATTTACCGCCGCCTTTATTGCTCAAAGGTTCACGGAATGGTTTTCGATAGCCATGAAGACGCATGACCGGACTGAAGGTACCGAACTCAAACCAACGGATCAGAAGCTCTTTAAAGCTCTCATCACGCACATCGGCACCACCGAAACCGCCAATATCGGTATTCCACCAGGGGATACCGGCCAGCCCCATACCAAGGCCTGCCGTGATCTGGTTTTTCAGGGAACGGAAAGAAGAATCAATATCTCCGGACCATACCAGTGTACCGTATTTCTGAGAACCAGCCCAGGCACAACGGATCAGATTCAGAATATTCTCCTGCCCTTCTGCCTCCATGCCTTCATAAGCCATTTTTGCATACTCTCTTGGGTAGACATTTCCTACCTGCATGTCACTCCCTGCGTAATAACGGTAATGTTGGAACTCATATTTTGTCAGTTCCGGTTCTGCCTCATCCAGCCAGAAAATCCGGACTCCGTCATTATAATAATTCCTTTTCAGTTTTTCCCACACATATTTGCGGCATTCCGGATTCGTAACATCCATAATTCCCGCATTGCTCAGAATTCCGTCTTTTCTGCCGGCCTCTGTCTGGATCAGAAATCCATTTTCTTCCATTTCTGCATAATTTTCACTGGAAGTTTCCACCGTCGGCCATACAGAAACCATGAGTTTTACACCCATCTCATTCAATTCATCCACCATAGCCTTCGGATCCGGCCAGTAATCCCGGTCAAATTTCCAATCTCCCTGATTCGGCCAGTGGAAAAAGTCTGCCACGATCACATCCAGCGGCACATTTCTCTTTTTATACTCCCGGGCCACAGAAAGAAGCTCATCCTGAGTCCAGTAACGAAGCTTACACTGCCAGAAACCCATGCCGTATTCCGGCATCATCGGTGCTTTCCCGGTAACATTTGCATAAGCTTCCTCGATCATAGCCGGCGTATCTCCGGCAGTTACCCAAAAGTCCAGCTGTTTGGAAGAATCTGCATGCCATTCTGTCACATTCTGGGCAAAAGTCGCATAACCGATAGCCGAATTGTTCCATAAGAATCCGTATCCTCTGCTTGAAATCGTAAACGGAATCGTGACCTGAGAATTTCTCTGAGCCAGTTCCAGCCGACAGCCTTTCAAATCCAGAATGTTCTGCTGATACTGTCCCATACCGAAAAACTGCTCACCATCGGCTGCTTCAAACCGTTCGGTCAGCTGATAGCTGTCTGTCAACGGAATTGGCTTCATTTCTCTGGGATGGATCTCCAGAGCACTGTAGAAATCTCCCTCCATCACCTCACGAAAACGGTCTCTCTCATACTCTTCCAGCAGAACTTCTCCTTTGTCATTTAAAAACTTTAGTTTTCCTGTCTCTGAAAGCAGGCAGACCAGTTTTCCATTGGTAATTCTTGCTGCCTTTCCTTCTTTCTCCAGAATGATTTCTGCTTTCTTCCCGTCTTCCTGGATTTCTTCCGTTAACGCAGACGGAATATCCTCAAAAAAGCGACCATTTCGTGTAGCTCTTACACGAAGACTGTTCTTTCCCCAAGGTTCAATCATCAGAATTTCTTTATCCATTCTCCGAATCAGGCGATTTTCCATTACATGAATCATAATTATTATTCCTCCAGATCCTTCTTTAGCCTTTCACTGCACTGTCAATGGTTCCCTGTATGAAATACTTCTGTAAACAAATATAGGCGATAACGATAGGCATAATTGCAATGCAGGCTGCCGCTGCTGCACCATTAAAATCTTTTCCACCAGTTGAAAAATATTGAGAGATCATCAGCGTCAATGTATACGTTTTCGGTTTTTGCAGAATATATAATCCATAAGCGTATTCATTCCAGATACCAACTCCTTTCAGAATCAATACAGTCACTGTCACAGGCTTCAATTGCGGCAAAATGATCTTGAAAAAACTCTGAAAAACATTACATCCATCTATAGCACTGGCCTCATCCAAAGATTCCGGTATTGCATTGATGAAATTTGTATACAGGTAAATGGTCATAGGAAGACCAAACGCAACCGATACCAGAATCAATCCCCATAAAGTAGAAATTCCATGGATAGAAACCAAAAGAGAATAAACACCTACCAGGATACTCAAGGATGGGATCATCATAATACCCATAAATACAGAACTGATAAACTGATTCCATTTGCTCTTATTCCTTGCCAACGGATAAGATGCCAGCCCTCCTGCCACGATCTCTAAAAACAGGACACAGACCGTTACAATTGCCGTGTTTTTAAAAGCATTCAGAATCTCGCCTTTCTTAAAAATTTTAATGAAATTGTCCGGATAAAAATAGTTCGGTATCGTTAAAAGTGAGGACATATCTGTCTTTGTCTTAAACGCCATGACCACCAGAACATACAGCGGAAGTACATGGAAAATTACAATCACCACTGCCAGAAGATATTTCCACCAGTTAGATTTATGCATATAATTTCTCTTTTTCTTCATCACATCTCTACCTCCTTCTTATTAAAGTAGCGTGTGAAAATATTGGCCACGATCATAATGAAAAAGAATGTAAAGATACCGACAGCAGCTGAATATCCTGCATTCTGCGCTTTGAAATACTGATTGCTAATATAGGATGCCAGAGAATGTGTGGTAAAACCAGGTCCACCTCCAGAAAGAGCTACTATTACATCATACAATTTCAGACCACCGATCAAATTTAAGACAACTGCTGAAGCGATCGATGGAAGAAGCAATGGAAATGTAATATGACGGAAACGCTGCCAGGAATTTGCTCCATCGATTTCCGCAGCTTCCAGATACATCTGTGGCACATTCTGAAGTCCTGCCAGATAAATAACCATACAGATACCAACAAATTGCCAGGAGTTGATCAGTGTCATAATAATGACACCTCGCGGACCGTCTGCCATCCAGTCAACCGGGGCAGCCCCAAACCAACCGATGATTTCATTGAATACTCCATGGTTATACATTACAAAGAAATAAATAATATAGCCCATGATCAGGCCGGAAATCATTGCCGGCAGATAAATGAATGTTCTTACAACAGAATGACCGCGGAAACGGCTGTTCAGGAATACTGCATATGCCAGACCAAACACATTCTGTAGCAAAGTACTGCCAAAACCATAAATAATCGTATTGATAAATGCAGTCCGGAAATTTTCATCTTTGAAAAGTTTTGCATAGTTGCTGAAACCAATGTATTTATAATCCTGAGAATATCCATTCCACTGCGTAAAAGAAATCCGAAACGCTTCCAAAAGCGGATATACAACAAAAAATAAAATCAATATCAGAGCCGGAATGTAAAACAGATTGAGCATCCGTTTCCGTTTTTTCATAATTACTCTCCACCTTTCCCTGCAAAAAGACCGGGAGTGTCTCGGGAAATCCCCCAAAAACACTCCCGGTCTCATACATTAGTCAATCTTTACTGATTCATTTTTTCTGTGTATGCTGTCTTAATAGACTCTACACATTTTGAAACTCCATCACCATCCGGATCCATGAAAATTTCATTTGTAGAAACACCCATATCATTCCACATACCGCTGGGCAGATACTGGCGATCAAAGTACTGGATGGAAATCAGATCATCTTTATACAGTTCCTGCATTTCATTGAACTCTTTAGTTACATATTCGTCTTCATTAGTTACACCTTTCAGTCCCGGGATCTTACCGTTTACCGTTGCAATCTGTTTGCATACATCCGGCTGTGCCAGATAGTTTAACAGTGTCTTGCACTCCTCCTGATGCTCACTGTCTTTCCACATACCATAGCAAGTACCTTCTCCGGAACTTACATATGAAGATCCTTCTTCACTCGGAGACGGAATTGCCATAATACCAAGGTTTGCATCCGGATTGTACTCCTGTGCCTGAACAATCGTATGGTTTCCACTGATAACAAAAGCACATTCGCCCATAGCCAATGCCTGAATAGCAGAATCATTGCTGGCTGTCAGAATATCCTGATTGAAATATCCTTTCTGCATCCATCCCTGAAGCATCTCAGCAATCGGCGTCCAGTAAGTATCAAAATCAAAAGTACCATCCAGAAGAGCGTCTCCTTGATTCTCTGCCACATCAGAGTTGGTCAAGAAGCCCGGAGCGATTACTTCCATCAGATTTGCGGTATTATCCACGGTCTTTCCACCTACATAAACCGGAACTTTCTCTGCTGCCAGAATCTTATCACAGGCTGCCTCAAAATCAGCCCAGGTACGAATGGATCCCGGTTCCACGCTAGCTGCTTCAAAAACATCTTTGTTATAACAGATAGATGCCGGATCCAGCGATAAAGGCAATACATAAACGTTTCCGTCTTTATCCGTAACGGTTCCTTTGATTGCATCTGAAATCTGATCAAACCACTCCATATCATTTACGGTTGACAGATATTCTGCATAACGGGTGGTGCTCCATCCATGTGTCTCCCAAAGATCCGGAAGATCTCCGGATGCCATACGGGTTTTCATTACATTCTCATAATCATCACCCGGAGCAATCAATTCTACTCCGATTCCGCTTTCTTCTGTAAAATCATCCATGATAGACTGCAATGCATCCAACTGCTCACCAGTCCAGGAGGTTTCAACTTCAAGGGTTACATCATCTGCAGATGCTCCAATTCCAGTTCCCGTCAATACAGCCATCGCCATTGCTGTACATGCCACTATAGATACACATTTTTTGCCAGTCTTTTTCATTTTTGATTCCTTCCTTTCGTTCTTTTACACATATTTCTATGTGTTTTGATGAGATAATTATACAAAATGCCTATTTCAGAGTAAATATCAAAATATCATATTTATTGCAAAAAAACTGTACTTATTCTTCTTTTTTGAGTATAATAAAAATGCTGAAAATCCTTATTTTTTTCACTTTTGGATTGTTTTTTATGTTTCATTTTTTGTGTCAAAGTTTCATTTTCTCATATATGGTGTCAATTTTTCATATTTGAAAGGAGATTAGCCATGATTTATAATTTTATAGATATCAGTAAACCACTGGAATTTAACTCTATCGGAAAATTTCAAGATAATTCTCCTGATTATATGCATGTCGACCGCCCTCTCAGCAATTTTGAATTAATTGTAATGACAAAAGGAGCTCTTTATTTAAAAAAAGGAGATACCAAATATGCCGTTTCTGAAGGTCAGTATCTCTTTCTTTATCCAAAAGAGGGAGAACGAAGAAAAGGATATCGTCCTTCTCCAGCTGAGTATTACTGGATGCATTTTTCCTGCAATAGCCATTTGCTTGTTGAGAATCCATCTCCCAATGATTTTATCAGCACGGATCATTCCCTTTATCTTCCTGCTCAGGCTGATTTGCTTGCACCTGAAAAAGTACTTTTACTCATGCGTATGCTGCAGGATCATCGCCGCAGTAAATATCTCAGTTCTCTGGATTATGCAAATTATCTTACAACCCTGATTCTCTGTGAGATTTATCAACAGTATATTTCACAAATGCGCTCAGACAGCAAAACCGTAAAATCTCTGTCTGCTGCTGATCCCGAAAAAGGTAAACCTGCACGCCACAGCTCTTCCTCCATTCTGTACAGTGATATGAGCGACTATATCCGGCTTAACCTTCACAAAAATCTTAAAATTCAGGATATCGCCGACCACTTTGGATATAATGCCAAACATCTCTCTCTCATCTGTAAGGAATACAGTGGTTTCACACTCAAACACTATATGATAAAGCTAAAGATTGAACAGGCACAGTTTTTGCTTCTTGATACCAATGACAGCGTTCAACAGATTTCTGCTTCTCTTGGGTTTCCGGACAGTCATAATTTTTCCAGAACTTTTAAGGCCGTTACCGGTATGACACCATCCGAGTGTCGGACGCTTTATGGCAGAAAAATTTTAAATCAATAGAGTAGGCGGTGATGACTGACCGCCATCCTCGCATGTATTCTTTTATACGCTTCATTATCTTCACTATGCTTCCATACAAGCTTCATCAAAAGAGCCAGATAACATAGAGAAATCCCCGGGAAGCAGTTGCGACTGACTCCCGGGGATTTCTCTGTTGTAAAGCGGACATTCGCCATCCGCTTTTGTGACCATGTTTAAAAAATGATATACTTTCCAAACCCAAAGCTGGTATTTTTACCGATGTGCAGTTTTTCTCCAGCTTCAAAATACTTTTCCCTGATACCTTCTGACTCCATCTTTCACCACACCCATCTGTTTTCTACAGCCGATACTCTTCTCCGTCCTTTGGAAACCAGACAGACTGCTCCATCCGCTGCTGCTCCACATATTTTTCCAGTTCCCTGCGGCTTACCATACTGCAGGTATTATCCGGACATCCCGTCGTAATGATATGTGCTCTCGGATAGCTCAAATGAACCGCTGCGATCTCCTCCCGGCTCATACCAAACTGTCCGCTTGTATCACGACCCTCTCCACGGCCGGAAAACCCGGCGCTCACAACGATCAATCGCGGTTTCCAGGTCTTAAGTACCTGTTTCATTCCATCGTACCAGCTGCTTTCTCCTGCCAGATAGGCACTGTTTAATACCGGATGAGAGATCAATACTCCGCACCCTTTCTGATCCATGGCAGAAATCCCGTTTACTCGGTAAAAAGCCGGAGTTTTCCGAATACTCAGATGGCAGAACTCTGTTGTTTCCGTCAAGATCTCCAGATTGGAAAAACCATCTGCAGATAAAGAATCTGCATCTTTCTCGTCCTGTACAAATACTTTCATTCCTCTGGGAATCAGTCTTCTGGCTTCTCCATCAAAAGCCCCTGCCGTAAGATGTGTTGCAATTACCGCATCAACATCCAGAAGCTCCCCGAATTTTATGACGTTCCCTCCATTTTCGTCTTGTAAACCGCCCATTACAGGATTCACCAGGAAACGCTGCCCGGCGTAATCCAACAGATAAGTACCTCGCTGCACCTGCTTATATATCATAGAAATCCCCTCTTTTATAATTGTATCTGTTCTGGTTCTATGTTAATATAAAATCATATATAAGTAAAGTCAAACGCACTCTTTTTCCAGCTATCGCAGAAATTATAAAACAGCTGGAAGCTCTTCAAAATGGCACAAAATCAGCAAAAAACACAAATCATGAACAGCCAGAAAACAGAGAAAGACGCAATCCACATTTCTATGACTCACGCCTTCTGCATAATTTACTTTTTTATTCTTCTGTTTCCAATTCCAATCTCTGTAAAATATCTCTTACAATACCTGCAT